>Ga0163163_10001704_pt1 | contig 18575 bp, 17 predicted proteins | sample S65metaG_FD_119766 | JGI IMG/M metagenome (GOLD analysis project Ga0163163, IMG submission 119766) | Switchgrass rhizosphere microbial communities from Kellogg Biological Station, Michigan, USA - S6-5 metaG | ecosystem: Host-associated > Plants > Roots > Rhizosphere > Soil | place: USA... | reverse complement strand
CGGCCAACGTTTCGCTCACCAAACGATTAGTGCGGAGCTCAATCTGTCGGATTTTTTTTATGATTTCGCGGGGAATCATCAGTCGGAGAGAAGTAGGGCTAACAGCTAAATGAAATGGAAAAGGGTTGTGGAAGCGGTTGAAACCGCTGGGCCGCGGCGGAGGCGGCGCTTTTCACCGCGCTGAAGCCGCGGTGTTAATGAAATTGGAACAGCTTGCCTGCAACCCAAGTTCGTCATTCGACATTCGTCCTTCGTCATTTCCTCACGGCACTGGCAGTTCATCGAAAATCTTCTGTATAATTGTTTCGCTGGTTTTTTCCTCGGCCTCCGCTTCATAAGTGATGGCAACGCGATGGCGCAAAACATCCATGCCAATTGTTTTTACATCCTGAGGAGTCACATAACCACGGCCACGCAGAAACGCAAATGCTTTTGCCGCGAGGGCCAGGGAAATCGTCGCGCGCGGCGAAGCGCCGAGTTGGATAAATTCCTTTACCTCGATTTTATGCGCCTCTGGGTCGCGGGTTGCGCAGACCAAATCGACAATGTAGTCCTTGACTTTATCATCGACATAAATGTCATTGATCACTTTGCGAGCATTCAGAATTTGCGCTGGCTCAACGACAGCGTTGGTGGAAGGCGTGCCGGAGGTTCGCGCCATTAGATCTAGAATTTGCCTTTCCTCAGCTCGCGAAGGATAACCTATCTTGAGTTTAAGCATGAACCGATCGACCTGCGCTTCCGGCAAAGGATACGTGCCTTCCTGTTCAATGGGATTTTGCGTCGCCAGCACCAGGAACGGTTCTTCCAACTTGAAGGTTTGCTCGCCAATGGTGACTTGCTTTTCCTGCATCGCTTCCAACAACGCGCTCTGGACTTTAGCTGGCGCGCGATTGATTTCATCTGCGAGAACCAGATTGGCAAAAATAGGGCCGCGCCTGGTGGTAAAAGCGCCGGATTGCGGATTGTAAATTTGGGTTCCAATCACGTCGGCCGGCAACATATCGGGAGTGAATTGAAGCCGGGAAAACTTAACGCTCAGGCAGCCGGCCAACGATTTAACCGCCAAAGTTTTTGCAAGACCGGGAACGCCTTCGAGCAAAACGTGTCCATTGGCCAGCAATCCAATGACTAACCGTTCGACCAGGTAAGTCTGGCCGACAATGACTTTTCCCAATTCGTTAAACAATGGGCGCACAAAAGCTCCTGCTTCCTGCACCGCCTGGTTAATAGCATCAATCCCGGTGTTCATTCGTTTCAAAATTCTACTTAGCGATGGACAAAAAAACCAGAAAATGCGTTCAAGCTAAGTGCTGATTGAGGCGAAACCCCGAGCCGGCACCTGTTTTACCTAATGAAAACGCAAAGATCCCCGCCCTTTCTTGTGCGTTTTGCCAGCGATGCTAGATTTGCCACCGTGCCTAAACCGCTCTGTCTGGCAGTATCAGATGCGCGCCGATTCCACCGCCGGGCCGTGATGCTCGATGCGCACGCAGCAAGCATTGATGCGGTGCTGGGGCGCCTTGGTTTTGTCCAGATTGATCCCATCAACGTGTGTGGCCGGATGCATGATCTCATACTTCGCAACCGGGCTATCGAATATCGTGAAGGCGATCTCATCCGTCACCTGCACGGAGCGGAAGAGCCGAAGTCGCCTGCCGAACGTACCTCCTTTGAACATCATTTGCCGCATAGCAATGTCCTGGCAGCGCTGACTTTGGAGGCCTGGCCCCATTTATTAGTCGCAATGCGCCGCCGCAGCAGCGCCGCAAGCTCATGGTCTGGAAAATTAAATTCTCGTCAGTCTCAACTTGCGAAGTTGATTCTTGCGGAGATCTCATCGCGCGGTCCCCTTTGCTCAGATGACATTGCGGATGACCAACGCGAGCACCATGGTTGGGGCGCGCGGGCCACCCTCGCAAAAACAACGCTCCACAAACTATTTTTCCATGGCCAGGTGCTCATTGCCAGGCGAATCGGCAATCGCCGCTATTATGATTTGCCAGAACGTGTTTTGCCGCCGCAAACGCTCGGCTGCCGCGAGCCTTCCGCGGCAGAGACACGACGCTGGACCGTGCTTCTTCGGCTTCGCCAGCGGCGGCTGACTACTCTCTCGTCATCGCAACTGCGTCTGGTCACGGAACTCGTTCAAGCCATAGAAGTTGAAGGGTGCCCAACGCTTTATTGCTTGCGCGAAGATCTCCCGTTGCTCGAAACACCGGCAGAGATTAATTCAAGAGTCACTTTATTGGCCCCACTCGACCCCTTGATTTATGATCGACGGCTTACCCGTTATCTTTGGGGTTACCATTACACATGGGAAGTATACACGCCCCCTGCAAAACGAGTGCGCGGATACTACGCTCTTCCTGTTCTGACAGGCATTGAACTGGTGGGTCATATTGATCCTAAAGCCGATCGCGTTCAAAAGAAATTGAAAGTCATCAATCGCTCGGTTCGACGTGGTCATCGGGCGTCGACCGCAGTCCGAGAGCTGGCAGGATTCCTGGGTCTTAAATAACCTGCAGAAGAGCCCGGGCTGTATCGAAACATTATCTGTAGAATCGGGAAGTCTTCATCTCTAGTGTCTTCGGCTGCCCTGCGCCCAGCCGCGGTCCGTCCGGATTAGTGTTTGATTCGCAAACCATCATCATTTGCCGAAATCTCTTCCTGCCAGGCTTTCGGAATAATGGCTACGCAGACATTCTGATCCCCCAACATGTGAGAGACGAAAATGACTTTCTCTCCTTTCCGGTCCCAACCGACATGTGGATGCTCGCCCTGGCCGTAAGTGCGGTGGCCAGATGTCAGCAAATGCGGCCTCGTGGTCTTACCTTCGAAGAGCATGATATCACCATGCCAATTGTCCGCAGCAATCCACTTTCCATTAGCGCTGCCGGCGGCATGCCACCAGTTCAGACGCGCGGCATTTTCCGCTGAAGCATCAGGCCACCACGCGCCGGCTCCGCCGATTCGGACTTCACCCGAATAAATATTGAGGATCTTCACGTGTGACAACACAGCCGGCGGGGAACTTTTCCCGCCGCAAAACAAAAGCTGATCATTGACCCACCAGGATTCGTGTGTGACCAATTCACCTTCTTGCGCCAAGTACACGTTGCGCGGTATGCCCTTGCGGATATCAACAACCCAAAGCCGCTGTCCCCGACCAGCGTAATCCTCCGGTCCACTGGAAGCGTGTACAGGCCCCGTCACGTCACCCGTGGGGCCACGGCCACCAGCGAAGCTGATCAGATTGGGATTTGTGCGGCTCCACTGCACGTGCCCCGCATACCCTGGCGGATCGGGCAAACGACAAACTTCGCTGAATTTGCCCGTCTTTAGGTCGACTTTATAGATGGCAGGGCCACGTTTCTTATCGCTGAACCCGGTCACGCCGAAGGCCACATATTTTCCGTCACAACTCGCATTCAGAGCAGTGGCTGGAGAACCGTCCGGGAGAGTGCATAGAATCCGCTCACGGCCTGTGATTCGAGAGGCGTGCAGCCTTGGAGCATCGGAGGGTTCAATGCTTATTTTTATTTCTACAATTGTGCGACCGCGAGCAGCGAGCACAGCATTGTCTTTTGCGGCAGCGGTTGCACCCCCTACACCGCCTTCCGGAGTGTTGAAACGTATCAATTCGCCGGTTGCGGTGACATAACCCATCAATCCACCCTTCGCCCTCGATGAAGTGAACAGGATGACCGACTCATCTGCGAACCATGAGCGCTCGTGGAAATAAAGATTCGAATCCTTTTCCGGTGCAGTACTTAGGAACAACAACTCGTTGCCAGTTTTCGGATCCGTCATGCGCCGATGTTCTGGTGGGAGAACCTCTAGCGCATATGGAACCGGGGCAGCAATAGAACAACCCACCATCATAAGAGCGACGGTAGCGAACCGAAGCTCACGTTGTGCCAGCCTGTTTGTAATCCGTTTCATGAATCGTCCCAGCGACGCACTCGAATGGGCTCACAATTGAGCGCCAACAGGTTTTACTTGAGATCGACGTTAATTAGAAACAAATAGTTTTCGCATATCGTGGGAAGCCAGCCAGTCAGCAAATCTGAATCAGATCCATGCATCCGAGCATCTGAATTCTTCGTCTCTTGGGAGTGACAAAGTCGTTTAAACTCCTCGTTCAAACTCCAATCAGTCATCCGCCTCTCCAACCTTCGTCTCCAACGCCAGAGCAACCGCAATGAGTTCTTCCGCGATCTCAGTATGAACTCTATCGAACGGCAGGATGGGTGGACGCACATTGGCTGTCGAGTATATGCCTTGCGCGTGAAGCAGCCGCTTAAAGAAGTGAATCGAAATGTCCAAATGCTGATTGGAGAAAGCGAGCACCGGTAAAATCTCGTTAAATAGTTTGAGAGCTTCGTCGCGGTGGCCCTTGCGGTAAAAAGTATAAATGTGCACATAAATTGCGTGCAACGCTGTGGGCATGAAGGCATGAACGCCACGATCCAAAGCCTCAATCATCTGCATGACGGCCCAGCCTCCTGAGAGATGAAGCCGGCCATCGGTGGCTTCCAGCAATTCGGTGTATTTGCGACCCGCAGGAACAACCTCGACCTTGACTGCCCGCACTGTTTCGACCGTTTCGAAAAGCTTGACCAGCGTCTTGACTGGCACGCCATAACCGGTCGGATCCCAATCCTGCAACATGAGGAAAGGCGGGGCGGTACCCGCCACTTCGCGGACCGCATGCTCATATTGTTCATCATTCTCGTATGGAATTGAAACTAGCACACCGTCACATCCAGCGCTCACGAGCCGTTTTGCCGTTTCAATTCGGCCAATCGACGAAGCAGCAGAGGCTCCGCCGATTACGACCGCACGACCTCGCACTTCATCCAATAGTGTATCTACAAACAACTCACGTTCCGCTGTAGTAAGCTTGTTCGCTTCGCTTGCCATGGCCGGCGCGAGAAAACCGGCAACACCCACCTCGAGCGCTCGGCGTACATGATGCCGCAATGCCTCGGTGTCCAACCGATCATCCTCGGTGAAGGGTGTATTTAACACCGTTACGATTCCCCGAAGGGGCAGCAAGTCCTTCATCGGTCCCAAGGGTTGAATAACATCTTCAACTTGGGGTTTCAAAAAGCCGAATCGGGTTTCAGGCGAAACACATCTTTTTGAAGACCGATTTGCTTGAGAGGAATGGGCTGGAAACCCAACCCCCATGCTGGTGAGTCCTTCTTCAATTCAAAATCAGTCGCAAGTACTCGCTCTTGTTTCGAGGATGCCATACTGGCTGCCGCATTGGTAAGGTTGTTTTCAACCCGTAAGGTTTGCGGTGTCGCGTGCCAGCCTGCCTCAAGCCATTTACCGACACACACATTTCGGGCGAGGATATTACCATCCGGAGGCACTCCTTTAAAGGCTTCACCCGTGAGAGCAGGTCCGTCCGGCGGTCCGTAATAACTATCAAGCGATTTCATCTCAGGGTAATGGGAGCGATATAGCGTTGCTGGCATTTCTGCCAATTTCCCTCGCATATATTCATCCACCATGCTGCGCCACACCGGGGTAGTGTCCAGACCGCGGCCATCGGCGCGCACAGCTGGTTCGCAATCCACGAAGACATTATTTTCGACTCGATGATCGCGGCCGCCACCGAGGAACATTGCCCAATGCACTTTGTAAAAGATATTACCAAAAACTTCCGTTCCGCTCACGCAGTCATCCATGTAAACGCCCATCGAACCCATACCCACTCCGCCCGTGTGATGAATATAATTGTAGCGGATTTTGTTCCCCCGGAAGGTGTAGTCGCGCCCTGTATAGATTGCGCCCACGTCTCCTGTTTCCAAAGCAATGTGATGAATCTCGTTAAACTCCATTACATGATCGTTTCCCCAGAAAAGGATCGCACAGTGGGGATGATCGTGGATCAGATTGTGGGAAGCCCGCAACCCCACCCCGCTCAGCGACACCGCTGGCACATAGCACTTCGACCAGCGGCCCTGTCGTTGGAAATGGCAATTCTCAACGAAATGTCCTCCTGGCGTTAACGTCTGGCGATCTCCACCCGTCAGTGAAACTCCTCCGTCTCCGGTATCCGTGATGTCGCAGCTAACGACACCATGCCCATTGCCCCCTTCAATCAACACACCACTATTTCCGACATTCCGAATAAGACATCCTGCAATGCGATTGCTCGCGCCTTCATGAACCTCCACCGCATTGGCGCGGGTGCCTTCGAGCGTTAAGCCTCGAAAAGTAATATTTGAGACCGCAGTGAGTTTCAGGAGAGGCTGTCCCAGCAATGAGAAAAGAATCTCCTCTGGTCTTCCTTTCTGTTCATTTCGCACTGGCGGCCAAAAATAAAGCATGCCGCTCGTCCGTTCGAGAAACCATTCGCCTGGCTGGTCGAGTTCTTCCAATACATTCAAGAAATAAAACCGTTGTCCTTTGCGGAAACCATACAAGCCGTGCGGGGCAGCAGTTTTCACCAGGCGTTGATCGAGATCCAAAACAGCTACTTTTTCATAGGAGTTCGCCCAATCATAGGCCCAATAACCGTGGACCCACAGTTCATTCATATCGTGCCAGTTTCGTGGACGATCCCCTACGTACAAAAATCCATCGGGTAATACTCCTAAGTTGCCTCCATGTTCATCTTTGCGGTCCGAAGACACGGGATAGCCCTCAATATTCGCGAACTGACCTTCATTAGGCCAGCGCGCCAGCGTCATTGGCTTGTGATCAAAGAATAACTCGCAATGGGCAGGAACGGCCGCCCTGCCAAATCCACGTGATCTCAGCTCCCCGAAATCTGACAAACCCAGGTCGCGAAGATTCAGTTGAACGACGTGTTTTCGTGCGCTCTTATCGAACCGCGCCAGAATAATCGACTCCTTCACCGGCGCAAAACCGCTCAGAAGCCGTCCCCCAAGCAAGCGAACTGGCCCATCATTATCCGCGCGCCAAACGATAGGGCATTGGGGCGTTCCGGAATCCGCAGCGACAAGCTCGAAGGTGTTTGTTCGGAGATAATCGCCTTTGCCTAACCAGACAGTGATGCCGCGCCTTGGAAGCATCTCCTTCTGCTTTAGTTCGCGAATGGCATCACGTGCTCTCTCGAATGTAGCGAACGGCTTGCTTTTAGTGCCTGGATTCGAATCGACACCATTTGTCCCTACCCAAAAGTCCAATGCACTGCAATGCGACGCGAGCAGGAGCGCTGCAGCAACGAAATGTCGAATCATGGCGCTAGCTTAATCGCGAGCGCCGCCGAGCGCATCTGTGAAGTTTGAAATGGCAAATAGCTAGAATGCTGACTGCTTGATAAACGGAAAATAAGGACTTTGAACGAATACACTGAAAATTTTTGGCCACGGATGCCACGGAGAACACGGATAAGATAGAAGACAAATTAACTGAACTCCAAGAGTCGAGCTTAGAGCAACCAAAGCATCACTTCCGGACGGCCGCGAGCACCTCACGAATAGCATTGATCACCAGCTCAGGTTCATCGAGTTGGATGTGATGGCCGCTGCGTGCGGCGATGACCAGCTTCCCATTGCTCGACATTCCCGCGATGGCCTTATGATCGCGCCTATGCTCTTCTTCAAGACCCTTAGCATCGGGACCATCTTCTTCCGGCATCCCACGGGTCAAGACGATCAGTGGCATATCACCGAGTTGGTATCGGATCTTCGTCCGCTCCGCCCGCAGGCCGGCGAGTTCTTCATTCTCGAACGGATTGACGGCGGCAGCAACGTGGCCCACCTGCCCAAGCGCCCATGTCCGCATTTGCCGGGCGTCGGGCGGCAGCTTATCGCGCGGGGGCTCATTCGCGTGCTTAGCGGCCTCCTGTATGCCGGCTGTCATTTTGCTTAAAGCGTCCGACGGAATGTCGCTCACGCGCAATGGATCCGAGACCTGCACCGGGGGAATTGCCCGTCCCATCGCAAGATCCGAGGAACGCACAAGCTTGCCATCGGGTGACATGCGCCGAGGGTTGTCAGCACCAGTTTCGACAAGCACCATTCCGGCAACGTCCGCTGGGTAGGTGGAGGCATAGAGACGGATCAGCCAACCGCCATAGGAATGGCCCACGAGCACCAAAGGCGGTTTGATACCAGCTTTTTCGAGCAGCGTGTGGAGTTCGTAAACGATCTGATGCATCGTGCGCGGGTGGGGGCCAAGGTCGCTCCACCCATCGCCCGCGCGGTCGTACGAGCAAACGCGGGCGAACCTGGCGACGCCCGGTTGCACAAGACTCCACTCAACCGAGAAATCACCGACGCCCGATTCAAGAATAACAGTCGGCTGGGGCGCGCGGCTTTCGCCGGTACAATTTAAGTGCAACCGCCAACCACCAATATCAATTAGTCGACCCGGCGGCGGAAAAGGAGGCTGCGAAGATTTGCTTTCAGCCCAGGCGGGAACTGCATGAAACGCTACCGATAACAAGGTGGTACGAAATAACGCGAAAAAGAAAGCTCGAGAGATTCTGTTCATTTGCGCCACCGTCAACGCCGCGGAATAAACTCAGCGCTCAGCCACACCCGCCCATTCGGGTCGCCCGCTGTTTAACCACAGCGGGCCTAGATCCTCAGGAAGGGCAGTTATTACTTGCGAAGACGATAATAGCGCGCGGATTGCGATGCCGAAACCGAGACTGGATTCCCCGCTGGCCCTGCAACCCAATTTGGAGCAGTCAAACTATCGCTCTGTTCCAGGACGTAGCCAGTCGCAATTGCCGGCCAACTAAGTTGCACGCTCAAACCGATGCGTTGAATCGTTAGCTTTGGTCGGATGGGCGCAACTGAGGCATAGGTTGTACCGAACCGGAACTCATCCACCAAGGGCCCAGGCGACGTAAAATCATTGCGATGTTCGCCGACCGGTCCATCCCACTCGCCTGCATTAACGGCCACAGCATTGAAAGAACGTGGCAAACCTGGAAGTACAGTCAGATCAGACGTGGCTGGGAGACCTGACAAGGGAGGATTCACGTACATATCCACAGTCGTCGTGGACCCATCGTCTGCAATTCGGACAACGATGAAACCCTTCGTTCTATAGGGGATAGCGCTGTCGCCAGAGCCGTTTCCTTCATAACCCAGGAAATCATTGTACCAGCGCTTACCCATGAACATCTGCTCGTCAGCCCAGTCCCAATTCGGGGGGACATTCGTGTTTAGAAAACCTGAAACGCCAATATATCCCGAGTTATTTGTAGAGAGATAGGTGAAATCGTACAGGAAACTAACGTAGCTGGTGGAATTAAGCCCGCCGTAAACGTTGGTTCCAAAAAGTTTGATCGGCATGTTCGGGAATGGGTCCCAATCTATTTGTGGCCTCATTGAGTTGCCACTTACCTCCAGCGATAAACCATCAGCGTCGGTGTAGGACAAGCCGTTGGAATGGACCAAAGCAATGTTTAGAGGTGTATAATCCCCCTGGTTCTGCAAGGGGCCGGGTATGTAATCAAACGGATCATAGAAAATCCCCCCTGGAGGAAGCGGTGGTACAAGAACCAGGTGGACGACGGAACTGGTTACTGAGTTCACATTATTGCTGACCACGACGTAGTACTTGTTCGTCCCTCCGGCGAAATCAACCAACGGGGTGGTGGTAAAGCTTGCGGACGTGGCTCCAGCGACGGGAATGCTGTTGCTGTACCATTGTAAAGCCCAAGGTCCGTTAACGACAACCTGGAATGTTCCTGATTGTCCTTGAGGAACTCGCTTATTAACGGGCTGTAACGTGATCATTGCGGGAGTGGAATTGGAGGGCCACGCATTTGTGCTGATCAATTGGATTCCGTTGACCGGCCCACGATAGAAACTTGCTGGAACATCATACTCAGAAGCTACATTCACAGAAATTGTCCCATTAAGGCGCGGCGCCACACCGTCCCATCGAACATAATTTGCTAATTCAGAAGCAGGCCTTGCGGTATTAGTCCCTCGACGGAAGGTTGGATCGGACTGCCAATAGCCTTCGTCTTCGGTGAGAATCACAATAGCGTGCGCGTGATCTTCGTTGATCCAATAGGCGGCCTGAGCGCCAGCGAGGTCGCGAAGCGTATAAGCAATTACGGTGTAGGTGTTTCCCGGAGAGAGATTTGTAAATGTAATGGTATTTGTTCCCATCGTACTATTGGTGGGATCCTGGGAGTTCAAATAACCATTGAAGAGCTTGTCATTACCGCTGCTAAACCCCGCTCCAGGATTGTATGTGTGACTGCCAAACATTTCTCCTGTAGCGTACGAGAGCATAATCCCGGTGTGATTGCTCGTGCTATCGTCAAGAATCCCTTTGGTCACAGAATAAGCCGAGAAGTTATTCCAAGCTGTTTGCGGAATCACACCAGCTGAATCCCCAGGGTCTAATGAAGTCGGAGCGCCACCGGCCCCAGCGCCAGTGAAGTTAACTCCGATTAAATAATTTGCGCCAAAGCAATGTGAGGCCAGCAACCCGGACACCAATTGGAGCATGAGCAGAAGAGTAGATCCGCGTAAAGTTTGCATAATCCTTAAACGTTGAATCGATTCAATCGCAAGAGGGTTAGGTGTCGAGAATGATAGCCGGACCACTTTAATGAGTCAAGAAACACTTTCTTCAGAAGACTGTACGTCGCGAGGTACGGCAAAGTAGCCGTGGACGTCAGTCCGCGCTGATCTCTGCGCGCGGTGAAAGTTTGCCAAAAATGAAGAGTTTGTGGATATAACACGCAGACAAACCACCGAGACGCGAAGCACACAGAGAAGAAGAAGAAAAACTAGTCTCAGCCAAGAAAATTTTGCAGACCAGGCGTGAGCTTCCACAAGCACACTGCGAAGGGCACGGAGAAAGTACCGGAAGCCTCCTCTTTTCTCTGTGTCCTTCATGCCTCTGTGGTACTTTTGGTATTGAAGTCCAGAGCTGCAAGGGAGCTCGAGAAGCGTTTGGAGCACGCCTCATTCCCGCGTTCCTCGCCCAAAACCTTCATGGTCGTGGCCTCACTTCCGTAATAGATACAGTCCACCGATCGCCATGACAATACCAAGCACCCGCGGTAACGAGGCAGGCTCACGGAAAAAGAAAATACCTACGACTGCCATCAGTGCCGCGCCACCAGCCAAAATCATCGGCACGGCAGAAAGCGGCCCGCCCTTCTGGAAAAGCAGGAAGAAGAAAACCGTGCCGACGCCGACACAGATCCCGGTAAGCACCGAGTAAGCGATGCCGGGTGTGCTGATCTGCTGACTCCACCGCCTGGAAAAATAGAGTGCGGCCAAGTAAGCCAGGATGGTGAGTGTCGCGGACGCCTCAACGAAGAAACCGCCCACGCCATCGCCGATGCGATCCGATGCCAGCTTGGTGAAAATCTGATGCAAGCCGTAGAGAACGGCTGCGCCAATGGCATACCAGAACCATGTGCTCATGTTTTTCTCCTTTGGTGCGTTCACGGTGGCGTATTCGGTGGATTGCTCGGTTGACCTTTCTTATTGGCTACTGAGGGCGACAGACCGAAGCGTTCGAGCACCCGTTGCGCCTTCGCGATGCATATCTCGGTCGAAGCTGACCCTTCGTAATCTGGTAATTCGACAGCCACTTCGGGATAGAGCTTACGTAGAGCAACCTTCCCCGCAACACGCCGAATCTTTGAGTCTGAGATCAGCATCTTCAGCACGATCGGAAGATATGGTTGTATGTCTTCCCCGCGACGCCTCACTTCCTCGAGCGCGACTTGGATCTTCGTCCAGTCCGTCCCGGTAATCATCTGTTCCAGTAACTCTCTTGGCTTATTACGCCATAGATCTTTATCATTGAAGAAAGCCCACACTCCGTAACTGGCGCCCGCAACAATCATCACAATGAGGCCCGTGTTCATAAAGATTCGGCAGAAGGATCACCGCCATTATGCTGGTTGAACTCTTCAAATTTCTTTGACGCTGTTGCCTTTGAGGTCATACCAGTAAGCTAATCAAAATAGTAAGTAAGGCCAGTGGTTTGGGGAGTAATCGATTTGCTTCTGTTTTGACGAATTTCGGATACGTTCTGGAAATGAGCAGGGCATTTGTCAGAGAGTCCGATGATTCGGATGAGGATCTGAATATTCCGATTCGGGCACCCTTGCCGCCCGGAGTCAAAAATCTCATTACCCCAGGCGGCGCCAGGCGGCTTCAGGAGGAATTGGCTGCATTGCTGGAAAAGAAGCGGGAACTATCACGGTCTCCTTCTGACACGCCAAGTTCAGAGACCGAAGCGCAATCTCGCAAAATTCAATTGCGCATAAGGCAACTCCAGCAAATTGCGGATTCAATGGTAATCACTCCACCACCGACTGGAAGCCGAGACCGGGTTTGTTTCGGCGCCGGCGTGTTGGTCCGCCATGCCAATGGCCAGGAAGCGACCTATCGCATCGTTGGCATTGATGAAATCGATCTGGACCGAAACCAGATCAGTTGGCGTTCGCCTCTGGCGCGGGCGTTGCTCTCACAGCGCGCCGGAAACCGCGTCCAATTCGATTCCCCATCAGGAAAGGATGAACTGTTTGTTGTTTCCTTTTCTTATGAAAGTTGAAAACCGCACCGGCATTTCTTCGTAGTTCCTCTGGTCTTCAAACTGAATGAACGTAGGAGGCGTGTCACTTGTGAAGGTCCAAGCACCAGGATCCAAGCTTGAGGGAAACATCAAGCTCCAATGCTCAAAAGTTGGCCGCTCGAACAAACGACTTTTTAAATTTGGCGCTTCCTCTGGAGCTTGGATCTTGAGCCGTTTGTAGCTTCTTTATTTCTATCGATTGACGAACTGATTCGCGAAGTCCGCCTTGCGAGCAATCATCGAAAATGTTTTGCTCACGCTATGGCACAATCGTATCCGACTATCATCCCTGGGCTTCGCAGTCCTTTTGACCAGGTCAAGGGCCTGGTTTATTTCGGTCGCATGCTGGACAAGATCCGGCTCTCGGCAGCGGGCAAATTGCCCGAGGGCTGGCAGGCAGCGCGCGGCACTGCGGCAAAAACAAGTTTTGACTCACGTTGCTGCAACTTTCTGGAAATTGATTATTCCACTCTGGAATCGGAAACACTCAAGGGCGGCAGCGATGAGGCATTGCTCGAGTGGGCCTTTGCGCATGGCCGGCAGCCCAGCGAAGATGAAATTGAAATCTGGAATGCATTTATGACCAAGCGTGGCTGGCGTGACGCGGGTACCCAACGATTGAACGAACGCTTGGCTGAGATCGGACTGGCTCCTGGAACGGTGCAAACCATGTTTGAGTTCATCGATCTCGATGAGGGCCGCTTGAAGGTTGCCGGTTAAGCTGGATTTGTCCCTGAATCTCAATACCGAATTGAATCCTGGCAAAAGCGGCATCCCGACTTGAATTGAATTGCTTTAAGTCAACATCAACAGGATGAAACAATGAGTTCTTGATTTCATTGATTCGTTCCGGTTAACACTGCCAGATGAATATCAAACGCCGGATACGATTCGGGATTTTCTATTGCATTCTCGGACTTATTGCGTTTGCTGATTACACCGCATCAGGAGCCGACGCTAACACCAATCCCGGGACGGAAGGAGATGGCATTTATACGGTAGGTCCCGAATACAAACCTGATCCTGATCTCACAGACCACGGCAATCCGAAAGGAAAATCATTTGAGTTCAGCATGCGCCTCGCCGATAGCAAAATCTTCCGGGGAGACGACAAAACTCTTGAACCTGACAAGAAAGAGGTGCGGACCGAAAGGAAAATCTTCGTCTATGTTCCCGCCGAGTACAAGGATGGCACTGCCGCGCCTCTACTCATCATCCACGATGGTCCGGGACAAATGAATCTTGTTCGCAATGCGCTCGATAATCTCACAATTTCCAAGGATGCAAATCGCAAGCTCCCGGCATTTATCGCGATCGCGGTTCAAAATGGCGGCAACGATGGAAAGAACAGTGAACGAGGGCTGGAATATGATACTATGTCCGACCGGCTTGCGCGGTTCATCAACGACGAAGTCTTGCCGGCGGTGCTGACCAATGCAGACATCAAAGCCGCGTATCCGAAGCTGGCCCTGACTCGAAATCCCTGGGGACGCGCTGTCATCGGCTGCAGTTCAGGCGGCGCGGCTGCTTTGACCATGGGCTGGTTTCGGCCCGATCTCTTCCGTCGGATCATCGCCTATTCCGGTACCTTCGTGGATCAGCAGGATGACGACGCGCCCGAGGAGGCCAAATTTCCGCTCGGCGCGTGGGAATATCATTCCAGCATGAAACTGATCGAGACGAGCGAGAAAAAGCCGTTGCGCATCTTTACGCACGTCTCAGAAAACGATTTGCGTCCCAAAGACGCTGAGGAGACGCACCACAACTGGGTAATGGCAGGTGAACGCACTGCCGCCGCTTTAAAAGCGAAGGGGTACCACCACCGTTTTATTTTTAGCCGCGCCACGGGGCACTGTGACCGCCGTGTGTTCGAGCAAACATTGGCCGACACACTCGTTTGGGTTTGGCGGGGCTATCAGGCGGAATGACAAGGAATTCTTAACCACCGGATGACACGGAGTACGCGGATAGGACTAAAAACGCATGAATAAGAACTCTAGCAGCGAACATTTATCACAAAAATCCGTTAAGCAGTTAGTTTTTTAACCTCTTTTTATCCGTGTTCTCTGCGTCATCCGTGGCCAAGTGGCATTATGAATAGAGTAAAGGGACGTGCCGGATTTGCGTCACCGCGTGCATTTACGCTTATCGAATTGCTGGTGGTCATTGCCATTATCGCGATCCTGGCGTCGTTGCTGCTTCCAGCATTGTCGAAAGCTAAGGAAAAAGCGCAGGGGATCTCCTGTGTGAACAACACCAAACAACTGGCGTTGGGCTGGATAATGTATGCCCAGGACAACAACGACCTTTTGGTTTTCAACAAACCGGCTTCCACCACGGATACAAATAACTGGGTGGCGGACGTAATGAGTTACACGGCAGACCCGCAGGTTACCAATCTGGTCCTGCTGCAACGCGGGCTGCTGGCTCCTTACGTGGCCAACAATACCTCGATTTACAAATGTCCAGCGGACCACTGCCCGCTGGGCCCGCGCGTTCGGAGCGTCTCTATGAATGTGTTCGCAGGCCCCTTCGATAATGCCCACACGCGGGTGTTTGACCGGTGGGCGCACTTCTTCAAAATTTCCAGTATCCGCAGCCCCTCGATGATTTTCGTTTTCCTCGACGAGCACCCGGATTTCATCAATGACGGCTGGTATGTGTTCTGCAATGGTGACCCCTCGGGGAAAGTCTGGAGCGATATGCCAGCGTCGTATCATAATGGCGCCGCCGGTTTCTCGTTTGCCGATGGCCATTCCGAAATCAAGCATTGGTTAGTGAGCACCACCAAACAACCGCATTATGCGACCTGGCCGATTCAACCGGGCAGCGATAAACGGGATATTAATTGGGTTTTTGATCGAGCAACCTATCCGCAGTAGCTGTCCCGACCTGGTTCTTTTCCTATTTCCGTTCTTTTCCTATTTCAATGGTGATCTACAATCACCACCTGGTAAGTATTTCCATTTATCCATTTGAAAAGGTCCCGGGCTTTCGAGTCCGCTACCCGGTTTGGTTTCGAACTGTTGGGCTTGGCTTATTACTTGGCCTCGCGGCGTCAGGGGAGGACTGGCCACAGTTCCGTGGGCCATCCCGCGACAGTGTTTGGCACGAGACCGGCATTCTCAAAACTTTTCCGGTCGAGGGATTGAGTGTTCTGTGGCGCGCGCCGATTGGAGCCGGGGTTTCGAGCCCGATCGTTAGCCGCGGGCGCGTTTATGTCACGGACGCCCAACCAGAGAAGCCCAGGATGTGGGAAGGCGTTCATTGTTTTGACGAGAATACCGGGAGGCAACTCTGGACTTATCGCTATGAAATTGGCTGGCACCCTGGGTTCGATGAAAAAAATCAATACGGGCTGTGTGCCACACCCATCGCGGATGGCAGAATGCTGTTCACTTTAGGAGACAGGGGCCACCTGTCGGCCTTCGATACTCTTAAGGGCACGCTCATTTGGAAAAGAGTCTTAGGCCAGGACTACAATTTGGAAGAGTTCCCTGAGATGACGTCTTGCCCATTGATTGAACGCAACCTCTTGATTGTTCTGATCTGCGGCAAACCGGGTGCATGCGTCGTTGCTTTCGACAAGCACACCGGGAAGGAAGTGTGGCGAGCGCTTGATGATCCGCCGCACGCTTTTAGCTCGCCCATGGTTATCAGCGCCGGCGGGAAAAGACAATTGATCGTCTGGACTCCGAAAGGAATTACCTCATTGAATCCCGCCACCGGTCAGACCTGGTGGCGTGAGGAGTTAATTACGCGTGAAGACTATGCCGTCGCGACGCCGGTGCACCTCGGCGACCGACTGTTGATCAGCGGATTGATGTTTCAGCTCGATCAGAGCAAACCGGCTGCATCGATTCTGTGGCCGGAGACGAAAGCATTGTCACTCCGGGTGCTCAGCCACACGTGCATGCCAATGATATTGGGCGAGTACGTGTTTGCCGGAAAAATGGGTGGCCATCTGGTCTGCCTGGAAGCACGGACTGGCAAACAAATCTGGGAAACGGACCAGGTCACGCCCTCGGGTAATGGCGGCACGATTCATCTAACCCTCAATGGTGATTCGATGCTGCTTTTCACTGACCAGGGAAACTTAATACGCGCCCGACTGGATGCCATAGGCTATCATGAACTGAGCCGAGTCCATCTGATAGAACCCGATTTCCACTTTGGTGAAAGAAGGGTGGTATTTGCGCCGCTTGCATTCGCCGATCGAAAGGTGTTTTCTCGTAATAACCAAGAGATCGTTTGTGCTTCGCTGAGGAGCAAGCGGTGAGCGGCGAAAAGTTAATCATTTCTTTTTTTCTTCAGGCTTTGGAACTTGCTGTTTGGGAACGACCGTGAGCCAAAGGTGGTCGGTTTCGTTGATGATGGCCTCAAAACGTGGGTCTTTTCCGCGCAAATCAAACATTGCTGGACGAACATCGGACGGGATGGTGTTCGTGGTTTGGACCAGGATTCGGAGGGGTAAATTAGTAGGCGGAGCATTCGTCGCTGCCAGAAAATTCACTTTTACTTCGCCGTTTTGCGGCGGGACTTCGCCTGCCTGGAATGTCACCTCGGTGGAAAGGCCGTCGATGTTGACCCGAAGGGCATTGGTGTAGCCATCGAATCGGGTTACGGTCAGTTTGATTTCATTGGTTTTGCCCGGCTCAAGTCGAATGACGTTGTCCGGAATGCTCACTTTGAAATCAGGTATCGATGGAGCAATGGCGAGGCGATAAACAAAGTCTGTGCCTCCATTACCGAACCGATCACTGACAGCAGCAATGTATGAACCGTCCGACGGCGCTGCCCAGACCAGCTTGGCATCGGGGCGGCCATTTCCGTCATCGTCCTCCACCAAGACCTTTCCGGCAGCATCTTCAATCTTCAACACTGCATCCAGGGGCAAATCCAGAGCGCCTGATATGACTCGGAAATCCCAGCGGTCGTCCTTTTTCGCGGTGAAGAGGAACCGGTCTTCATCGCCTGCCTGATCGATCCGCCCTGTGATTGAGCACGGAAGTGAAATTCGTTGTGCCTGATTGGTCTTGTTGTTTGGTTCGATTTCGATTTGTTCCGTAGCGCCGCTGATGCTCACCGGAAATTGACCCTGGATAGCAGGTACGGAGAACCACTCCATGTTGGTTTCCGCAGTGAAATTGGAGGCATCGAACCATTCATTCGTGTGAGCTGTTTGCTCCAGGTTCCAGCCAAACAGTTGGACCTGAGCTTTGTGGCCACGTTGAACCCCAGTCGGATAGATATGATGCGCCAGTGGACCGTCCGTGATCGCCAACCTGTAGATTGCCGCGGGTGTGCCGGCGAATTTTACGTTCGCTTCGGGCGGATGCGCAAAACCGGCTACTTGCAAAATGTAGGTGCCGGTTGCTTCAACGTGGTAAGCCAGCAGTGGGTCAATATTCCTGGCGCTGTCGTGGTTGAAGGCAACCCGGAGGCCTTGTTCATTCACTAAATTAAGCAAAGCATCGAGCGGCGACCCTAGAGAATAAGCATCCAATCGCGCGACCAACCATTTGCCTCCTTCGAGCCGCAGGGCAAAGGAGTCGACGTCGCCGCCCTTTTCCAAACGGCCCGTGATCAGGGCAGGAAGCTTTTCAACCGGCTGGGCTTGTTTGAAGGAATCATTTGGTTCCTTTTCCTCTTCGTCTTTTTGTTGTGTGATGAGGAAGAGGCGTGGGAGTGAAGCGCCATCTTGATTAAACACGCGAAGGAGATGAGGACCCAGCGGAACGTTTGCCTGAATTTCCACCGAGAACTTTCCCGTGTTCGTCGAAGATTTTTCACTGTTGGTTTGGGCCATAAAATTTATCCCAGCACAATCGGTCCAGACTTGGACGGGCCAGGGCTCGAATTTGCCGCCTAAGGTCACCAGGTTTGTGGAACCAGTTTGCCAGGCGATGGGAAAGATGTACTCCAGAGCGGGCTCGGCGGAGGAAACGGGGAGCGAAAGGAGTAAGGCTGCTAGAAAGATATTTCGGACTGAACGGCCTGTTCTCCCCTGCCCTTTT
>Ga0163163_10001703_pt1 | contig 18586 bp, 19 predicted proteins | sample S65metaG_FD_119766 | JGI IMG/M metagenome (GOLD analysis project Ga0163163, IMG submission 119766) | Switchgrass rhizosphere microbial communities from Kellogg Biological Station, Michigan, USA - S6-5 metaG | ecosystem: Host-associated > Plants > Roots > Rhizosphere > Soil | place: USA... | reverse complement strand
GCCGCGCCGCCGCAGCGCGCGCATGCTCTCGACGGCCGCCTCCAGTTCACGGTGGTTGCCCATCTTCTTGGTCACTTCCGGCGTCAGGCCCCACTGGCTCGCGTGATGGCAGGTATTGATGAGCCAGGCCAGGCCGGGCGCGATGAAGTGCTCGGTCTTGTGAGCCTCGAGCAGGTCGAGCGCCTCGGTGTCGGTGAAGCTGGCGTGGTAGATGACCTCGATGCCCTGCTTGACGCACTGCTTGATCGACCAAGTGGAGCGCGCATGCGCGGCGACCCGCTTGCCCCAGGCCTTGGCCTCCTGCACGCAGACCGTGATCTCTTCTTCGGTGAACTGGCTCATCTCGCTCGGCATGCCGGTGATCGACTCGCCCGAGAGGTTGATTTTCACGGAGTCGACGCCGTACTTGGCGAACATCCGCACGCAGCGGCGCATCTCCTCGGCGCCGCTGACGATCGCGCCGAAGGCGAAGTCGGATTGCGGCAGGTGCGGCTGGGTCGTGTCGCCCAGCCCGCCGGGGACGGTGATCTCCTGGCTGGCGGCGAGATAGCGCGGGCCGACGATGGTGCCGTCCTCGATCGCGTTGCGGATGACGACGTCAAGCCGCGGCTTGGCGGCGGCGGCGCCGACGCAGCTGGTCCAGCCCATGTCGAGGTATCGCTTCGCCACCTCGGCGCACCACAGGATGTGCTCCTCGGGCGGCATGCGCTGGATCGCGTCGAGCGAGGGCTGGTCGTTCCAGGAGAAATGGGTGTGCGCCTCGACCATGCCGGGCATGAGGAAGGCGCCGGCGCCGTCGACCACCTGGGCGCCGACGATAGGCGCCGCGCGCATGCCCTGGCCGCTCTTGACCACGCGCGAGATCCGGTCGCCCTGGACCAGCACCTCGCCCATGAACGGCGCCTCGCCGCCGCCGTCGAAGATGCGGACGTTGGTGTAGTGGATGTCGGCCATCGCGATGTCTCCTCTAGCGTTGCGACCCGAGGAAGTCGCGCAGCTCGCGCGCGCACTCCTCGGGCCGCTCGATCGGCGTCCAATGGCCGCAGCGCGGCAGCACCACGACGCGGCTGCTCTTCGCCGAATGCAGCCTCTCGGCGAAGGCGCGCACCGACTGCGGCGGCGCGACGCCATCCTCGTCGCCGGTGACGAGCAGCACCGGCGCCTCGATCCGCTCCACCGCCGCCGCGCTCGCCTCGGCCAGCGCCTGGCAGGTGCGGGCGTAGCCGTCCGGGTCCTGGCGCATCAGGCTCTCACGGACGAAGGCGACGGCGAGCGGCGAGCGCTCGCGCGTCTCGGCCGAGATCGCTGCGTTGAGCAGGCCGAGCGCGATCTCGTGCATCCCGGCCGCGCCTTCGCCGCGCGCCTTGGCGGCCCGGCCACGGATCGCGACCCTCGCCGGCTCGGGCGGGGCGATCAGCGGCCCGAACAGGGCGATGCTCTTCACCAGCTTGGGCGCTGCCACCGCGAGGTGCTGGCAGACGATGGTGCCGAGCGAGTGGCCGATCCAGTGCGCCCGCGTCACGTTCAGCCGGGTGCAGACCGAGAGCAGCGTGTCGACGAAGCGGGCGATCGTGAGCGGCCCCTCGACCCGGTGCGAGCGGGCGCTGCCCGGCATGTCGACCCGGATCACCCGATGCCGGGCGAGCGCCGGCATGAGCGGATTGAAGGTGTTGCTGCTGCCGCCGAGGCCGTGCACGCAGACGACGGCTTCGCCCTCGCCCTCCTCCTCGACGACCACCCGATCGAAGACATGCAGAGTCATGGCATCGGCCTCATTCGAAGGCGAAGGTGTTCTCGATCGCACCGATGCCGTCGATCTCGATCCGCACCACGTCGCCGGCGGCCAGCCACTTCGGCGGCTTGAAGCCCATGCCCACGCCCGACGGCGTGCCGGTGGCGATGACGTCGCCTGGATGAAGAGTGATGCCCCGCGAGCAGGTCTCGATCAGCGTCGGGATGTCGAAGATCAGGTCCCGGGTGTGGCCGTCCTGGCGCGGCTCGCCGTTGACCCAGCCGCGCACCCGGGTGGCCTGGCCGTCCATCTCGTCGGCGGTGGTGATCCACGGCCCCATCGGACAGAAGGTGTCGAAGCTCTTGCCGAGGTCCCACTGCTGGTGCCGGACCTGCACGTCGCGGGCGGTGACGTCGTTGACGATGGTGTAGCCGAAGACATGGTCCATCGCCCGGGCGCGCGGGATGTCGCGGCCGCCGCGGCCGATCACGACCGCGAGCTCGCTCTCGTAGTCGATCTGCGTGCTGATCGCCGTGCCCGGCAGGCGCACCGGGTCGTGCGGCCCGACGACGCACTCGCCGAGCTTGCCGAAGACGATCGGCCAGGTGTGCTCGGCCGGCAGGCTGGCGCGAAAGACGCTGTCGGCCAGCTCGGCGGCGTGGGCGCGGTAGTTGCGGCCGACACAGAAGAGGCTTCTCAGCGGCCGGGGCAGCGGCGCCTGCAGCGCGATCGCCTCGACCGCGACCCGCGCCCCCGAGGCGCCGGGCAGCGGCTCGCCGCGTGCCAGCATCTGTATCAGCGGCAGGGCGCCGCGCGTGGCATCGGCCACCGCCAGGGGCGTGGCCTCGCGGCCGTCGGCCGAAATCGTGCCGACATGAAACCGTCCGCCCCAGTTCCAGCTGGCGATCCGCATCTGTCGTCGTCTCCTGTCCCGGCGGTCGCTACGGGAAAGTCCCGGGGCGCCGCGAGATCGCTGGTTCGATTTGGGACTTGCGTCTCAAATCGGGCTCGACGCATCATAGGGTCCGGGCTCCGGCCCTCACAAGAGCAAGGGTCTCCTCCGCAGCCCCGGACAAACCCGCATGGTGCGTCTCAAGCATAAGCTGACCCCGCCGCCACAGCCTCCGGCCCGCGGCGTCAAGGCGGCAACGTTTCGCCTGCTGCTCGACACGGCGATGGCGCTGATCAAGGTCGACGGCCATGTCCCATCGGTCGCCGAGGTCGCGGCCCGCTCCAAGGTCTCGCGCGCCACCGCCTACCGTTACTTCCCGAGTCGCGGCGCCCTGGTCACGGCGGTGGTCGACACCTCGCTCGGCCCGGTGCGCAGCTTCGTCTCGAGCGAGACCGACGGCCGGGCACGGGTGCACCAGCTGTTCGAAAAGACGTTCCCGCGCTTCAAGGAGTTCGAGCCGCAGATGCGCGCCGCGGCGCAGCTCGCGCTCGAGCAGTGGGCGCTCGAGCGCGCCGGCCTGCTCGACGAGGAGCCCTACCGGCGCGGCCACCGGATCGGCATCCTCGAGCGCGCCCTGGCGCCGCTCGCGCCGGGCATGCCGGCCGCCGTGCGCACCCGCCTGCATCGGGCGCTCTCGGTCGTCTACGGCATCGAGCCGTACATGATCCTCAAGGACATCTGGGGCCTGCCCGACCGCGAGGTCGAGCGCATCGCCCTGTGGATGGCCGACGCCCTGATCGACGCGGCCGTGCGCGATGCCGCCGTCGCCGCGGCCGCGCCCAAGTTGCGCGCCGTGCGGACACGCGGCACGACCGCGACCGGCGGCGCGTCGGGCGCATGAGCGACCGCCCGGCACCGACCGCAGCGGCGGCGCCGCGCCATCCCGCGGCGTGGTTCGACGCGCAGTACAACAACCGCGCCCGCATTCCCGAGCACCTGCAGATCCTCGCCGAATGGGCCGAGCGGTCGGCCGCAGCCCGCGCCGCACTGCCGGCGACGCTGGACATCGCCTACGGCCGCGATCCCGCCGAGCGCCTCGACCTCTTTCCCGCTGCCACGCCACGGGCGCCGGTGCTGGTCTACATCCACGGCGGATACTGGCGCGCGCTCGACAAGGCCGATGCCTCGTTCATCGCCCCGCCCTTCGTCGCCGCCGGCGCGGCGGTGGTGGTGACCAACTACGCGCTCTGTCCGGCGGCGAGCATCGAGGAGATCGTGCGCCAGCAGCGGGAGGCGCTGGCCTGGGTCTGGCGCCACGCCGCGGAACTCGGCGGCGACCCGGAGCGGATCGTCGTCGCCGGCCACTCGGCGGGGGGACATCTCGCGGCGATGACGCTTGCCACCGACTGGCCGGCGGTCGATCCCCGGCTGCCGGCCGACCTGGTGAAGGGCGCGCTCTCGCTCTCCGGCGTGTTCGAGCTCGAGCCGCTGCGCCACGCGCCTTTCCTCGCCTCCGACCTCCGGCTCGACGCCGCCGCGGCCGAGCGCCTCAGCCCGATCGCCCTGGCGGCGCCGAAGCGGCCGCTGTTCGCGCTCGTCGGCGGCGACGAGAGCAAGGAGTTCCTGCGCCAGAACGCCCTCATCGCCGAGACGTGGGGGCCGGCTGCGGTGCCGGTCTGCGAAGCGGTGCCCGGACGGCACCACATGAGCGTGCTGCGCGAGCTGGCCGAGCCCGGCTCGCGCACCCATCGCCTGGCCCTGCGGCTCCTCGGCCTCGACGACTGAGCCGCGCTCGTCGTCAGCGACTCGGGTCGCGCGCCGCCAGGCGCGCCAGCAGATAGCAGAGCGCCGCGTACGGCCAGATCCAGCCGACCCACTGCGCCGCGCCGTGGAAGCGGATGAAGCGTCCCTGCTCCCAGGATTGCAGGCTCTGCCCGAAGTACGGATCGGCGGGCGCACGAGCGACCAGCATGACCAGGGCGGTGAGCGTGATCAGGCCGAAGCCGGCGGCGACGCGGCGCGGCACCAGGCTCAGGAGCGCCGCCGCGGCCAGGCCGACGAGCACGCCCTGGATCGCCTGCGCCGTCGTCCAGGCCAAGGCGTGCTGCGGGCCGAAATTGAGCGCGGTCGAAAGCGTCGTCGCCGCGACGCCGAGAAGCGCCGCTCCGACCACCAGCGCGCTGCGCCGCCAGCCCGGCACGGCGATCGTGAAGGCCACGAGGCAGGGCGCGAGCAGGCCGAGGATGATGATCGACAGCTCGCTCGCCGCCGATATCGTCGTCACGCTCTCGGCGGGCGTTGCCGCGGCGGCTTCGGCCCATCGCGCCGCCCAGGCGTCGGCCGACGTGCCCTGCAGCATCTCGGCGACGACCGGCTGCACCCGGCCGAGCACCTGGCCGAGGCCGAACGGCACCGCGGTCGGAAAGAGCAGGCCGATCGGCCAGAGCAGCAGCAGCGCCAGGCCGCCGGCGCTGCGGCCGACGAACCAGCGGTCGCGCACCATCTGCCAGCGCTCGATCCCGCCGCGGGCATCGAGCAGCAGGCCGATGCCGACGCCGAGCGCCGTGCCCGTCGCATTGAGCAGCAGGTCGAGGTTCGAGGAGACCCGAAGCGGCAGATAGTTCTGCAGCAGCTCGAGCGTGAACGACAGCATCGTGCCGCCGATCAGCGCCGTCCACGCCGCCGCCGCTGAAGTGCGGCCGCTGCGCATCAGCGCGACGAACAGCAGGAAGCCGAGCGGCAGGTAGCCGAGCAGGTTGGAGATCAGGTCGAAGCGGGTCCAGCCGTGCGACGTGTGGATCAGGAAATCGAGCGGCGCCACGCCCGGAACCCGCCAGCCTGTGAACGGATAGAGGCTGGCGTAGACGATCAGGGCGGCATAGAGCCAGGCCAGCGGCACCGCGGAGCTTCGGTGGCGCTGTGTTGCCATCAGCGTCCGCCGGGCCGCCCCAAGGGCGCTGCCGCCCCCGCGGGGGGCAGCGAGCGCAGCGAGCGTGGGGGCCTCATCTCGCTCAGAACGGCTTGACGACCACCAGGATCACGATCAGCGTGAACAACGCGATGGCGGATTCGTTGAAGACGCGAAACCAGCGCTCGCTCCTCTCGTTGGCGAACTCCTCGAACTTGCGCAGCAGTGCGCGGCAGGCGTGGTGGTAGCCGACCGCACCGACCACGAGCACGAGCTTGGCGTGCAGCCAGTAGTTGCCGGGTCCCTTGCCGACGCCGTATCCGAGCCAGAGCACCAGGCCGAGGACGATGGCCACCACCATCAGCAATCCGGTGAAGCGATAGAGCTTTCTCGCCATCACCAGCAGGCGCTCGCGCTCGGCATGGCTGTCGGCCGGCACGCTGGCGAGGTTGACGAAGATTCGCGGCAGATAGAACAGGCCGGCGAACCAGCTGCTGACGAAAACGATGTGAAAGGCCTTGACCCAGAGCACAGATGAACCCATCGCGCGATTATCGGTGGGCAAGATGCGCGGCCTAGAATCGCGCCCGTGCAAACGCCCCCGCCCTATCCCTCGAGCCGGCCGCGGCGCCTGCGCCGGGACGCCTGGAGCCGCGACCTGGTGCGCGAGTCGCGCCTCGGGGCCAGCGACTTCATCCTGCCGGTGTTCCTGCTCGACGGCCAAGGCCGGAGCGAGGCGGTGGCCTCGATGCCCGGGGTCGAGCGGCGCACGCTCGATCGCCTCTATCCGGTGGCCGAGGAATGCCTCTCGCTCGGCATCCCGGTGCTCGCCCTGTTTCCTGTGCTCGAGCCCACGCTGAAGACCGAGGACGGGCGCGAGGCGCTCAATCCGAAAGGGCTGGTGCCCACGGCGCTGCGCGAGCTGAAGAAGCGCTTCCCCGAGCTCGGCCTGATGACCGATGTCGCCCTCGACCCCTTCACCTCGCACGGCCAGGACGGCCTGCTCGATGCCACCGGCTACATCCTCAACGACGAGACGGTGGCGGTGCTGGTGAAGCAGGCGCTGGTGCAGGCCGAGGCGGGCTGCGACATCGTCGCTCCGAGCGACATGATGGACGGGCGGGTCGGCGCGATCCGCAGCGCGCTCGAGGCCGGCGGCGCGATCCACACCAGGATCATGGCCTACAGCGCCAAGTACGCGAGCGCCTTCTACGGCCCGTTCCGCGACGCCGTCGGCTCGGCCGCCAACCTCGGCAAGAGCAACAAGAAGGTCTACCAGATGGACCCGGGCAACGGCGACGAGGCGCTGCGCGAGGTGGCGCTCGACATCGCCGAGGGCGCCGACATGGTGATGGTCAAGCCCGGCATGCCTTACCTCGACATCCTGCGCCGGGTGAAGGACCGGTTCCGCATGCCGACCTTCGCCTACCAGGTGAGCGGCGAATACGCGATGCTGAAGGCGGCGGCGCTGAACGGCTGGCTCGACCACGACGCGGTGATGCTCGAAGCGCTGCTCGCCTTCAAGCGCGCCGGCGCCGACGGCGTGCTCACCTATTTCGCGCTCGAGGCTTCGCGCCTGTTGCGGACGACGCGCTGAGCTGAACCCTTCGGTCGCCGCCGCGATGCGTTTCTTCCACGTTCTCGGCGACCAGTTCACGGAGCTCGAGGGCTTGCCCGAGGCGCTGCCAGCGCAGGGCTATGTCTGGCTCGCCAGCGCCCGACGCGAGTTCGAGGTCGGCATCGCCGACCTGCAGGCGGCGCTGCAGCGCTGGACCGGCGGCCAGCTCTTCGACGTGCACGTCTCCGACCTGGTGAACAACCAGCTGCCCTCGCATTTCGACTACACCTCGATCTACGACCTGCTGATCTTCCGCCGCCTCGCGGCGGGCGCCGGCAGCGAGCGGCTGTTCGCCGACGAGGAGCGCGGCACGCCGGCCACCGCGCGCCAGGCGCTCGCGGCGATCGACACCAGCCCGGTCGCCTTCGCGGTGTTCGACCGAGTGTTGCTCACGGTGCATCCCACCGACTGCGTCGTCCGCGACTACTTCGCCGAGCGGCTGAAGAGCCAGGCGGCAGGCGGCGAAGGTCGAGCCGCCTCGCGCATGCCGACCAGCCCGGCCGACCTGATGCTGCGCATGGTCAACTACATGGTCGACAGCTACCTCGAGCTGCGCCGCCTGCTGACGCGGCAGATCGACTACCTGCAGAAGCAGCTGCTCGACTCGCGTGCCGACTCGAGCACGCTGCGCATCCTGCTCGACTCGCGCAATTCGCTGCGCCTGCTCGAGGACACCTGCGAGGACCAGCGCGCGGCGATCACCGAATGGATCGACGCGCTCGAGGAGTGGCCGGTCGAGACCGACCCGAGGCTGCAGCGCGAGCGTGAGCAGCTGCGTCTGCGCTCGCGCGACGTGCTCGAGCACATCGAGCGGGTGCTGGCGCACGTGCGCCGGCTCGAGTCGTCGGCCGACACCGCGGTGCAGATGCACTTCTCGGAGCAGAACAACCGCACCAACGACATCATGCGGGCGCTGACGGTGCTGACGGCGATCTTCCTGCCGCTCAACTTCCTCACCGGTTTCTTCGGCATGAATTTCGAAGGCCTGCCGCTGATCCACAGCCCGACCGGCTTCTGGATCGTGTTCGCCATCATGCTCGGGCTCGGCATCGGCATGAGCGTGTTCTTCTGGCGCAAGCGCTACCTGAGGCGAAACTGAGTCTCGACTACCGCTTCAGCGCGCGCGACCTGGCCCTGCTGACGCTCCTGACCATCGCCTGGGGCCTGAACTGGCCGGTGATGAAGCTCGGCGTCACGGGCTTTCCGCCCCTCAGCTTTCGCGCGATCTCGATGTGGCTCGGCCTGCCGGTGCTGTGGGCGCTGCTGCGCTGGCAGCGCGTGCCGTTTGCGATCCGGCGCGCCGACTGGGCCGAGCTCGCCAAGCTCTCGCTCACCAACATGATCATCTGGCACGTCGTCGCGATCCTGGCGATCCAGGCGCTCTCGTCGGGCCGGGCGGCGATCCTCGGCTACACCATGCCGATCTTCTCGGCGCTCTGGGGCGTCGCCCTGTTCGGCGAGCGCCTGCAGCCGCGCCATCTCGCCGGCATCGCCGCCGCCGCGGCCGGCGTCGCCCTGCTGCTCTGGCATGAGTTCGGCGCCCTGACCGGCCGGCCGCTGGCGGCCCTCGGCATGCTGTTCGCGGCCGCCGTCTGGGCGCTGGGCACGCAGCAGATGCGGCGCACCACGATCCAGGCGCCGACGCTGGCGATCGTCTTCTGGATGACGCTCGCGAGCACCCTGGTGCTGACGGCCGGGACCGTGCTGTTCGAGCGCCATCGCTGGATCCCGCCGTTGCCCGCGACCTGGGGCGCCATCGCCTACAACGCGCTCCTGATCTTCGGCTTCGCCCAGGCGATCTGGATGATGATGGCGCGCAACCTGCCGCCGATCGCCTCGAGCATGTCGGTGATGATGATCCCGGTGCTCGGCGTCGTCTCCGGCGCCTGGTGGCTGAACGAGGAGCTGCATTGGCAGGACGGGGCGGCGATCGTCCTGGTGCTGCTGGCGATCGCGACGGTGCTGCTCCCGGCGCGGCGCGGCACTCAGCCGGTCGAGCCGGCGTAAGGATCGGCGAAGCCGAGGGCGACGACGATCGCGCTTTCGCGCGCCTCCATCACCTTCGCTTCTGCCGGCCGCTCGTGGTCGAAGCCCTGCGCATGCAGGGCGCCGTGCACCAGCAGGTGGGCGTAGTGCGCCTCGAGGGCGATGTCCTGCGCCCCGGCCTCGCGTGCCACCACCGGCGCGCACAGCACGATGTCGGCGACCACGGTCGGCTCGCGCTGGTAGTCGAAGGTCAGCACGTTGGTCGCGTAGTCCTTGCCGCGGAACTCGCGGTTGAGGGCGCGGCCTTCCTCGGCGCCGACGATGCGCACCGTCAGCTCGGCGGGCGCCGCGAGGGCCGCGCGCAGCCATCGGGCGACGCGGTGGCGCGGCAGCAGTGCCCGGTGGGCGGCATCGGCGAACTGCAGCGACAGGGCGAGCGCCGCGCGCTCCAGCGCCGAAGCCGCCTCAGCGCCGCTCTTCGTCCCGCGCCTTGTCGGCACGCCCGTAGGCCTCGACGATGCGTGCCACCAGCGGATGCCGCACCACGTCGGCGGAGGTGAAGTGGGTGGTGGCAATGCCCTCGACCCGGCGCAGGATGCGCTCGGCCTGCACCAGGCCCGAATCGGTGCCCTTGGGCAGGTCGATCTGGCTGACGTCGCCGGTGACCACGGCCTTGGAGCCGAAGCCGATCCGCGTCAGGAACATCTTCATCTGCTCGGGCGTCGTGTTCTGCGCCTCGTCGAGGATGACGAACGCGTGGTTGAGGGTGCGACCGCGCATGAAGGCGAGGGGCGCGACCTCGAGCGTCGCCTTCTCGAACGCCTTGGCGACGCGGTCCAGCCCCATCAGCTCGTAGAGCGCGTCGTAGAGCGGCCGCAGGTAGGGATCGACCTTCTGCGCCAGGTCGCCGGGCAGAAAGCCGAGGCGCTCGCCGGCCTCGACTGCCGGGCGCGTGAGGATGATGCGCTGCACCGCGTTGCGCTCGAGCGCGTCGACGGCGCAGGCGACCGCGAGGTAGGTCTTGCCAGTGCCGGCGGGGCCGATGCCGAAGGTGATGTCGTGGCCGAGGATGTTCTTGAGATACGCGACCTGGTTCGGCGTGCGGGCGGCAAGGTCACTGCGACGGGTGCGCAGGCGGAGGTCGGGACCCGCTGACGCTTCAGTGGCGGCCGGAAGAGCGGCCGCGGCGCCGTTCCGGCCCGCGGCTTCTGCCCGGGCACCGTCGTCGGCCATAGCCTCGAGGATCGCGAGCTCCAGCTCGTCGCCGCCGATCGGCCGGACGGCACGGCCGTAGAGCTGCTGCAGCAGGCCGACCGCGCGCTCGGCGTTGGCCCGGGCGCCCTCGACGCGGAACGACTCGTTGCGCCGCTGGATCTTGACATCGAAGGCCGCGGCCAGCGTGCGCAGGTGCTCGTCGAGGCTGCCCGAGAGGTTGGCCAGGCGGGCGTTGTCGGGCGGGATGAAGGCGTGGCGGAGGATCAAGCGGGCATTGTCGCCAAACCGGCCGCAGGTCGTCACCCGCGTGGGCTTCGTTTGGTTTTCGGGTTGGCAAAGCCGAGGTCGTGCCCGGACGGCCGCCCGACCACGGCTTCCCGGCGCCACTAGGCGAAAGGTGTGGCAAGACGCACCTGATAATCCGAACCCATGATCGGACGCCTCGTAGGCACCCTCGCAGAGAAGTCGCCGCCGCAGCTGCTTGTCGACGCGGGCGGCGTCGGCTACGAGGTCGACGTGCCGATGTCGACCTTCTACAACCTTCCCGGCCTCGGCGAGAAGGTCACGCTCCTCACCCATTTCGTCGTTCGCGAAGACGCGCAGTCGCTGTTCGGCTTTCTCACCCATGCGGAACGGGCGACGTTCCGCCTGCTGGTGAAGATCTCCGGCGTCGGCCCGCGGACCGCGCTGTCGATCCTCTCGGGTCTGTCGGTCGACGAGCTGGCGCAGGCGATCAGCCTGCAGGAGACCGGACGCCTGATCAAGGTGCCGGGCATCGGCAAGAAAACCGCCGAGCGGCTGCTGCTCGAGCTCAAGGGCAAGCTCGGCGGCGCGGTGTCAGCGCCGGCGAGCGTCGCCACCTCGGCCCAGGCCGACATCCTGCAGGCCCTGCTCGCCCTCGGCTACAGCGACCGTGAAGCGGCGGCGACGCTGAAGACCCTGCCGGCGGACATCGAGGTCTCTGCCGGCATCAAGCTCGCCTTGCGCGCCCTGGCGAAGTAGGCGCCCGCGCCGAGTCCGCGTCGTCGTCGACAATCGATCCATGTCGTCCCCGCGCACCGCCCGCACCGTGGCCCGCTGGATGCTGGCGTGGTTCGCGCTCTATCTCGGCGCGGCGGTCGCATCGCCGCTGCTGACGCCGGGCGGCTACGCCATCATCTGCTCGGCCGACGGCATCGCCCGGCTCGTGCAGACTGACGACGGCGGAAATGTCGGCGAGGTGCGGGCCTCCCTGCACTGCCCGTTGTGCGTGCCCTCGGGCGCGCCGCCGCCGCCGGCCGTCGCGCCGGCAGCGACACCGCTGCTGCCGCTGGCCTGTGCCTTGCCGCCGGCACCGGCCGCCTGGCCCGCCGCGCTCACGACGGCGCCGCCGCCGGCCCGGGGCCCTCCTCCTTCGGCCTGATTCACGCCGCGGCGGCACGCCGGCGACCTCGCGTCGCCCGTCCGTCCCCTGCTTCATCCGGCTTGCAAGAGCGGTCCACGCGTCCGCACTTGCCCGGGCCGCGGATGCATCCGAAGCCTTCATGGAAAAGACCGCCTGGGCGGGCGCACTGGCGCTGGCCCTTCCGCTCGTCGGCGTCGCCGAGGAGGCCGACGGCGGGCCGCCGGTGAAGACGCTCGGCGTCATCAGCGTCACCGGCCCGCGGCCGACCTCGCTGCCGACGCAGATCCCGACGACGATGGAGAGCGCAACGCGGGAGCAGATCGAGCGCACGGTCAATGCCAGCGACAGCGAGGACGCGCTCAAGTACTTCCCGAGCCTCCTGGTGCGCAAGCGCTACATCGGCGACTACAACCACGCCATCCTCTCGAGCCGCGCCTCGGGCACGGGCAACAGCGCCCGCTCCGCCGTCTATGCGGACGGCATCCTGCTGTCGAACTACCTCGGCAACGGCGTCGGCGGGCTGTCGTTCCCGCCGCGCTGGGGACTGGTGACGCCGGAAGAGATCGAGCGGGTCGACGTCATGTACGGCCCGTACTCGGCCGCCTACCCGGGCAACTCGGTCGGCGCCGTGGTCGACTACGTCACCCGCATGCCGACGCGCCTGGAAGCCCACGCCGCGGTGGGCTATGTCGTCCAGCCGTTCGAGCTGTACCGGACGCACGAGACCTATCGCGCCTGGCAGGCCAGCGCCTCCATCGGTTCCAAGGCGGGCGACTTCGCCTGGTGGATCAACGTCAACCGCACCGACAGCGACGGCCAGCCGCTGACCTTCGCGACCCGGCTGCTCGGCGCCGGAACGCCGGGATCCGCCGGCACGCCGGTCAGCGGCGCCGTGCCTGGCTTCAACAACGCGAACCAGCCCTGGCTGTTGCTCGGCGACGGTACCCAGTACGACACCCGCCAGGACCATCTCAAGCTCAAGCTCGCCTACGACCTGACGCCGACCCTGCGCGCGAACTACGTCTTCGGCCTCTGGCACAACGAGTCGGCGGGCGATGCCGGCTCCTACCTGCGCGACGGCAATGGCGCGACGGTCTTCAGCGGCCCGATCAACATCGACGGCCGCAGCTACACGCTGACCGGCGGAGACTTCGTCGCGACCCGCGAGGACCTGACGCACCTGATGCACGGCCTGTCGATCAAGAGCCACACCGAGGGACGCTGGGACGGGGAGCTCGCCGCCAGCCGCTACGACTACCAGCGCGACGAGAAGCGGCAGAACGCCGCCGCCAACCCCCGGCCGGGCGCCGAGAGCGGCGGCGCCGGCACCCTGGCCGACGGCAGCGGCACCGGCTGGACGACCTTCGCCGCGAAGGGCATCTGGCGCCCGGAAGGGCCCGCCGGCGAGCACGTCGCCGAGTTCGGCGTGCAGCAGGACCGCTACGAGCTGCGCTATCGGACATCGAACATCGCCGGTAACTACCTGCAGGACGGGCCGGACAGCCTGGCGAGCGAGGTCCGCGGTAATGCCCGGCTGACCAGCTTCTGGGCCCAGGACCTCTGGCGCTTCGCCGCGGGCTGGAGCGCGGTGCTCGGCGGCCGAGCCGAGCGCTGGCAGGCGAGCAACGGCCTGACCGTGTTCTCCGCCAGCAATGCCCAGAGCTATCCCGACCGGCAGGAGAGCTTCTTCTCGCCCAAGGCCGCGCTCTCCTGGCAGTGGCGGCCCGAGACGGTGCTCAAGGTCTCGGTCGGCCGGGCGGTGCGCATGCCGACGGTGGCCGAGCTCTACGGCGCGACCTCGACCACCAACTCGCAGTTCATCAACGATCCGAACCTGCGACCCGAGCGCTCCTGGACCAGCGAGCTCAGCGCCGAGACCGAATTCGCCCGCCAGGCGCTGGCCCGCCTCACCCTGTTCGCCGAGCAGACCCAGGATGCGCTCTACTCGCAGACGATCTTCGACGACGCGGCCAACCGCAACGTCAGCCGGGTGCAGAACATCGAGCTCATCCGCACCCGCGGCATCGAGGCGGCGTTGAGTGGCAGCGACGTCGGGATGCGCGGCCTCGACCTGAACGCCAGCGTCACCTACACCCGCTCGTTCATCGAGAAGAACGACGGCTTCGTCACGACGCCCGGCGACACGATCGGCAAATGGCAGCCCAACATCCCGCGCTGGCGCGCCACCGCCACGGCGACCTGGCGCTTCGATCCCGACCTGTCGGCGAGCGTCGGCCTGCGTTACAGCGGCAAGCAATACCGCACCCTCGACAACAGCGACGTCAACGGCTTCACCTACATGGGCGTCAGCCCCTACTTCACCACCGACCTGCGGCTGCGCTGGCGGCCGGCCCGGCAGTGGACGGTGGCGCTCGGCATCGACAACCTCAACAACTACCGCTACTGGAACTTCCATCCCTATCCGCAGCGAAGCTACAGCGCCGAGCTGAAGTGGGACCTGTGACACTCTCACCCCGGAGCATCCGACCATGAATACTTTCCGTCTTCGCGCCTTCGCCCTGGCGACGGCCTCGGCCGCCGCATCGGCGCACGTCAGCCTGCCCCCGGGCGGCGCCACCGCCGGCGACAGCTACGCGGCCGCCTTTCGCGTCGGCCACGCCTGCACCGGCGCGCGCAGCACCACCGGCATCACGGTCCGCATTCCCGAGGGCTTCAGCGTGCAGAAGGCCGAGCCCCGGCCGGGCTGGACGCTGGCGACCGCGCCGGACAGCGTCTCCTGGCGCGCCGATTCCGCCCAGGCCGCCCTGCCCGCCGCCGAGCGCGCCGAGTTCGTCGTCCGCGGCAAACTCACCTCGAAGCCCGGCACGCTCTGGTTCAAGGTGCTGCAGACCTGCGATGTCGGCAACGCCGACTGGGCCGAGGTGGCCGCGGCCGCGACCGACAAGCCCGCCTTTCCTGCGGTGCGGCTCGACGTCCTCGCGCCGGGGGTGGCCGCGGTCGAGGTGCGCGACGCCTGGGTGCGCCTGGCGGTCAAGGGGCAGAGCGGCACCGGCGCCTTCATGACCCTGGCGGCGCCCTCGGGCGCGCGCCTGGTCGGCATCTCCACGCCGGTCGCGGGGCAAGCCGAGGTCCACGAGATGAAGATGGAGGGCGACGTCATGCGGATGCGCGCCGTCACCGGTGGGCTCGAGCTGCCGCCGCGACAGGCGGTGGAGCTCAAGCCCGGCGGCTACCACGTCATGCTGATGGACCTGAAGAAGGCGCTGGTCGTGGGCGAGACCGTGCCGCTGACGCTCGAGTTCGTCGATCCTGCCGGTCGCAAGGCGGTGGCGCGGGTGGACGTGCCGGTGCGCGCCGCCGCCGCGGGCGAGGGCGATGCGGCCTCGGCGCCGCATCGCCACTGAAGCCCGGCTCGCACCGGGCGGCGCGGTGCGGCCGCACTCGATAATGCCGCCATGTCGATCCAGACCGACGATTTCGCGGCGATGCCGCCGGGCGGAAGCCTCCGGGTCGTCGCCGCCCATCCGGCATCGCCCGGCGAGGAGGCGATCGAGCGGGCACTCCGGCCCAAGGGGCTCGCCGAGTACGTCGGCCAGGCCAAGGCGCGCGAGCAGCTCGAGATCTTCATCGGCGCGGCGCGGATGCGCGGCGAGGCGATGGACCACGTGCTGCTGTTCGGCCCGCCCGGGCTCGGCAAGACCACGCTCAGCCACATCATCGCCAACGAGCTTGGGGTCAACCTGCGCTCGACCTCGGGACCGGTGCTGGAAAAGCCCAAGGACCTGGCGGCGATCCTCACCAACCTCGAGAAGAACGACGTGCTCTTCATCGACGAGATCCATCGGCTCTCGCCGGTGGTCGAGGAGATCCTCTATCCGGCGCTCGAGGACTACCAGATCGACATCATGATCGGCGACGGGCCGGCGGCGCGCTCGATCAAGCTCGAGCTCCAGCCCTTCACCCTGATCGGCGCGACCACCCGCGCCGGCATGCTAACCAACCCGCTGCGCGACCGCTTCGGCATCGTCGCCCGGCTCGAGTTCTACAGCCCCGAGGAGCTGGCGAAGATCGTCCGCCGCTCGGCCGGCCTGCTCAAGGTCGAGCTCGACGACGAGGGCGGCTTCGAAATCGCCCGGCGCTCCCGCGGCACGCCGCGGGTGGCCAACCGGCTGCTCAGGCGGGTGCGCGACTATGCCGACGTCAAGGGCCAGGGCAAGATCACCCGGCCGCTCGCCGACCTGGCGCTGGCGATGCTCGACGTCGACCCGCACGGCCTCGATGTGATGGACCGAAAGCTCCTCGAGGCGGTGATCCACCGCTTCGACGGCGGGCCGGTCGGCCTCGACAACGTGGCCGCCGCGATCGGCGAGGAGCGCGACACGATCGAGGACGTGATCGAGCCGTTCCTGATCCAGCAGGGCTTCCTGCAGCGCACGCCGCGCGGCCGGGTGGCGACGCTGGCCGCCTACCGGCACCTCGGGGTGGCGCCGCCGAAGAGCACCGGCGGGCTGTTCGCCGACGCCGGCTGAACGCCGGCCGGCCGGGTCAGATCAAGTCTTCGTGCAGCAGCCGGCCGTAGTGCACGGCCGACTTGGCATTGAAGCGCTTGGCCACCTCGGTCACCTGGGCGGTGTGCTTCTCGTCGGGGGCGTAGACCACGAGCCAGCCGCAGCCTTCGCCGGCCAGCGTCATGTAGCGGCGCATCAGCGTGATCTCGTAGCCGAAGCCGGCAGCGCCGCTGGCGTGGCGCATCATCTCGTCGAGGTTGGGAAAGAGCTCGGCGGAGGTGTAGGTGAGGATGTCCTGGTCGGTGAAGCCGGACTGCTTCAGGGCCGCCGCTGCGTCGGCGGCAATGCTGTCGTCGGCGAACGCGAGCATCGCGTGGCCGACCGGATTGAGCACGCCCAGCGACTCCTGGAACTCGCCTTTCGACATGCGCTTGCTCATGACTTTTCTTCCTTCGAAACCGCGTGCTCCGCAGTGTAGTTCGCCCTCCGCTGCTGCCAGGCGAGCAGCTCGCCGACGAAGCCGCGCCGGAAGGCGACGACGCACACCACGAAGATCACGCCGATGATGACCGTGACCCACTCGCCCACCTGGTCGGCCAGCATGTTCTGCAAGCCGATGATCGTGAACGCGCCGAGCACCGGGCCGGCGAAGGTTCCCATGCCGCCGAGCAGGGTCATCAGCACCACCTCACCGGAGAGCGACCAGTGCGCGTCGGAGAGGGTGGCGAAGCCGAGCACCAGCGTCTTTAGCGAGCCGCCGAGCCCGGCCAGCGCGGTCGAGAGCACGAAGGCGAGCAGCTTGTAGCGGTCGACGTCGTAGCCGAGCGAGATCGCGCGCGGCTCGTTCTCGCGGATCGCCTTCAGCACCTGCCCGTAGGGCGAATGGACGATCCGGCGGACGAACAGGAACACGGCGACGAAGACCGCCAGGACGACGAAGTACATCACCACGTCGTCGGGTACCGGGAGCACGCCGAACAGCTTGCCCTGGGGCTGGCTGACGAGCGAGATCGTCCCCAGCAACTTGCCGCGCGGCACGCCCTGCAGACCGTCCTCGCCGCCGGTGAACGGCGCCTGCAGGAAGACGAAGTACACCATCTGGGCCAGCGCCAGCGTCGTCATCGCGAAGTAGATGCCCTGGCGACGGATGGCGATCAGGCCGACCACCAGCCCAACCGCGGCGGCGATCACGACGCCGGCGAGCACGCCGAGCTCCGGCGGCAGCCCGGCCGAGCGCACCAGCCAGCCGGTGGCGTAGGCGGCGGTGGCGAAGTAGGCGGCGTGGCCGAAGGAGAGGAGCCCGGTGTAGCCGAGCAGCAGGTTGAAGGCGCAGGCGAAGATCGCGTAGCAGAGCGCGGTCATCACGAACACCGGATACAGGCCGATGAAGGGCGCGGCGACGAGCAGCGCCAGGCCGGCGACGAGGCCGAGCCTGGCGAGCTTGGACGTCTGGATGTCGGCGGCCATCACGCTTCCTTGCCGAACAGCCCGGCCGGCCGGACCATGAGCACGATCGCCATGATCACGAACACCACGATGCTCGAGGCTTCGGGATAGAAGACCTTGGTCAGGCCCTCGATCAGGCCGAGGCCGATGCCGGTGAGGATCGAGCCGAGGATGGAGCCCATGCCGCCGATCACGACCACGGCGAAGACGATGATGATGAGGTTCGAGCCCATCAGCGGGTTGACCTGGATCACCGGTGCGGCGAGCACGCCGGCAAGGGCGGCGAGGCCGGCTCCGGCGGCATAGGTCAGCATCACCATCAGCGGCACGTTGATGCCGAAGGCCTGCACCAGGTTCGGGTTCTCGGTGCCGGCGCGAAGCGTGGCCCCGAGCCGGGTGCGCTCGATCGTGAACCAGGTGCCGAGGCAGACCACGAGCGAGGCGAAGACGACCCAGGCGCGGTAGTTGGGCAGGATCATGAAGCCGAGGTCGGTCGAGCCCTGGAGCAGCTCGGGCACCGGATACGACTGGCCGGAGACGCCGAACTCGCGGCGGAAAAGTCCCTCGGCGATCAGCGCCAGGCCGAAGGTGAGCAGAAGCCCGTAGATCGGGTCGATGCGATAGAGGTGGCGCAGCAGCGTGCGCTCGATGACGACGCCGACCGCGCCGACGATGAGCGGCGCGAGGACCAGCGCGACCCAGTAGTTGAGCCCGAACTTCTCCAGGCTGAACCACGCCACGTACGCGCCCACCATGTAGAGCGCGCCGTGGGCGAAGTTGACGATGCCGAGCAGGCCGAAGATGACGGCCAGGCCTAGGCTCAGCATCGCGTAGAACGAGCCGTTCACCAGCCCCAGGAGGAGCTGGCCGAGGAAGGCCTGCAGCGGCAGGCCGAAGATTTCCATCTAGGCTCGTCCCGTGCCGCGGCGTCGCATC
>Ga0163163_10001702_pt1 | contig 18588 bp, 20 predicted proteins | sample S65metaG_FD_119766 | JGI IMG/M metagenome (GOLD analysis project Ga0163163, IMG submission 119766) | Switchgrass rhizosphere microbial communities from Kellogg Biological Station, Michigan, USA - S6-5 metaG | ecosystem: Host-associated > Plants > Roots > Rhizosphere > Soil | place: USA... | reverse complement strand
GCAGCAGCGCCTCGGCGTGGCCGAGCGACAGCCGATCCTCGCGCAGCGCGTCGAGCAGCGGCTTCTCGAGCTCGAGGAGCTGCAGCCGGCGGAACACGTAACTGTCGGTCTTGCCGACGCGCGCGGCCACGCCCGCGTTCGACGCCGTGCGCTTGCGGATCTCCGCGAAGGCCTCGGCCTCGTCGAGCGGGTGCATGTCGGCTCGTTGGATGTTCTCGTTCGTCGCGATGTCGAAAGCCTCTTCGTCGTTGAGGTCCTTCACGACGACCGGCACGACCTCGAGCTCTAAGGCGCGCGCGACGGTGAGCCGGCGCTGGCCGGCGACGACCTGGTAGAGCGCGCCAGGCTCGTCGCCGGCGACGCGGCTGCTGTTCAACCGCACAATGAGCGGCTCGAGCACGCCGTGTGCCCGCACCGAGTCGCCCAACTCGGCCATCTCCTGACCGGTCGCCGGGCGCCGGCGCGGGTTCTTCGGGTTGTCGGCGATCTCGAGCACGGGCACGAACGTCAGCTCGTCCTGCTCGCGCGGACGCGAGGGGACGGGCAAATCGGACACAGCAGCGGCAGCGGTCGGCTTCCTCGGCATGGTCGGCTCCTCTACTCGCGCTCGTTGAGCGCGGCAACCTTGGCGTCAAACGGCAAATCGGCGGGCAGTTGATCGAACGGCAGCACGTCGCGCAGCGGCGTCCAGCGCTCGCGCGCCGCGGGCTGGAGTTCGCGCGGTTGCCGCTCGCGGAGCAGCCGATCGCGCTCGAGGTCGATCTCGACCTCGTTGACGGCCACGCCGGCGCACGCGGGACAGCGGATGAGCTTGGCGCGCGTCAGAATCGCCAGCGCCTCGAAGGCGGGGATCGCGCGGCCGCAACTGCCGCACGTCGACGGGCCGGTCCTCACCGTCCAAATCACGCGCGCCTCCGGCGTTGCGAGGCGGCGCTCTCGGCCGCACGGTGAGCATCGCCGTAGCCGTACGGGAGACCGGCCTTGGCGATGCGGCATTTGATCTCCTCGAGGGCGTCACGGCGATCGACGGCGCCGGCGTCGACCTCGTCGAAGACCTGGTGGGCGAGCAGCTCCTTCAGTGCGAAGTTGTCGTCTGGTGTGCGTGACGCGGCCGGAGGCCGCTGCTCTTGATCTGAAGTACTCGAGATCGAGATCGAGATCGGAGGCGCGCACGCGCGCGCGAGGACTTTGGCGTGACCGACGGATTTCCGCCGCGTGACCCGCGCGTGACGGTCACGCGCGTCACGCGTGACCAGCGTGACAGTCACGCCAGCTTTTCCGCGTGACATCGACGGATCGTCAATATTCATGCGGCGTTCGCGCTCGCGTCGCTTGCGGTCCCGCGCGAGCTGCCGCTTGCGATCCCGCTCGGCTTTTGCGTCGGCGCCGGAGGGGTTGAAATCATCAAAGTCGTGCATGATCCAGCCCCCCTTGACGCGTTTCCACAGCCCACTCTTCGTGAGCGCGCCGGCGACGGTGAGCGGCCGCGGGTCGTGTGGCCAGGGCGCGACGAAGCCGCGCGGGATGAACCCGTCGGTGAAGTGGTCGACGGCGTAGCAGCCGCCGGCGAGCCAGAGCGCCAGCGCGCGGGCCACGCCGTACTTGCCGAGCTCGTGGCCGGCCTGCACAGTCTTTGGGTGATCGGGGAGTTTCGGTTCCACGCGCAACCACGCCATCGGTCAGACCGTTTCGAACGTCGCGAGGTCCTCACGGTCGGCGAGGTAATTCTCGAGCCCGCGTGCTCGGACGTACGCGACGAAGCGAGCGACCAGGTCCCGGCAATCACCGTGCAGCGCCGCGTACGGGTAGAGATCGAATGACTCGATGCCGCGGAGCTCGTAGTCGCCGGGGTACACGGTGTCGCCCTGGCCCTTGACCTCGCCGAGCACGAACACGTTGTAGGTCACCACCCGCGGCACGAAGATGTCCGCCATGAGGCGCCACTGATAGGACTCGGCGTACTTGTCGAAGCTGAAGCTCGACCAGGTCGTCTTGTTCTCGACCAGGCGCACGCCGATCAGCTGGTCGCACTTCGCGACGACGGTAACGTCGCCGTAGATGCCGAGCGCCTTGCACTGGAACACGCCGCGCCGGTCGAACTTCGCGAACGCCCGCGCCATCATGACGTCGCCGAAGAAGTGGGTGCCGCGCCGGTAGCCGCCCTCGACGCGGTACTTCTCGGGCGTGTTGAGCACCGCGTCGAAGGCGTCGGATCTCCATTTCCGGCGTCCGCGTGAACGGGTCCTTGCGGATGGTGGCCATCAGATCGGCCTCGGTCATCCACTCCTGATCCGGCTCCATAAAGAGCCGGAAGCTCTCGAGCGTCGTGGCGGGGACACGCATGCTCTGCTCCTGTTAGAACCCGAGGTCTTGCGCCGACGGCGTGGCGACGACGCCCGCGCCGACGGGTTCGAGTTTCGGCGCCGGCGCCGGCGCGACGAACTTCGCCTGCGCCTTGTCGAACGTGAAGCCGAGCGTCTTCGTGCGATCGAGCACGAGGCGCTTGACCTGCGCGATCGCGGTCGGGTGCGGGAGCTTCACGATGCCCGCGAGCGCGCTGTTGACCTCGTCGGCCGTCGTCATGTTCGCAAGCGACGTGCGCCACGCTTCGACGGAGGCCGTGATCGCTGCGCCCTCCGCGCTGATCGCGCCGAGCGCGTCGCGGCCCTTGACCATCAGGTCGGCCATGAACGTCGTCGCCTTCGCGACCTCGGGGATGACGATCGGATCCCAGCCGGCCGGGTTCTTGCCGACCCAGCGATCGGTCGGGTTGAAGTCGAGCACGCGGCGGCGGCCCTGCATGTAGACGTAGCCCACGAAGTCGGCGATCTTCATGACCTCGTGGTAGCTGCCGCCCGTGATGTCGGGCCGAACGATGAGCGAATCGCCGTTCTTGTCTTCCTTGTGGTGCGCGATGAGCAGGACGTCCTTGCCGCCGGCGCGCAGCCGCGTCATCCACGTCTGGAAGCGAGCCTTGAGCACACCGAAGCCCTGGAGCGTGAGCCCGCCGTCGCGGTTGTACTTCGGGTTCTCGCTCATGATGTGCGCGGCCATCAGATCGAGGACGCGCCCGACCGTGTCCGGCACGAGCGTCTGGAACCGGATGAGCGTCGACTGCTGACTCGTGATCTCCTCGATGTCGGCCCACGAGTCGACCTGCGCCGTCGCGCGTCGATTGGCCGCGCGGTGCGCGCCCTTGTCGGCGTCGAGCAAGAGCGGCTCGGGCGCCGAGTACCCGAGACTCGACTTGCAAATGCCCGGCTCTCCGAAGATCAGAAAGACCGGGTGTTCGACGGTGATTGCGTCAGTGGCTTCGATGATGCGCATGGCAGTCCCTTTCTCCCCTTCCGTGTGTCCGGTTACCGTTTAACCCAACGCAGTAGACCCCACCCCGCGACGACGAGGAGCGTGATGAGCGTCACGCTGTCGGTGATCGACATGACTCAGTCCTCTCCAAGCCCGCCGGCGAGCGCGTGCGCCGATCGCTCGACGTGGATCTCGTCGTGCGTCCACGCCTCGCACTCCGCGCAGAGCTCTTCGCCCGCGGGCGCGAGCACGTCTTCGCAGCCCGAGCAGATCCGCTTCCCGCAGTCCGGGCAGATCAGCCCGTCGCGCCAGCCCTCGCCGAGAAACGCGGCGAACTCGGTGCCGCACTCTTCGCAGCGCACGCACTCCGGCGTCTCGAGATCCCACGCGTCACGCGGTCCGGTCATGGTTGGACTCCTTTCGTGGCGACGATCCGTTCCGCGTCGCCGCGTCGTACGCGCCTCGCCGCGCGCGAATCACGAGCAAGTCAATCGGGAGCGCGGGACCGTGCACGGGACCTTCTGGCGCCGGCGGCGCGGCCGCGGGCGACACGCCCACGTCGGCCGACGTCTGATCCCCAGAAGCCCGACCGGTGAATAACCGCCACAGCCGACGCCAGAACGTCATCGCGTTCCTCCGGTCACCGCGCGATCGAGATCGCGGCGACGAAAGCGCAGTTTCCGACCGACGTAGCAACGCGGCACGCCGGCGCGCACGACCCAGCAGTAAAAGGCCTTCAGCGGATCGCGATACTCGGTCGGCGTGAAGCTGAGATAGGCCGCGGCCTCGGGCAGCGTCAGGTACGTCTGACGCGCGAGGGCCTCGAGGTTGAACGTGGGCGTCGGCGGCGGTGCGGTGAACGTGTCGCTCATCGCTCGCCCGCCCGTTGCCGAACACGGATCTCGGTGACCACTTCGATCGCGCCCTCGTCGAGCTTCATGAGCTCGAGCAGCACATGCCGACGCAGGGTGTCGTTGGCGAGCAAGCGATCGAGGTGGGCCCGGCGCGCGCCAGACAACCACTTGCCGAGCTCGGCGTCGTCGACGACGAGCTCGCCAGACGCTTCCTTGTGCGACCAGCGCGCGGCCGCGATCGCCGCGCTCAGCGCCTGCCCGATCTTGACCAACCACACCGACGTGTCCGGAGACCGGACGATCGCGACCTCAGCGGTGTCCGGAGTCCGGACAGTCGCCTTCGCCATGCGCGGACGACGCACGCCCGGCCCGCGGACGTCGCCGCGATCGAGAGGTTCCGAAGAAACGGGATGACGCGAGGCCGCGGGGGTCGGCATGATGGGCCTCGTTACACCGGGGTCGGCTCAGGAACGACGAGGTACCGCGCGAGGTCCTGACCGAGGGCGGTCGCGAGTCGCTTCGCCGTCTCGGGCCGGACGGCGCCGCCACGGAAAACGCGCGACACGGTCATTTGCGAGACCTTCGCGCGCCTGGCGAGTTCGCTGCCGCTCCAGCCCTTCGCGGCGCAGTCGCGCTCCATTTGGGAGCCGTCGAAGCGAATCGTCATTACAACTGGAGATTACAGATGGTTCCTCCGGCTGTCAATCCTTTTTTAACGTCGGGTAACGATTCCTAAATTGTTAGGTTACGGTTGTGTGAGTGGCCAATAAGCACCGCGCGGCGGACCGGCCGGTCGTCGTCCCGCACTTTGGTAAGTTGCTCACCAAAGCCCGCGGCAAGCTGCCCCTCCAGGAGATCGTGCGGCGGATGTGGAACCTCACCGCCGAGCAGCACGGCTTCACACGGCCGCAGTTGGAGCGATACGAACGTGGCCAGACGCCGCGTCCGGATCCGGTCGTCCTGCACTACTTGGCGCAGATTTACGGCGCGGACGTGCGCGAATGGTTGGCGGCCCTGGCCGCGGAGCGCGAACAGATCCGACTCCGCGAGCAGGCGCATCATCCGGTGGTGCACCGGGCCAGCGTCACGCTCGAATCGAGCTTGAGCCCCTCGGCGCACCACGAGCGTCGGGCCCGCGGCTCCAGCTAATTCTGTCGGGCCCATATGCCAACAGCGACCGTAGCTGTCGACCCAGCCCGCCGGACGCAGATCCGCGTGGGGAACTGGCTGTGCTTCGGCGGGGCCTACTTGGCGAGTTTTCTGTCGCTTTTGGCGCAACAAGCCGCCACGCCGGGCGCCGCCGAGAACCCGTTCCTCCCGGTCACCGCACTCGGCTCGGCCCTGGCGTTCGCCACGCCGGTGTTGCTCATTCAGCTCGTCCGGCGGCGGCGTGGTAAGCCGCCGATCCTCTTGCATCACTGGACGCTCGTGGCCGTCCTGGTCTTCGCCGTGCTGCACGCCGCGCAGTCGTATTGCGCGGGGTGCGGCGGCGGGGGCGGCGGCGGACGCGCCTGGTAGATCGACGTGGGTCTCTACGTTCGGCCGCTCTCGCCGTTCTACTGGATGTGGCTGTCGGCGCCCGGCCGATCGCCGCGGCAGCAGAGCACGAAGATCCCGCACCACGCGCCCGGCAAGGAACAGCGCGCCGAGCTCAAGCGCCAGGCCGAGGCCGTCTACGCGCGCGCGCAGGCCGAATTCGTCCTCGACGCGCGGAAGATCGCGCGGCCGACGATCACGCTCGCCAAGTATCTCGAGTGGTACGAGACGCATCTCACGCCGGCCAAGCGCGGCGCCGCGCGCGAGCGCGAGCTCCTCGCGCAGCTCGTCGCCGCGTTCGGCGGGACGATCCTGTTAGCTGACCTCACACGTGAACGGATCATCGAGTGGCGCACGGCGCGACGGAAGGCGGTGGCGGTGGCGACCGTCAACCGCGAGTTCGACGTGCTGCGCCACGCGCTCAACCAGGCCATCCCGACGTACCTCGAGACGTCGCCGATCACCGGGCCGCCGAAGCTGAAGCGCCTGGCGGCGCTCGCGACACGTGAGCGGGGCGTGCTCAGTCGCGCCGACGAGGCGAAGCTGCTGCAGGCGCTCGACGTCCGCGACCAGGCGATCGTCGTCGCCGCGCTCGACACGCTGATGCGCGGGGGCGATCTGCTGCGCCTCGAGTGGGCGCACGACCACGGCACGTACCTCACGGTGCTGCGCCCGAAGACGGGGACGACGTACCGCGTGCCGGTGTCGCCGCGGCTGCGCCTCGCCCTCAAGCGACTGCGACATGGGGGGCGGTTCATCTTCAGCCACCGGCGCAAAGCCTCCACGGAGCGCCTGCAGGCCAACTCGCTGAAGCAGATGCTCGAGGACGGCTGCCGCCGCGCCGGCATCAAGTACGGCTTGCGCCGCGGGATCACGTTTCACAGCTTGCGGCACACGGGCGCGACGCGGATGGTCGAGGCGGGCGTCGATCTGCGGACGCTCCAGGAGCTCGGCGGCTGGTCGTCGATGCGCATGCTCGAGCGCTACGTGCACCCGACCGAGCGGCGAAAGCACGAGGCGGTGGCGAGCGTCGGGGCGGGGGTGCCACTGACAGCCGGCCTACAGGAGAAAAAACTCGTCAAATCACGCCAGCAAAAGCGAAAAACGGCGTGAAATTGTCATTCGCAACGCGGAGGTCGCGAGTTCGAGCCTCGCGCCGTCCACCACCCCATTTCCTTAGGAATTCCTCACGTTATTCCGGAATTATTCCTGGTTGCGCATGTTGGAATCGCCGGCGGACGGACCCGCGGGCACCCGCAGAAACCCTCAGCAATCCGCGCCTGACACTCACCGGCACTGACAGCCGGCCTACAGCTCACCCGAACAGGTGCCACCACAGGAACGTGAGGCCGGCGCCGACGATCGCGGCTGTCGCCGGCAGCAGCCGATGTACGCGCTTCATGCGCTGCGTGAGCGTCAGGCGCCCGGTAAGGAGCAGTACGTACTCCTCGAGCGCGACGAATTCGAGCAACAGCCACCAGGGTCCGAGGATGGGCACGCGCCACCAGGCGGCCGCCAGGAGCAGGGTGACGAGGACCAGGCCGATGTGCAGCGCCGTCCGCGTCATCGGCCGAGCGCGGCCGCCCGGCTCGGGAGCGGCGCCGCGACGCGCGCCCAGTCCGGCGCGAAGCCGCAATGCTCGTCGACGCAGATCAGGTAGTCGGCGGACAGGTGCGTCGTGTCGACCGAGAGCAGCTTGTCGCGCGTGTCGATCGTGACGTGCGGCGGCGGCAACTCGACGCGCGAGGGCGCCGGCGCCGCGAGGACCTTCGTGCTGCCCGACCAGCCGAGCAGCCGCGCGCCGATGAGGAGCGCGGCAATCACCAAGATCGCGCGGATGAGCCACAGCACCGTGTCATCGATCCCGATCTTCGTGCGCACCGCCTCGAGCGCGACGCCGATCACGACCAAAAGAACAAGCGTGCCGATCAGTTGATGGTCTGTCATGTCCTCACTCCCGACTATCGTGGCAACCCGTTCCCGAAGCCGCACTTGACCCCGTAGCGATCGCAGAGCGCCTTGCCGGCCGTCGCGACGTCGCGCGCGTACTCCGGCGATCCGTGTCCGTGCCAGGCGCCGTAGGCGACGGTCTCGAACAGCACCGTCCGCACGACGCGCCAGCCGTTCATGCCCGCGCCGGTCCGCGGCACGACGTCGTCCCAGCGGCTCAGCCAGCAATCGGGGTTCTTGACGTCGCAGTTGGCGACGTCCTCGCGCTCGTCGACGTTCTTCGCCTCGTAGAGAAAGCCCTCGAGGTACTGCGCGCCGTGGTCGTACCAGAACCGGCCTTCGGCGCCCTTCCAGGGGTCGTCGACGTCGTGGTACGAGCACCACTTCTCCGTGTGGCCGTCGGCGTCGACGTGGTCGTACGGGTCGCCGCACTCGGCGCCGGCGGGCGGCGTCGACGCCACGGGCCCGTCGCCGACATGGCTCGAGCCCACGGCGCGGCCTGGCGAGAGGTGCAGCCAGAGGTGGGGCACGCCGAGCGAGTGCAGGAGCTCGAGCCCGTAGCTCAGATCGGCCGAGCGCCAGTCGCTGGCCGTGATGAGCTCCCAGCCCGGCACGACCTTGACGTAGTCGAGCAGGCCGCGCGCGCGCAGCTCCTCGACGATCGGTGGCCAGTTCGCCGCAATGCGCGGCCGTGGGGCACGCTCCCCGCCGTCGAGGATGAGGATCGGCCGGAAGCCGAAGCCGTCGGCGGCCGGCGTCTCGATGGCCTCCTGCACGACGTCCACGAACGTCTTCGCGTCGGCGTAGAGGTCGCGACTCGGCCAGGGCGCGCCGGGATAGTTCGCCTGCGGCGACAGGACGAGGTGCGTCGAGCCGGCGTCGCGCTGGCGTTGGTACCACTGCTGGCGCGTCGGCGCGTCGAGGCTGATCAGGAAAACGGTGAACTGGGGTTTGCCGCTCTCGTCGGCGAGGTTGCAGAAGTTCGCGCGAACGTCCCACCAGGCCTCGCCGGTCGCACGCGCGGGGACCGGCGGCTTCGGCGGGGGCGGCGGCGTGCAGTCGATGACGGCCGCGACTTCCCCGCTGGCCTGGATCGGCCGCGTGCCGTCGAGCTCGGTGCAGCCGGCCTTCGTGACCGTGAGCTGCACGTCGGTCGCGGTCCGGTCGACTTTGAGGATGACGCCGCCCTGCGCGTCGGTCTGCTGCTCGGCCGGCACGCCGCCGGCGACGCGCACGGTCGCGCCGGCGACGAGCTGCCCGCGATCGCTGACGCGGACGACGACTTGCCGGTCGCGCGGCGGCGGTTGCGGTCCCGGCTTGATGATGACGCTGCAGGCGCCGAGCCCCAGCGTCAACGCGAGCACGACCACGAACGCCTCTTCGACGCGGTCGATCGTGCGGCCGTTCACGCGATCTTGCCCTCGGCCTTCAGGCGGTCGAGGATGGCTTGCGCCGTGTCGCTGAGGCCCGAGAGCTTCGCGCGGCCGGCCGCGATCGCGGCGTCGACGTCGGCGTCGGTCGCGCCGCCGTCCGTGGCTTTACCACGCAAGGTGGAAATCAGGTCCTCGAGCGCCTTGATGCCCGCCGCTGCCCCTTCGATCAACGCGAAGATCGCCCCCATGTGTACCGCCTCCGTTCCCGACGTACGCCGGGATGAAACTGGTTGCCAGGCGCAGCGACGCGCCGATCGCCTTGAGCACGGTGTTGCTCGACGCCTCGAGCACGGTGATGAGGGGCGAGAGCGTGGCCGTGAGCACGCTGGCCGTCTTGAGGAGCGACGGATCCTTCGACACGTCGCGCAGTGCCACGAGCGCCACGTCGGCGCCCTTGGCGAACTGCTGTGCCGCCGTCGCGATCGCCGCCAGCTGCACCGCCGGCAGGACGCCGGCCTTCTCGAGCTGGTCCGCCGTCTGCAACGCGAACTTCGCAATGTCGGCGCCGCTGCCGGTCGCCTGCGCGATGCGAATCGCGTCCGCGCGCGCCTGCGCGATCTGGTCAGGGGTCGGGTGCGGGGTGATCGGCGCGCCGTGGACGCCGCAGCTCGAAACGAGCATCGCGACGAGAAGCACGGCCGCCGGGGGCAGGCTCTTCAGCGTGGCCGCGGAGACGGCGTTCCGATCCTCGACGTCGAAGCGCACGCCGATCGCACCAAAGAGCGCGAGGAGCACGCCGCCGAGCGTGCGCAGGATGTCGCCCGTGCCCGCCGGCGAGAGGACCTCAGACCACGTCGAGTGGTGCGCGATGAGGTCGCCGAACTGAAAAAGAAACATCGCCCCGCCGGCGGCGACGAGCGTCCACGAGAGCTTCTGGTTCATGCGGCCTCCGGGCCCAGAGGCTAGGCCCGGCGGCCGGTGCGTACGTGAGCGGGCTCAGTAGGACCAGATCCAGGGCCGCGGCGCCTGGTCGCGATCGGGGGCCAGGTCGACGTGAATGAACCGCGCGGCCTGGTCGCCGTTCTGGGAGATCCCGATTCCGGTGAACCCCAGCTCGAGCGCGGCCGCGACGAGCTCGAGCGCGTGCGCGCCGTAGACCTTGATGTCGGCCGCCAGCGCGAGCGTGTGCGCGCCGTCGCTCGTGTGATCGGGCTCGAGGCGGTTGTGCTCCGGCGTGCGGTACCCGCTCGTGATGATGAGCGGGCGATCGACCGCCGCGCGCAGCTGCTCGAGCTTGTCGAGGAAGCCGGTCTCGACGGTCAGCCGGCCGGTCAGTTTGTCGGCCCACTCTTTCGCGGGGTCGATGTGCGGCCACTTCCAGAAGTCGGCAGGGATGTCGGCCGCCTTCGCAAACGAGACGCGCATGAAGTCCTCCTAGGGGTTGGTGTACTCAATCGTCGCGACCGTCATGCCGTGTTGAAACACGATCAGGTCGCCGGAACTGATTCCGAAGAACGCCTCGAATCCGTAGCCGACTGCGGTGTCGAGTGCCCAATCCAGAATGGCCTGCACGAGGTCATCGGTAAGCGGCTGGTCTCCGAGAACGTTGCCGAAGGTCGTCGAGCCTCGAAACTCCGTCGCGCCGCCTCCTGGCTCAATCACCTTCCTGAAGCGGGCGTCGATTCTCAAGCCCCCGTCCGAATCGATGTACGGGTCGCGTTCCAGTGTCAGAAGTACCTTCCGATCAGCCATATACCCTCCTAAGCTCCGTCGAAGCCGAACACTCGGCAGAACTCAAGCACCTTCGCCGCGTTCGCCGTCGTGTAGATGTGGGCTGTCGTGCCCACCCGTGTCGTGCCACCAGGGAAGTTGGTGTTTAGGTTGACCTCGGCGCCGCCGTTCACCGAGAACCAGGACTGCGTGCCGTCAGAACGGATGCGAAGCTTGTACTTCGTCGACGCTGCGATGGCGGCAACGGTCGCGGTGTTTGACTGCGTCGTGCCGTCGTAGTTGACACCCACCCACCCGCCGTCGCCCGCCACAGTCGAGTACCGAAAGGCTACCGTTCGCTGCGCTGCCGTGTCGGCGTTGCCGAGCGCCGAACTCGAGACGCCGATCCAGAGCCTGATGTTCGTGATGTCCGCGCCGGTGCGGACGATGAAGGTGATGTCGAACGGCCAGGACCAATCGATCCAACCGCTACCGATCACGTCAACGCCGACCGTGTTTCCTATCGCCGCCCCGGTGGTCCCGGCCTGGTACAGCGCATCACGGAACGTCACCGTCCAGGTCGCGCCGACGAGCGAGACGGCCGCGGACCGAATGCCGACAGGCACCGTCGCGTTGTTGGTGTCCGCCATCAGCACGGAGAAGAAGTGCGACGCCGAATAGAGCGACTGGTCACTGCCGGGCGTGAGCGCGCTCGCGTAGACCGGGTCGGCGCCGGCGCCGCGCGTCTGCAGGAACTGCCCCGACGTTCCCGCCGGCAGCCGCTGCCAGTTCGCCGTGCCGCGAAACAGGATGTCGCCCCACGTCGCGCCGCCGATGAAGTCGAGAATCTGCGAAAGCGTGGATTCTTCGATGACGCCGGCGCCGGCGGTTCGCCGGCTGAGGATGCGCGACGTCGCACTGACGTCCGCCAGGTTCGCCCACGGCAGCTTCCCCGCCACAGCGGCCGCGGCCGCGAGATTCAGCGCCCCGAAGCCCACCGCCGAGCCACTGCGGCGCACGACCTCGCCGTCGTTCGCGGCGACGATGGCCTGCACGGCCCCGGCCGCATTCGTCGGATTGCCGAGCACGGAGAGCGCCGCGATGTCCGCGATGCTCGCGATCGCGATCTTGCCGGTCGCCGTGCTCAGATCGGCCGGACCGCCACCGACGTTCGTGCGGAACGGGCTCCGCCGCACCGGCGGCCGCGGGTTCGTGTTCGTCCGGTTGCGTCCGCTCACAGCCTACGGCACCAGTTCGTCCCACTCGAGCTCGAAGTACACGGCCGAGGCCGCGGCCGCGCCGAGCAGGATCGAATTCTCGATGATGATCCCTTCGTTCGGCGCGAGGACGAGCGGCGACTTCGGGATGATGAGCTCGCCGAACATCGGGAAGACCGTGCCAGCCGTCGCCTGCGCGGCGAGCAGCCACTGCGAGAGCTGCGACAGCGGATTCGGGCCGCCCGCCTTCGCGAGCGTGCCGCCCGTCATGCCGGCACTGTTGCCGGCCGCCGCGAGGCCGCGCACTTCCGCCGAGCCCGGCCCGACGCCGTTCGTATTCGTGTTCACGCCGGCCAGGTTCACTTTGTTCGTCGTGTCGGACACCGTGAAGCCCGTGACCTTGTAGAGCGCCAGGTCGTCGAGGATCGCGGCCGTGTGGTTGCCCGTCTGCATCCACTGCGCCGTGAGCCGGCGCAGGCGGAGCAGGTTCTGCGCGTGCGCGTTGCGGATCGAGAACAGGCGCGAGTTGGCGGCCTGCGTGTTGACGAGCACCGTCTGATGCGTGACGCGGAAGGCTATCGGTTGCATGGGGTTCTCCTCTGAGCGGATGGCGGTACCTCAACCACGGGCCGGCGCGCGCCGTGACGTGTGCACACGGCGCCGACCGCACCGGGACAACGTGGACGACGCGACGCCGCGCCCGTGGCGAGCTCGATCACTTCTTCTCCTTCGGCGGCGGCCCGAAGACCAGCGCGAGCGGATTCACTGTGCGCCCTTCGTAGAGCGCGATCAGGCCGTCGATCGATCGTTCGACTTGCAGCGCCGGAAAGCGGAACAGCACGCCGGCGGGCTCGAGCGTCGCCTTCACCAGCGCTTCGTCGACCTCGCCCTGGCGGACTTGCTGCGCGAGCCGGTACATCTGTTCGATCGGCCGCAGGCCGGCCGGGCCGGCGTAGCCGTGGATCTCGGCCGAGCCCGTGACGAGATCGCGCGCGAGGCCCGTGAGCTCGCGCACGCCGACGAACTCGTTGAGCGCCGTACCGAGCGTCTCGCTCGCGGCGTCTTCGAGGAATTTCTCGGGCGAGTCGCCCGCCACGCCGATGAACGCGCGGCGCAGGACCGCCGTGCCGACCGCCGGAAAGAGGTACAGCAGGCCCATGTGGCCGAGGAAGGTGGCCACCGACGCGGGATCGCGGAAGTTGGTCCGCCGCGTCACGTCGGCCGTCGAATTGAGCACGGTGTTCGCGTACGAGTAGAACGTCATGAAGAGCCGCGCCACCTGGCCGCCGCGCTGCACGGCCGCGAGGTCCTTGACGTGGCCGCTCCCCTGCGAGTCGATGACGGCCTGGTCGGCGAGCGCGATCGCGCGCGGCTCGGCTTCGCCGGCGGCCATGAACTTCTCGTAGGCGCCGAGCCAGGTCGGCACGTCGGCGACGCGCTGCGCGAGGCTGATGTGGAAGAGGTAGCCGTCGAGCACGTGCTGCTGCGTAAGGTGGTCGGCCGTCACGGTGCGCACGACGCGATCGAACCAGCCCGGCGCCTGCAGCTCGCGGCGCAGGTCCTGGATGTCCTGGTTCATCGTCGTCACGCGATCGCGCATGAACGGCGAGACCTCGGCGATCCACTTCGTCGTCGACTCCATCGAGGCCGCGTCGCGCAGCCACCGCGTCATCCCGCGCAGCACCCACGTCGGCCCGACGCGGCTCGCGCCGTTGAAGAGCCCGAGCGGCTGCTGCAGCGCCGTCCAGAAGTTGAGCCCGAGCGCCGAGAGCTGCGTGCCGCCGCGGAGGAACACCGCGGCCTTGTCGAGCGCCGTCGGCGCCGGGCCGCTCCCGAGCGCCACGTCCTGCAGCGCTTTCGTGAACTGCTGATAGACGGCCGAGCCCTCGGTCTGCAGGATCGCGTTCGCGACTTGCTTGTCGCGCAGCAGCCGCTGGACATCGATGATCGTCTCGTGGTGCGTGAGGTCGTGCACGACCTGGTCGACGTGCTGGAAGAGCACGCCGAGCTCGTAGCGGAGCGGTAGGTCCGTCCGTTCCTGGCGCGCCTGCTCGTGGCCACGGCGCGTCGTCGCCGCGACGTAGGCGGCGCTCTGCTGCAGCTTCGCCTGCGTGGCCGCCTCGAGCTGGCCCGGGCGCGCGGAGCGACGCGCGTCGTACGCGATCGGGTAGTAGCCGCCGCGGAGCGTGCCGTGCCGGGTCTCGACCGGCGTCGGCTCGACCTTCTCGGGCGTGAGGCCCGTGACGCGCTGCATCTTCGCGGCGATCTCCGGCCAGAAGGAGTCGGTGTAGTCCCACACGGCCTGCGCGAAGCCGGTGTCGCGCTGGTCGAGCGTGTCGAGGATCGCGCGGACTTGCGTCGGCGACCAGCCGTCGTTCATTACGCGCTGGCGGTTGCCCTCGTTGCCCCAGTTGAGCAGGATCGCGAGCCGCGCTTCCTTCGAGAGGCTCGCGCCGATCGCCGGGATGTACTGCTTCGTCGAGAAGCGCGCACGCTCGGCGCCGGTGTAGTGCGCGTCGAGGATCGCGCTGATCCGCTGCCCTTCGACGCGGTTCCGTGTGGTCTTGACGTCGGCGGCCGCGTTGAGCGGGCGGATGATGGCTTCCCACATGGACCCGCCGTCGGCGCCGCCGTCCATGCCACGCGCGAGGCGCGCGATCTTCGCGTGCGACGCGAACCAGCCGGCGACGGCCAAGCGTCGCTTCGCGGCCGCGTCGAACTCGACCGGCAGCGGCTTCACGTCGCCGTGCGTAGTGATCGAGCCCACCAGCCCGTCGCGGACCGTCGCGAACTCCGCGTCTTTCGTGGCCTTGAGCAGCTGGCCCTTCATCGACGCGACGTGCGCGAGCGCGATCAGGCCGTCCGTCACGCCCTGAAACTCTTCGACCGTGAGCGCCTGATACGGCGTCTGCCGCGCTTCGTGCGTGACGATGTCGGGCAGATCGACAGGCAGGCCGTCGTCCTCTTGCCGCTTGACCCACGCGGCCAGGTCGACGCGACGCGCGAGTTCCTTCTGCGAGAGGGTCGCGAAGCCGAACCGCGCGAGCACGCGATCGACCTGGTCGACGAAGCTCGGCCCGGCCTTGCCGAGCCGCGCGCGCGCCGCCGGCGTCTGGAGCTGCTGGACTTGCTTGAGCCGGCGCGTGACGTCGTCCTTCGCGGCGACCGTCTGCCGGTAGAGCTCGAGCGTGAGCAGCTCCTGCTGCGTCGAGCGGATCGCGCGATCGAGATCGCCGCGGCCGGCCGCGGTCACGGCGTCGATCGCCGCGCGTCGCGACGCGGCCCAGAACGTGCGCGCGTTGAGATCGCGGATCGGCGTCGTCGCGACGCGCGCGCGCGCCTGGTCGCGCAGGAGCGCCGCCGGCGGCAGCGCCTGGCGGATCGCGGCGCCGGCGCCGCGGGCCTTCGCCCCGAGGTCCTGCACTTGCTGCTGTAGCGCGTCGATCTCGACTTGCTTGTGGCCCTCGGCGATCGCGATGCGCAGCTTCGCCTCGGCTTCGAACCAGCGGCGCTCGTACGCGCGCTCGGCCTTCGCGACCGTGTCGGCCTCGCGCAGCGGCCGCTTCAGCTGCCGCTGGCGCGCGAGCGCCTCGAGCTCGGTGCGCACGACGCCCTCGCGCGCCGCATTCCCGACGGCCGCCTGCGCCTTGTCGGGCAGCGTGCCGTCGAGCCAGAGGTTGCCGTGCGTCTCGACCATGCGCCGCTCGGTCTCGGCGTCGATCGCGGCCTCGAGCTTCGGCGCGCCGGCGACGGCGGCGAGCAGCTCGTCGCCGCTCGAGAAGCCGAAGGCCTCCGCGACCTGGTCGGGATCGACGCCGTCGGTCTTCGTGAGCACGTCGCGCGGCACGCCCTTCAGCCGATCGGCGCCGTAGCGCTCGCGGATGATCTGCCGCGACAGCTTGAGCGGCGCCGGCGGCTCGCCCTCGGCGAGCGGCGAGCCGTCCGGCCGCGTGCCCGAGCGCATCGCCTCGAGCGCGCGGTAGACCGGCTGCGCCTCGACGTCGGGGCGCACGCGCTCGCGCATCGCCGCCTTGTCCGCCGCGTAGGTCGCTTCCCGTTCGCGGCGGATGTCCTCGAGGGCCTCGCGATCGAGCGCCTCGCGGGCTTCGCGCTGCGCGTCGTCGACCTGGCTCAGGTACCGCGTGAACTCGGCCGACGACATGCCGGCCGCCTCGGCCGTCGCGAACTTCGGCACGACGTGGCCGGCCTCTTCGACTTGGCGGATCGCATCGTCGCTCGCGAGCAGCCGATCGAAGACCTGGCGGACGTCGGGCGTGAGCGGCGCGTCGAGGTTGCGGAGCGAGCGGTACACGCCGAGCAGCCACGCGCGGAAGCGCGCAAACGGCGCGCGCAGCTCCAGCGACGGCGCCCGGCCTTCGAACAGGTACGTCTCGAACGCACGCGCGAGCTTCTCGTGCTGGCCCTCGGTGAGCGCGGCGCCAGGCTCGGCGCCGGCGTAGGCGCGGAGCGCCTCGTAGTCGGCGACCAGGCGCTCGTGCACTTCGGTCCGGGCGGCGTCCGGCGCGGCGCGGACGATCGACGCGGCGTCCTCGAGCACGCGGTAGAAGAAGTGCCCGGTCTCGTGAATGAACGTCGATCGGTTCGCGTCCTTGAGCAAGCCGATCGAGACCGTCGCGTCGCCGAACTGAATGTAGCCGCGGCGCACGCTCCGCTCCTGCTGGTAGAGCCGCGCGGGCCCGAGCACCGTGACGTCGTTCGGAATGCGGCCGCCGCGATGCGTGAGTGGCTGAAAGCCCGCCGCGCTCTCGATCCCGAACGTCTCGCCTTTCGCCGGGTGGAAGTCGACGGCGTCGGGCCCGAGGAGCTGGCGGCGCTGGCCGGTCCGGTCGTACACGACGAACGTCTCGCCCCGGGCCTTCATGCCGGTCTGGCGCTGCAGCGCCTCCTGCGAGGCGGCCGACTCGCCCGACGCGTTGTTCGTGATCTGATCCGGCGACAGGACCTCGACGCCGGTGGCGTCGACGCCGAGCTGGTGCACGAGCTCCTCGAGCTCGTGCGGGCCCTGCGCAAACTCGACCTTGGGCTGCCCGAGCGTCTGCCCGCGGCCCGGCGTGAGCTCGTCGTTCGTGACTGCGAAGCCGTGCCGCTGGTACAGCGCGAGCGGGTCGAACCCGAGATCGCTCAGGCGCTGGCCGAGCGAGCCGAACGCCGATTCGTAGAGCTTGGCCAGGCCGAGCGCGTGCTCGGGCGTCTCGCCGGCGCGCTCGAGCTGCCCGGCGACGTCGGCGTGCACTTGCTCGGCCGGTGTCGGCGCCGCCTTCGCGCCTTCACCTGTCGTGCCTTCCGGTTGGGCCGCGACGCCGGCGAGCGCGAGCGCCTCGCGCACGTTCGGCGCTTCCGGCGCGCCGCGGGCCTCGTTCATGAAGAACGCGTTGTGCTCGGTCGCCGCGATCTCCGTCGTGTAGCGCGCGACAGGGACCTTGAGGTCCTCGCCGCTCTCGGTCGCCTTCGCGAGCGCGTCCGGATCGCCCGTGAGCTTGCGCGCCAGATCGGCGGGATCCTCGCCGTGCTCCTGCCAGTACCGCTCGAACGACTCGACGGGCAGCCACACGTGCTCGGCCGGCGTGTCGCGCACGGCGGCGCCGACGATCTGCTGCACGGCCTCGGGCGCGCGCGTGGTCGTCTTCGCGGCCGTCGCCGTCTCGCCGAGCCGGCCAAGGACGTGCGCGGTCGCGTGCGCGGCGATCGTCTCGGGCGCAAAGCCGACGATCGCGCCAATGAGCGCCGCCGCGGCCGCCGACGGCCGGCTCTTCAAGTACTCGGCGAAGGTCTTGTCCTTGTTCGCCGCCTGCGTCGCCCAGGACGCGAGATCCGTGTAAGCGTCGAGCAGCCGGCCTTCGCTCAGATCGACGGCGTAGGCCTTGACGCCCTGGCCGAGCGCGCCGAAGGTCGCCGCGCGCTGCTCGGGCGAGGCCTGCAGGTACGCCCACTCGTTGAGGTCCTGGAGGTGCTGCTGTACCTGCTGCGTCGGGATCTGCGCGACGGCTTGATGCGCGAGCTTCAGCCACAGCGGCGCGTTCGCGGCGATGTCACCGAGGAGCTGCTTCGCCGGCAGATACATCGTGCCGACGGCGATCGCGCTCGAGAGCGCGGCGAAGCTCGTCGCGGCCGGCAGGTCGAGGCCCTTCGCGCGGGCGCGAGTGAACGCGCCGCCGCCCGCTTGCGCGCCGACCGTGCCGAGGAGCGCCGGCGTGCCGCCGCCGGCGGCCGCCAGGACCAGCGCCGGCAGCATCGCGCCGACCGATTCGACGCCGCCGAGCACGCTGCGTCCGATGAACCCGTGCTGCCCGGTGGGGCGCCGATCGTACTTCCCCGCGGCGTAGTCGTTGTGGAGCTGCTCGGCGTAGGCGTCGGCCGCGTCGGCGGTCGTGAACGTGCCGAGGTTGCGGCCGGTCGCGCGGTACTCGGCGATCGCGGCCTCAGTGGTGAGGTGGCGGCCGTCTGGCGTGACGCGCGGAATGAGGACCTCGTGGCCGTCGACGTCGATGCTCACGCTGTCGACGGTGCTCACGCTGCCGTCGGCGTTGCGCACCTTCGGCTGCGCGTAGAGATCGACGTTACCCGCGGCCACGAGGCCGCGCGCGCCAGGCCCGAACGGCGTCCCCGGCTCGCTGAGGTCCG
>Ga0163163_10001701_pt1 | contig 18589 bp, 16 predicted proteins | sample S65metaG_FD_119766 | JGI IMG/M metagenome (GOLD analysis project Ga0163163, IMG submission 119766) | Switchgrass rhizosphere microbial communities from Kellogg Biological Station, Michigan, USA - S6-5 metaG | ecosystem: Host-associated > Plants > Roots > Rhizosphere > Soil | place: USA... | reverse complement strand
AATCGTCATTGCACCCGGCCTACGCTCATGCCGAACCGACATTGATGTTGGCGGCATATCCGGCGGGCAATCCTGCGTTCGTGGATGAACAAGTCGAATCCGAAATGCAGGCGATCATCGACTTAATTTCGCGAGTACGAAACATCCGTTCAGAAATGAATATCAAGCCGTCTGAACGCATCCCTGTTTTAGTCGGCGCTCCTGATGAACGACTTCGCAATGTTTACAGCGCGGCCGTGGATCAAATCGCACGATTGGTTCGAGCTGCTGACGTTACCATTACCGAGCGACTTGAGGCACCGAGGGCATCCGCGAGAGCTGTTCTTACGGGGGGATCTGAACTGGCAGTTCCGCTGGAGGGTTTGATTGACTTCGAACAAGAGCGCCAGCGATTACTTCGCGAACAGGATAAGTTAAAAGCGGAGGCTGCAAAACTCGAGGCACAGCTTCAGAATCCAAGTTTTGTCGAACGCGCCCCGGCCGATCGTGTGGCTGAGGTGCGCAACCGTATCGAAGATATAAGCCAACGTACTTCCCAACTTCAACAGACACTCGAGAACCTGCAATGAACTGGTTCGACGAAAACGCACTCTACTCACAAATAGCTGTCTTCCTTCGAGAAGACATGGGGCGCGGCGATATTACGACCCAATCAATCATCACTCGCAACACGCGCGCACGCGCGCGATTTGTAGCCGGTGAGACCATGATCGTGGCCGGACTTGAAGCCGTCGAGGAAGTTTTCCTGACACTCGATTCACAACAGCAACTCGAAGCTTTCGTCGCGGATGGTGAGCAGGTGGAAGCAGGAAAGGTGATTGCACGAACAATTGGCTTTGCGGATGTATTGATCACAGGCGAACGAGTTGCCCTCAATCTGTTGCAAAGACTTTCGGGGATCGCAACCCTGACCAATCAGTTTGTGAAGGCCGTCGCTGGAACTTCCGCACAAATTGTCGACAGCCGCGCTACGACTCCTGGACTGCGGCTGCTTGAGAGGTATGCGGTTCAACTTGGTGGCGGTTCCAACAGTAGGTTTGGATTGGATGATGGTGTCGTCGTTACCGCGAATCACGTTGCGGTCACCGGTGGTATAAGCGAGGCTGTACGACAGGCAAAGGAGAAGTTGGGTTATCTCCACAAGATAAGCGTTGAAGTGACTTCCGAAATCGAGTTGAAAGAAGCGATTGGTGCGGGAGCAGATGTAGTTATCCTTGAAGACTTTAAGCCGGAAGATGTTGCCCGGCTCGTGAAGCTGGCGAAGGATTTATCTGAGGCGGCTACAGTTGAATGCTCGGGGTCGATCACTCTGGAAAACGTCAGAGAATTCGCTGAAACGGGAGCAAGCTTGATTCGTATTGAGGCGTTGACTAGTTCAGCTCCAGCAAGAAGTATTAGTTTCAAAGTTCAACCGTACTGACTTCCAACCATCGTTAGCCGTGACCTCTACCTTTTGGAACGACACCCCGCCTCTGTTCGTGAAAGTCAAAGCATCCTGCTCAAGCTTGATGGCATCCAGAAGCAGGGTTATCTTTATTAGGTGTTGAAAAGGAGTCCACTTCGATGGCGGCTTGGTTTCGTTGTTACATAAAGCTGGGTTTGGCGAGCCTTTTGATTTTAAGCATTTGCCTCGCTGGCGCGGGTGCGCAGAAAAAGAAAAAGCGCACGCATCGCGCGAAAAAACCCGCTGCCGCAAAGCCGGTAATCACCAACCCCGCAATTGCACCACCCAACGAGAATGGCGACGTCAAGGTCATCAGCACGGCCGATCAGAATGGCACTGAAGCTGACCCGGCGAGGGAACAATTGCAACCTAAGAAAACAAAGAACTCCGGCGCTTCTTCCGAGCCAAAGGAAGACATACAGCAGACCATCACTACGTTATCCAACCAGGTCAACAAGCTCAATGACAAGTTGTCCCAGATGCAGGAAGACGATCGGTATCAGCTCGATATGGAACGCCTGACTCGCGCTGAACAACGTGCTGAACAGATCCGTTCACAGCTCATTGACACGCAAGGCAAGATTGCGGACCTGGAGGCGAAGCGCGATCAGGTTGAGTGGTCACTTAAGCCAGAGAACATCGAACGAGTCACCCAGGGGATGGGAACGCTTCATCCTGAAGAGGCTCGCGATTCACGCAAGAAGCAGTTGGAATCCGAGAAAGCGCGACTGGAAGCTCAACTTAAAATTTTGGACACCAGTAAGAACCGCCTGGAGACATCGAGCGCCAATGCCGATGCAGAAGTAGACAACCTGAGAGCCAAGTTGAATCAACGTCGTGAGCAGATGGATGCCGCTCCATCGCCATCCCCATCTCCTTCGAACGACGCCCGTCCAAAGAAGCCAGATCAACAGTAGGCCCAGTAGGAATACCATCCGCAGATTACGCTGACGTCCGATAAGCTTCAGCTTGTCGTTAAGCGTCAAATTTCGCATCGTGGTAAACGAATCTACCTTACGAGACCGACAAGCTGAAGCTTATCGGACATCTGCGTAATCTGTGGATGATCGTTCCTTCATCTCTGAGTACTGACCTTTGTACCCGTGTGCATCGCGACTGCTTTCCATGGCCCACCCTGGTTAACGAACGTGAGTGTGTAGAAAGCCGTGAATGGAGTCTCATCACCCTTGCCGGGCGTTGCGGGAATTGAGGAACGTTGTCGCACGGACTCGCCTCGTAATACCGCGGTGTCACCGTATACGTTGATAGTGACCTTGTCCGATTCGAGCCTGGAGTACTTTAGTCGACCCTCCGTGAGGTCGGTAATCAACTCCTGACGAGACATCTGATGACCATCTGTGTGTGTCCAGATGAAGCTGGGATCTATCAACGACGTAAGCCGCTTCACGTCTGCACTGAGCAAAGATTGAAAGAGTGCAGTAAAGGTTGTCATGACCTCCTTCTTACTGTCTTCCTCAGGTCGGGGCATCCGCGTCGCTTGCCAGTTCACGACTTGCCATTTGCCGTTGCGTTTAAGAAAGGTGCCGCTGTTTAGAAATCTTGTGACCTGCGGACCTTCTTCGGTCGTTGTTGTGCCCACCAAACGGAAGGCAACAATTGCAGTGTTGCCGTATTGTTGAATGCGAACATCTTCAGCTGAATATACAGTCTTCGGATCACCGGATTTCGGCACTGGCGCCGATCTTATATCGTGCAAAACTTCGCTTTTGGAAACGCGACGACCAGCTGAGCGTGTATAGATCAAATCATCTGCCCAAAACCGTTCATGCATTGCGGGATCGGTTGTGGCAGCAAGGAAATCATTCAAAAGTTTGTTTAGTTCGGCAGCGTCAGGCGCCGATTGGGCGTAAGCGTTCATCGCAAACACAATTACTAAGATCAGAATACAGCTAAGTTTCATAAGTAGCTCCGGTGTGCTTCAAAGCAAAGTAAAGCCGCTTCCGTTTTTCGTTCTGCTAGTGCTGTGGTGAGCAGGATCGTCAGGTGCTATCCTTGCGTTAGTGCGATATGAGTTAAATTCGTGAACTAGTCTAAGCGTTTTGGAGTTGCGATGTATACGATCCTCGCTGACAAGAATTGCTGGCAGATGGTAAGTGCCGGTTTGTTGGTTACACTGTTAAGTCAAAGTGGTTTCTGGAGCGTATCAAGCCAACAAGCTGAGGCCGCTAAGAACTCAAATCCAGCTTACGGTAACAGCAGAATGAATACGAACCTGCGAGACCCTAAGGAGACGTGGGGTGGAGATCATGTTCGCCTGGTTACGAAACCGGGCGGTGGAGACCTCGAGTTCGATTGTGCCCATGGAGATCTTACCGAAGAACTCAAGCCGGACGCTGATGGCAACTTCGATGTTGCTGGAACGTTCTCGCGAGAAGGTGGCCCGACGCGATCGGACGAAAAGCCCAATGGCAGAGCGGTACGATACGTTGGACGGATTCGTCAAAACTCGATGACCTTCCAAATTACTTTCAAGGACTCAAACGAAAAGAGTGAGACTTTCACGCTAACGCGCGGAAGCGAGGGACGACTCAGGAAGTGTCGATGATGTTCATTAGACCAGTTTCTCTTTAACTAACAAGTCAACGACTTCTTGTTTTCCAGGTACAATCTTGACGTTAGAGAAAAATTTTCAGGTAGGGAAGGGGACCCGGTCCCCGCCTGCACACCGGCACTCAGATCTCTGGGGTTCTGCAAGTTAACCAAGCGGGGACGGGGTCCCCTTCCCCACCTGAAAATTGTTCATCAGACAACGAAAACTTGCATTGGCAACTCACCAACTTCCTCGGTACGATCCCAACATGAACAATCCAAATTCCAGGCAGCTTGATGCTGTTGCCAACTTTCGATCTCTTCACGAAAGTGGATGCTTCATCCTGCCAAATCCTTTTGATAGAGGCTCAGCTGTTTATCTTCAACATCTAGGTTTTCGGGCACTCGCGACAACATCAGCAGGGTTCGCATTCACGCGTGCACTTCCCGATGAAGTCTCCGCCATTCCTCGTGATGTGATGCTCGAACATATCCGAGACATCGTCCTGGCGACGCCACTACCAGTGAACGCCGACTTTCAAAATGGCTATGCACATGAACCTGAAGCGGTCGCTGAGAGCGTAAGTCTTTGTGTCGCGACTGGAGTGGCAGGGCTCTCAATCGAAGACAATACCGGTGCTACATCAAAGCCGCTGTATGACGACAAGATTGCAGTGGAACGCATTCAGGCAGCTCGGCGGGCTATCGATCAGTCAGGGATTCAGGTGGTCTTGACGGGACGTTGTGAAGCAGCGCTGGTTGGACATCCGAACGCGTTTGAGTTGGCGCTAAAGAGACTAACTGAATTTGCTGATGCGGGCGCCGATTGTCTCTACGCGCCAGGAGTCACTGATGCAGAACAAATCTCAGCTATTGTAAAAGCAGTTTCACCGAAGCCGGTAAATGTGCTCGTGTCGCGACCTGATCCAAATCTGACATTGTCGCGTCTGACCGACCTTGGTGTACGACGAATCTCAGTTGGCTCAGCGCTTTCGCGTGTCGCCTGGGGAGCATTCATAGAAGCTGCACGTAGCATTGCAAACACAGGTCAGTTCGAATCACTGAGTGGCGGAGCTTCTTTCGCGGCGCTGAACGAGGTGTTTGGTCGGAAGTAAAGGCGGAGTCTTTGGTCTTTGGTTTTAGGACCTGGGTTGATGAATCTAATTGCAGCGTGATAACCAAAGATCCAAAACCAAAACCCCAAGACCAAAACCCCAGTACCACAGGCTCAACTGACTAGACTGGTCAGAGCTGTCGCAATCTTGAGCCACAACTCCGTGCCGGAAAAAATCAGTCGCAACGGCTGCGACATGATGATGAGTAATGTCCCCCAAAGGAAAACGGGATGAAGCCGACGATGCTTAATGGTGTCGAACGCGACGCACGCTAACAAACACAAATCAGTAAGGCCAAAAAATGCCAACGGGCCACCAGTCTCAATAAACTTAAGCGGGATGCGCGCGATTGCTGGTGTCAAAAAATTTATCGCCGCCAAAAGCATCAGGCGCTTATGAACATCCAGCTTGCGTCTAAAGTAGAGGGCTGTTCCTATCAGAATTGCGAAGACAAACATATCCACCAGCGGGACGATCAGGAACTGAAGCGCAGGTGGACCAGGGGCAGGCGACGATCCTCGTGCTGCGGCGGACAATGCTGTGAGTATGCCAACTACAAAAACCAGAATCGCGAGGATGGCGCCCAGGATTCCCAGACGCATGTGCACCCTGGTGCGCTTGGTGGCAACCAGCGTTACCTGGGTAACGAACAACAATACCCAGGACGTCATAATCAGCCCGTGCAGATGAACAAGCCTGCTTGGTATTGGCGGTGTGGTGAAGAAGCCCTTTAGATAATACGTGCGAGCGAACCCTGTCACGACGATGATGGGAATAAGAATAGCGGCTAGAAGGTAGAGTTTACGGTCACTGATTCTTCGATTAACTGATTGGGTTGCTGCCATGGGGGTCTCCGATTGTGAGCGCGCATTATACACAGGTGCCTGCGATCACCTAATTTGAATTGCCTTGGATGCTGCGCAACAACTGGCGTAGACTCTGCTTATGTCGTCAACACTGCTGCAACGCGATTTGTACCGTATGCTCGAAGCCGCGAGCGATCGGGGTGAGCTAGTGGTTATGGCAACCGTTGCTCACACTCGTGGCTCAACGCCACAGCGTCGTGGAGCGAAAATGTTGTTCTTCAAGAGTGGCGATTTTGCAGGAACAGTTGGCGGCGGTTGTATTGAGGCGGAGGTCTGGGCGGCTGCGCGTGAGGCAATTCGCACAGGCAAGTCTGAGTTGCATCACTACTCGCTAACTGCTGATGAAGCGAGCGAAGAAGGCATGGTTTGTGGCGGAACCATGGATATATTTATTGAGGTGCTGGGGTAGGGGAATTTCGGATTGCGAATTGCGGATTGTAGTCGACAATCAGAAATCAGAAATCGGCAATTAACCGCATGTCAAACGATTTCTTTTCAAACTACAAAGCCAAGCATCAGCATCCGCTGAACAGGCTGACGCATAGTTTCGGTATACCGATGATCGTAATCTCGTTCCCGATCTTTTTTCTTAACTGGCGTTGGGCGCTAACGCTTTTCATAGCTGGTTGGATTCTTCAGTTCGTCGGGCACGCGATCGAAGGTAATCAGCCCGCGTTTCTTAGCAACCCGGTTTACCTTCTGGTTGGTCCGTTTTGGTTAGTCCGTCGCGCTGCGTCCGCACTGAAGTTCGTTAAGCCGCACGCCTCGAAATAAATCCCACTACTAAACGAATGGATAACGAACGAGGTCAATCGCCTTCTCAACCTATGACGAAGGTGATTAGTCAGCTACTCGATCGCGGATCGATAGGCGTGGTAGTCACCGGTATGACAGGCCTGAAAACTATTGGCGCCAAGTTGGTTGTCGACGAGGCTGGTCAAACGTGGGGAAGTTTAGGAAATGAAGAGTTGGATTTGCTGGTTTCACGTCACGCGCACGACTTCCTCCATTCCAAGACGGATACTCGAACGATTGCAGTGACAGAGTTCGCTCCCAGGTTTTCGACTGAGCAGGAGATACTTCTTCTCTTTGAACGACTACAGCCGCCCGCGCGCCTTGTTGTTTGTGGTGCCGGTCATGTAGGCGCAGCGCTGGCGCGACTCGGTAGTTTCGTCGGTTATCAAACGACGCTGATTGACGATCGAGCGGAGTTTGTTAACCCAAGTCGTTTTGTGAATGAAAGAATAGAACTCGTCGTGGCTGCGAATTGGGCCGACGCTGTACGCCAGGCGATCGGTAATGGAAAGGGAGTCGCCGTCGCAGTTGTCACGCGCGGGCACAACGAGGACGAGGAGTGCATGAGTGCAGTGATCGGCACCAATCCTGACTATGTTGGTTTGATTGGCAGTAAGCGGCGGACCAATATAGTTATCGACAAACTACGTCTTGGAGGTGCCTCTGAAGAACAACTCAAAAACATTCGTGCTCCGATTGGATTTGATATTGGAGCGGTTAGTCCAGAGGAGGTAGCACTCGCAATCATCGCAGAGATGGTGGCTGAGCGACGTGGCGGAAAAGGTGGATCGCTTTCGGCATGGCGAAGAGCGTGACTTGTATGGGTGGCCCTTCCGTGGCCACCCTGTCTTCCAGTGTCTTCATTGCGGGTGGCCACGGAGGGCCACCCCCTACAGGTTATTTTAGATACTTCTGTGGTAGTGGATTCTTCTCGTCCTCACCTTCCCAGAAGATCGTTACAATCCACCAACGCGTTCCGTCGTTCATTAACTGAAAACTGTTGATGCCACGTTGAAACGGTTTCGGATCGTCGGGTGTGTGGCGTGACTCGTAGGTACTGAACAGGTGAGCAATTTGACCAAACTGCTCAGACTTTCGCGCCGCTTCTTTCTCGAAGAAACCCTCTTTCTCCATAAAAGGTTCCGCACGAGCGATATACTCGTCAACTGAAAGAACGCGCGAACCATAACCGCCGGTTTGTCTTGGATTGGTGGGAATCAAACGCGCGCCGGGCAAGAAAAGGGAACGCATTCGATCCCAGTTGCGCTTTTTGCCCGCAGGACCAGAAATAACATCGTAGACAGCTGCGATGATTGCATCCACCGAATTGACGTCTGCTGGGTTTGCGGTAGGAGTCGCAGGCGCGGGTTGACTTGACGGTTGTGGATTCTGGGCGATTGAGACTCCTGAGACAAGACAGATGCTCAAGAGAATCAGAACTAGTTGTGGCAATGCTGTTAAGGGTCTCACTTAGACTCTCCTTAGTTTTTGATAGAAGAATTAAAGCATCACAATCGCGACCATGGAAAGAGTTCGTGCACAAAACTTAAGAATGCCATCCACAGATTACGCAGATTACACCGATGATGTTAGAACGTTTGGTGAGTGACTCTTTTCGCAAAGAAATCTGCGTAATCTCGTAATCTGCGGATCATCGTTGAAAAATACAAATGCCGGTTGAAGCTTCTCCAGTTATCGATACTAAACCCATCAGGGGCGGACGCAGAATGTTTCGCGCGCTCTCGAATCGCAACTACCGCCTATTCTGGGCCGGCGCTTTTCTTTCTAATGTCGGTACATGGATGCAGGCAGTGGCCCAGGGTTGGCTCGTGCTTCAGTTAACGAACTCTGCCTTTTGGTTGGGTCTTGATGGCTTCATGGCGACAGCACCGGGGTTTCTGTTGACTCTAGTGGGTGGAGTGTTTGCCGACCTTATCGACCGCCGCCGACTGTTGATCTACACCCAGGTTGTTGCCGGTCTCGCCGCGTTGGTCCTTGCCACTCTGGTTTTCACCAACGTGGTGAATCGGTGGATGGTTCTTGGCTTTTCATTTGTCACTGGGTGTTGCATGGCTCTCGCGAGTCCGTCTTACCTGGCGATGACTTACGATCTTGTTGGTCGTGAGGATCTCGCCAACGCGATTGCTATGAACTCTACACAGTTTCAACTTTCCAGAGTTATTGGTCCGGCATTGGCTGGAGTTGGATTCAAGTTGTTTGGCCTGGCGGGATGTTTCTACGCGAACGGATTGTCGTTCATCGCCGTTGTGGTATCGCTTGTCAAGGTGCGTCCGCTGCAGCAGCGCGAGCCGGCAGCGCATGCGGTAAACGATCGGCGCGCCTTTTTGCGAGATCTGTTCGAAGGCTTTCGTTACGTGCGCAATCGCCCGCGGGTCTCGTCGTTACTCTTATTGTCTGCGGTTAACAGCATGTTTGGTGCGCCATACTTCACGATGGTTCCTATCTATGCACGCGATATTTTTCAGTTGGGTGAGACTGGACTTGCCTTAATGATGGGAACTGCCGGCGCGGGTGCTTTTTTTGGTGCTTTGCTGATCGCTTACCTGGGGGATTTCAAGCGCAAGGGCTGGTTTGTGCTCGGTGGCGCGATGATATTTGGCATGTGCGTCACAAACTTTGCGTTGAGTTCAAGGTTGGGCTTGTCGCTAGTGTTTCTTTTCGGGTTAGGTTTTGCGCTGGTGTGTTCAGTATCGATCACAAATACTCTATTGCAGAAGCTCGTCACCGATGAGATGCGAGGCCGCGTGATGAGCATGTTCATCTTGTCTTTTATGGGAACAATGCCGATTGGAAACATCCTGGCGGGTTCAGCCTCCCACCGGTTTGGGACGCCGCATACGCTGGCAGTCGGTGGATTGGTCGTAACCTTGGTGGCCTTAACAGTCGCGATTTTCAATAAGCGACTGCGGTACCTTTACTGAGGCGAATGCTGGGATCGCAGGCGTCCTCGCCTGCTAATCACGTTTTAATGACATTGAGTGGTTAGGGAGGCAGGCGAGGACGCCTGCGGTCCCAGCCCGTTGCCTGCTACTTACGGTTAGTGCTCTGAGTGGTTAGGGGGCAGGCGAGGACGCCTGCGGTCCCAGTCCCGTCGCCTGGCTACTCACTGTTTAGCCTTACTGGCTGCAAGAAATATCTCACTTCCCCGTTCTACCTTCATCAAGGGGTTAACTTTGCTCTTTGTCGGAGATTCCTATGACCAAGCTCACGTTAATTGCTCGCCTTTTCCTACTGATTCTGGCCTGCAGCGTGTTTTATGGAGTGGCACAAGCGCAGGGAATCATTGTTCCCGGTCCGTGCGAACGGTGTCCAAGACCGCCACGTCCCTTTCCATTACCGCGTTCACTTCCCATCTCCTCAATCAAAATCGACACCAAAATTCAGTCGCAAGTGGCCACGACCCACGTGGAGCAAGTCTTCCGCAATGACAATGACTTCATGATGGAGGGAACCTATCTGTTTCCAATACCCGAGTCGGCGTCGATCGCGGAGTTTGCAATTTGGGACGGAGATCGTCGTTTGGTTGGCGAAGTCAGATCTAAGGAAGAAGCTCGCCGTATTTACGACGAGATCGTACGACGTCAGCGGGATCCAGGACTTCTAGAATACGCGGGCAAAGACCTGTTCCAGGCAAGCATCTTTCCGATCCTTCCACACGCTGACAAGAAACTCGAGATTACCTACACGCAGGTTGTGCATGCCGAATCAGGCACAGTCGCGTACCGCTATCCACTCGGCACCGGGCGACAGATCACCCAGGTTGGCTCCGTCGCTGGAAGAGTTGAAGTCGAAAGCAAAGATCCGCTGCGCAATGTTTATTCACCAACTCACGTCATTGACGTCAAACGAAATACCGATCGCAAGTCAGTCGTGTCGTTCGAAACTGAACGAGGAAAGGAACTGCAGGACTTTCAACTTTTCTACACAATTTCTAAAGACGACTTTGGCCTGACGTTGTTGACACACCGAGAACCAGGTAGGGATGGCTACTTTCTGCTCATGATTTCTCCAAAGGATGATTGGAGTGAGCAGGAGTATTCGGCGAAGGATGTGGTTTTTGTCGTCGATACCTCGGGGTCCATGGCCGAAGAAGGGAAGATGGAAAAGGCACGCTCGGCGTTGTTGTACGGCATTAGAATCCTACGACCGCAGGATCGTTTCAATGTAATCTCGTTTGCCGGTGAAGAACATTTGATGGAGCCCGGTTTGATTGCAGCGGACGAACAGGGCAGACAACGGGGTGAAACGTTTGTAAAAGCGTTGCGACCCGTTGGTGGAACAAACATCAATCAATCGCTGTTGGCATCGTTGCGTCAGTTTTCCGAAAGCGATCGGCCAAAGATTCTCGTTTTCATGACCGATGGTTTACCTACTGTCGATGAGACAAACATCTCAAAGATCATCGACAACGTTCACAAGGCAACCAGGTCAGGCATAAGACTGTTCTCCTTTGGTGTTGGCTATGACGTGAACACAGCGTTGCTCGACAAGATCGCGTCTGACAATGGAGGTATGTCGGATTACGTCGAGCCGAAGGAAGACCTGGAAGTGAAGGTCTCCAACTTCTTTTCGAAAGTTAACTATCCGGTACTTACTGATCTGAATTTGGATCTGGGTGGCGTGAAAACCGATCTGATGTATCCGCGTGGAATCCCGGATGTCTTTCGTGGCTCTCAGGTCACATTGATCGGCCGCTACAGTAATCCCAACGATTTGGCATCGATCCGTCTAAAGTTGAGTGGGAAGTCAGCAGGAAACATGCGAAGTTATGAGTATCAGAACCTGCGTTTTCCTTTGCGTGAAGAGGCTAACGATTATCTGCCACGATTGTGGGCGACGCGACGCGTAGGTTGGTTGATGGAACAGGTTCGAACAAACGGCGAACAGCGGGAATTGCGCGATGAAATCGTGGACCTTGGAACGCGGTATGGAATCGTAACGCCATACACGTCCTACCTTGCGTTAGAGGGACGAGAAACAACGCAGCTCGTGCCGCAGCCACGTGCTGTAAACGGAAGGGCGGCGGGCATGGGCGTTGGAGGTGTTATGAATGCGCCAAAAGGAGCACTTGATTCCCCAGCGGCCGAGAGTGTTGTCGTAGTTGGTGAGGAAGCCGTCAAACAAAGCAAGCTCGAGCGTCGACAGAAAGAAGCGGATCGGATCGAAGAGTACGAGGCAAAAGACACGCGGGCGGTTAAGCGTGTTTCGTCTAAGACGTTCTACATGCGCGATGGCGTCTGGAGTGATGCTGACTTCAAGGCAGATGCCGGGTTGCCGGAGACAACTGTGACCTTTGGCAGTGAGGCATATTTCGAATTATTGAATCAGAAACCTAAACTGGCAGAGTACTTCGCACTTGGAGAACGTATCGTGGTTGTGTTCGAAGGACGAGTCTATCGAGTCAACGCAGCCACACGCTAAGGCTGCTGAGAGAGCGGCCAGTCGAGCGCGGTAGCACAGGGTGCGAAACACCTTTGTGCAATCGCGCTCGATTCCATTTTCACCAAAGACTTGTACAGAAAGCCGAAACTGGATTAAATAATCCTAACCCCTAGATCAGAAGCCTCCAGTCCTGTTTGTCGGAGTCTGGGTCGAACAATCTTATGAAGATAATCTTTCCTGCAGTTCGCGTCGCGAAGTTCCTCGCGGTATCTACAATTCTTCTAACGTCACTGAGCGCTAACGGCGCCAGGCCGGTCTCGCAATCCGGATGGATTGCAATGAAGGTTGGTCTTAAGGGTAAGGATCTCAATACGGTTTATTTCCTCGACAGTAAACGTGGATGGATAGGGGGAGATAACGGTTATCTGAGTCGAACAGAGGACGGAGGACAAAGCTGGATGCCCCAGGCCGTAGGGACGAAAGAAGGAATCAACGATATCTATTTTCGAGATAAAGAAGCAGGCTTTCTCTTAGCCGGCAATACTATTTTCGTCACGCGAGACGATGGCGCTCGTTGGGAGGTATCTCGTAGTTTTCTTTCGTCAGAGTTTGAGGGGGCCCAGGTTGAACTCTATAGCGTGAGGTTTTCGAGTAAGAAGAAAGGCTGGGTGGTGGGTTCCGTCAGCCGAGGCGATCTCGTCATCGACAGTGTTCTTGTTTACACGGATGATGCCGGAGTCACCTGGCGACGACAACGAACTCCTAGCAATACCGAGCTTATTCATGTTGACTTTGTAAATGATAAACGTGGATGGATTGTCGGTGCGGGCGGAACGATCTTGAATACAGTTGATGCCGGCGAGACGTGGACTAAGCAAAACTCCGGCACGACCGCGACGATATACCACATTGATTTTCGCGATGATAAGAAAGGATGGGCAGTTGGTGAACGCGGAACCATTCTGCGCACGATTGATGGAGGAGAAACGTGGAGTGCAGTGATAATCGGCCAGAAGGTAACCATTCTAAGCGTGCAGTTCCTGAACGATGATGAAGGTTGGGCGATTGGTCGAAGTGGAATGATCTTGCGTAGTGAAGATCAAGGTAGAACCTGGATACAACAAGATTCCACAACGAAGCAAAACCTTTATGCGTTAAATTTCAACAAGAAGATCGGATGGGCAGTAGGCGGCGATGGAATTGTGCTTCGCTTTGAGAGGTAAAGAACTAACAGACAACGTACTGTGCATGAAAGAACATCTCAACAATCGAGGTTACTAGGATTGTCGCAAACATAGCGACGACCATAACACTCGGTTCCTCCTGTGATTTACGCCCGGTATGTCGGCCATACCGGGCGTTTTGTTTGGAAGAGATGATTTATCATTTGGCATTTGCCATTTCTCATTTGAAAAACGGCTCATGAACTCGTCGATTTAAATGTGAAACGGAAAATGCCAAATGCCAAATGATAAATGAAGCTCTTACCCTGCCCTGCTCCCATTAAACGGCAGCGCTGAGTTTTGCATTGTCAGCGTTCCTTCGGTTGTTTCACCTTCGAAGCGTGCCACGATTTCGACAGCGACGGAATGTCCGTCCATTTCCAGCGAGGTTTTCTTTTGAAACCCGTTGTTCTGAAACTCGATTTCTCCAAGATCCGCATCGCCCATCTCCGATGTTATTGCTGCTTTCAAAGCTGTTCCTTCGTTGATGATCGATAGGGTGGCTGGGATTGATTGCCCCAAAGGAGTTTCAACCTCAATTGTCCATTCTCCGACAATGTCTTCGGCGCTGACGGTTGTGGCTCCGACCTCTTTTCGTTTTCCCGCTGTGGTGTATGTCTCAATCTCCGGACAATACGGTTTGATTTGTTCAACGACAGCAGAACCATCACCGACGACGATTAACGCTGCCTGGTCTGGTCGAATGTAAGTGTTCGCCACTCTTTGAATGTCTTGTACAGTAACTTCCTGGACTTTATCCCGATACGTTTCCAGGTAGTTGTTCGGCAAGTTCAACATTTTGATCTGCACGAATTGATCGATGAGTCCCTCTTGGGTCTCCAGGCGAATAGGAAAGACTCCCGTCAAATATGACTTCGCGTCGTTAATTTCCTTATCGGAAACAGGCTCGTTTCTGATCCGCTCGAGTTCGTAAAAGAATTCTTTGAGCGAATCGCCCGTTACCTGTGTTCTAACCTCTGCTGTAGACCTGAATGTCCCTGCAGTTCTCCGCGCGTCGAGATTTGAGTAAGCGCCGTACGTATAACCTTTTTCTTCACGCAGGTTCATGAACAATCGCGACGATGCGGTTGCTCCAAACACTGTATGCATTAGCAGCAAGGGAAAGTAATCAGGGCTGGTTCGCGTAATTGCGCTGTTAGCAATCACAATATTCGATTGTGCTGAGCCGGCTCGATCGACGAGGTATGCCGTGCGTTGGGTTCTGACTGGAGGAGCCGGAAAATCTGTTATCAGTTCAGCACCCTTGCTCCAGGTCGCGAACAAAGACTCGAGTTGGTTAACGACATCGTTGTAACTCACGTCTCCCACAACCACGAAGACTGCGTTGTTGGGAACAAACTTAGCGCGGTGGAAATTGACAAAGTCATCTCGGGTCGACCGATCGATCGACTCCAGCGTGGGTCCGACGATGGCGTAAGGATGATCACCGAACATCACGCGCGAAACCATTTCAGCTGCCAGGAAGGATGGCTGGGCCCGCTGTTGTCGCAAGCTCTCTTTGGTATTTTGTTTTGCCAGTTCAACTTCATTCTCGGGAAACGATGGCTCTAGAACTACTTCTGCGAGTAGCTCGAGAATGTGATCGCTGAATTGTTTCAGACTTGAAGCAGCGACGATCGTGTAATCAGAGTTCGCGCCGGCTGACAGACTGGCGCCGTAGCGGGCCACCCGATCGGCAATTTCTTTGCTGGTCCGGGAGTTCGTACCTTCCGGTAATAACCCGGCAAGCAGATCAGTTAAGCCTGGTAGTTTTGGCGGATCGTAGGAACTGCCAACCCGCAGTGCCAAGCGATAACTGATCAGTGGTAATCGGGGGTCTTCGACAACGACAACTGTTAACCCATTAGACAAAACGGTCTCGCGGGCAGTTGGAACGATGATTGGATGTGGCAACAGCGGTGCTGGGGCCTGGCTGCGAAAGGTTTCGGTTTGACTCATGTTTTATAAATGCAAAGGTCCTGAACCCGGCTCTGTTTTGGGGGTTGGATCGGCAGGGTCGCTTGGTGGTCCTGTTGGAGTTGGTTTGACCTGCGTTAGATCTGGTTGCGTTTTTGCCGGCTCTACAGGTGGCTGCTCGGGAATCTGTGGGGCCGGTGCGGCTGGTTGTTGCGTGTCACCTGGAGGTTGAGGTGATGCCGTTAACGTTGTATCACTGGATTCTTGTGCATCACTCGCAGGAACAATGTCGAGAACGACTCGGTTCTCAACGTTAACAAACTTGGCAACCGCATTCTTGATGTCATCTGCAGTCACGTCGAGGTAATGACCTAGCTCAGCGTCGAATAGTTTCGGATCCGAATCGTACAACATGAACTCTGCGAGACGTTGCGCCCGGTACATAGTTGACTGCCGACCACGAACAGCATCGTTGGAGAGTGAATTTCGCAATTTCTCCATTTCATCCTCAGAAGGTCCCGTGGTGGCGATTGCTCTGATCTCGGAAAAGATCTCTTCGCGGATGTTGGCCACTTCTTCGCCGGGCTTCGGCAGCGCAAATATGTATAACGCCGAAGGGCCACGGCGCTCGTCGATACCTCCCTCGATCGAGACTACGGATTCGTCACCCTTAACCAGTTTTTGGTAAAGACGAGAACTATCTCCGTCAAAGAGCAGTGTCCCAGCCAGGGACAAGGCATAGAACTCCGGCGTGCGACGCTGAGGTATTTTCCAACCGAGTACGAAGGCAGGTGCAGGCGCGAGTTTATCGTGATAAGTCTCTTGAACGCGGGCGACTGAGTCAGTCTCTGTAACATCAACGGACGGAGGTACTGGTTGAGTTGGAATATTGCCAAAATACTGCTCGATCAACTCGCGCGCTTGCTGTCTATCAAAGTCACCAACGACCGATAACACTGCGTTATTTGGCGCGTAGTAAACTCGAAAGAACTCCCGCACGTCATCAATGGTAGCGGCATCCAGGTCTTCCATCGAACCGATAGTTGAATGGGCGTTGGCTGGATTGGTGAAGATCAGCTCATTCATCAATAAGAACGCATTTACGTATGGTTGATTGTCGTAACGAAGGCGCTTTTCTTCCTGTACTGCGTTGCGTTGGTTATCAAGATTTTCCTGGGTCACTTTCAGCGATCGCATTCGATCGCTTTCCAACCAGAGTGCCAACGGCAAGTAGTTTGAGGGTAAAGTCTCGAAGTAATTGGTTCGCTCAGTAGAGGTTGTGCCGTTCATTGTTCCGCCGGCATTAAAGATGTACTGAAAATGCGCCGCTTTGGGTACATTCTCGGACCCCTGAAACATCATATGCTCAAAAAGGTGAGCGAAGCCCGTGCGACCTTCCTTCTCATTACGTGATCCGACGTCGTAATAGACAGCGACTGACACGACAGGCATCGCTTGATCCTGGCTAAGGACTACGCGCAGCCCATTGTTGAGTATGAATTGGTCGATTGGTGTGGGAGGTATTTGGAATGAGTCTGTCACAGTTAAGATTCTCTCGGTCAAATAAAAGTCGTGCTTTACCTTCCGAGAGGAACGTGGAAGATAAAGCACAGCTGAAGAAGGGGCAGAATTGGTCCTTCGTACCTTGATTAGAGCTTAGTCAAAACCATCGGGACAGTACGAAGTTCAAAGTACAAAATTCAGTTAGCGGGTTTCTCCGCAATAAGGCCGCGCAACTCGGCGCGTAGCCGCTCAATCTCTGCAAGCTTTGTTCGTACTCGATCAAACAAAGGCGCTTGGGTCTTAATACCTTCATCGATTAAAAAGCCGGCGGCTTCCGCCCTGCTGCGGAAAACTCCAGCCTGGACCAGTTGCTCCAATTTATCTTGCGCTTGCGGCGAAATCTTCACAGCCACTACATAATCATCTTTCGCTGAGATAGCTTTTTCGATCGTGCGACTGATGTCACGTCCAATTGCGCTAAGCGATTCGGGAATTCGCGAAGCAATATCGCGAACTGATGATGCAGTGCGACTGTGTTCTTCTCCGGATCCTGAGTCATCATCACGTAGCATAAGATCATCCACAGGTTCGGGTGTCGAGGGTTCTTCCTTGTGATACGGGCTGCTCATTTGGTAACGACTCCTTTGACCAACTAACGAAAATACAATCAGTACGTCTAACGTGTAATGGCTGGGGTAAGTTCATTCTACGGAGGCGTGGAAAGAACCGTCAAGCAAAGGTAACTGAAAAAAATCCCAGAAATATTACTGATTTTAACCAGTAATCGACGATTGAAAACTCGACGACCCTGAGACAATGGTCGGTCGTTTCAAATCAACCGTCTGATATCGAAAATTACCCAGGGCAACGAACCTTGCCCGCCCCTTTTTGCATCCGTTATATTGCAATCAACTCGCGAAAGCGTGAGTGCAAGATTAATTACCGTCAAAGAGGTTTCTAAGTGAAAAGAATTGCGGCCTGTTTCTCAATACTCTTAGTCATTATCACGTTGGTTGTACCAAGTTTTGTGTTTTCTCAACAAAGGGCACCATCATCGATCCCTGCCGACCGGAAAACCAACAAAGCTGCTGCGCGCACCGCCGTAACGAATCTCGAGCGAGATTTTGATGAAGCACTCAAAGTGATTCAGGAACAATACGTCGGTGGTCGACAGCTCGATTACAACAGTGTCTTCAAGTCGTCAATCATCGGGATGTTGCGCTCATTGGATCCGCATTCTAATTATTACGACCGCGACGAGTTTGACGAACTGAAGACCGATCAACGCTCGGAATACCACGGCATCGGCGCCTCTATTCAAACCTATTTTTATGGCGACGATGGCGACACTTACATCACGTCAACGTTTGCCAGTTCGCCTGCAGAACGAGCAGGGCTGCGATTCGGTGATCGCATCGTGGAGGTTGACGGAGTCGCGATGCGAGGAAAACAGTCAATCGAGGTGCGCGACAAAATTCGTGGGCCCAGAGGATCGACTGTAAAGTTGACACTCGAGAGAGCGGCTGACAAACGGATCGAGAACGTGGACATTGTTCGCGACGCGGTGCCACAGCCATCGATACCCGATGCTTACATGTTGAAACCCGGCGTTGGTTACATCGACATGACTCGAGGTTTCAATTTCACCACCACCGACGAGCTCATTGATGCGCTGGACCGACTCCATTCGAAAGGCATGACTTCTCTTGTCCTTGACCTACGCAATAATCCCGGCGGGTTTTTGGATCAAGCGATACATGTAGCCGAAGTGTT
>Ga0163163_10001700_pt1 | contig 18599 bp, 14 predicted proteins | sample S65metaG_FD_119766 | JGI IMG/M metagenome (GOLD analysis project Ga0163163, IMG submission 119766) | Switchgrass rhizosphere microbial communities from Kellogg Biological Station, Michigan, USA - S6-5 metaG | ecosystem: Host-associated > Plants > Roots > Rhizosphere > Soil | place: USA... | reverse complement strand
CATTCGTTCCCATGAACGTGTGGGGCTTGTGGGCTTTTCGGGATCTGGAAAATCCACCTTCATGAACCTGATCTTGCGTCTCTACGACATCCAGGGTGGTCGAATCCTTATTGATGGACAGGACGTGCGCGAGGTTACGCAGGATTCGTTGCGGCGTGCCATCAGCATGATTTCGCAGGATCCCATGCTGTTTCATCGATCTCTGTTTGACAACATTCGATACGGTTCACTCGACGCAACGGATGAAGAAGTGCAGGATGCCGCGCGGTATGCGCATGCCCACGAATTCATTTCTGCACTTCCGCAGGGATATGGATCACTGGTCGGGGAACGAGGCGTGCGCCTGTCGGGAGGACAGCGTCAGCGTGTCGCCATTGCGCGGGCCGTTCTCAAGAATGCACCGATATTTTTCCTGGATGAAGCGACATCCAGCCTGGACTCGGTTACCGAAAGACATATTCAGGACAGCATCGCTCACCTGCTTCGAGGACGAACATCGATTGTCATTGCGCATCGCTTATCGACTATTTCCCACCTGGACCGCATTCTTGTTTTTGACGGAGGGGGAGTTGTCGAGGACGGAACGCATTCCGAGCTGCTTGAGCGGAATGGCCATTACGCCCGAATGTGGAGCATGCAAGCGGGCGGGTTCCTGCCGGAAAGTGAAATTGCCGGACACAATCGTTGATCCGAATCTCCCGGATGGCGTTAATCGTCATCTGCGAAGGAATAAGGTTCCATATCCAACGCCTTATTGCCTTCGTCCTCGAGCGTCCGAACTCAGACGAAATCGCCCTGGAATGTTTGCAATCGGTCGTTTTATCGAATAGGAAACCATTCGACGGCCGGAACGGTGCCTTAATCCTTCGGGAGATAGATGCCAGTTTGCTCCAGGAGCGCCTGATACACCGGCTTCGGCTGGAAGTGCTTGGAGATGAGAAGACTGATCATGTTCGCAACCATCAGGGGAACGAGGATCTGGTAGTCCTGAGTCAGCTCAAAAATCATGAAAACTGACGTCATCGGCGCACGGATAATACCCGCGAATAACACTCCCATGCCGACGAGCGCATAGGCGCCGGGGCCGCCGGTTGGGAACGGGGCGTACCTCTGCATCAATATTCCAAACGCACCTCCCGCCATTGCTCCAATGTACAAACTGGGCGCAAAAATCCCACCGGCATTTCCGGACGCATATGAAATGATCGTCGCGACTAACTTCGCAAGACAAAGAAGAAGCATGATCTTCAGAACCAACCCACCGTTCATCGCCTGGTCAACGTACTGGTAGCCAACCCCCATTACCTGTGGAACAAAGACCAACATGATTCCGGCAGCAACTCCTCCGATAGCGGGCTGGAATATCAAGGTGCGGGCGGGCAGGTTGAGAAAGAATGCCCGTAAGCGCAGGAGTCCCTTGCAGAATGCGACGGAGACTAAGCCTCCCACAATTCCGAGAAAGGCATAGCCGATCAATTCTGCAGGATGAACCAGGTGATATGCGGGGACTCGAAAGAGCACCTCGTCTCCGAGAATCGAACGTTCAACGATGACTGCCGACACCGATGCAACGACCGTTGATCCAATGAGCGGCGCGTTCATATCGCCGATGATTTCTTCCAGAGAAAAAAGTACTGCGGCTACCGGCGTGTTAAACGCCGCTGCCAGCGCCGCGGCAGCGCCGACAGGAACGAGACTCTTTGCGCGTTCAGGCGACAGTTTGAACCACCGTCCGATCGCCGACGCGAGACCTGCGCCAATTTGCACCGACGGCCCCTCACGGCCCATCGAGTGTCCTGACCCAACACAGAGAGCTCCTGTAATGAATTTTCCGATCGGAATGCTTGCCTCGATCCGTCCTTCCTGCAGGTGATACGCCGCCTTTGTTTGTGGGACTCCGCTGCCGCGTGCACCTGGGAAAAATCTGGCCAGGAGGAAGCCGGTGACAATACTCACCAACATGGGGACCAGCAGGAGCCGTGTCCAGGAAGGGGATAGACCAAACAGGAAATGTTGTGTGCCTTGAATTGCGAGAGTGAACAGCACCGCCGACAGCCCGGCGATGACGGCGATCACTATCGTTAGAGCCAAAAACACCTGGTTCTCACGATTTGCAAGTTTCTGCAGACCGGTGGGGGCGTCGTTCGAAATCATGGCGTGTTTAGCTTGTGCCGTTTCGCCGCCAGAACGATGGCTTCGTTCGGGGCAGACAAGGGGCCACACGCTTTCGTCCCCGCCAATTCGGCGCTGGATGCAATTCTGAGCCCGTCCCGCAGGAGATTGAGGTCCGCCCCCGCGCCTTGTCGGCCGACCTGTTTGAGCATCTGCTTGATTTCTTCCTTAAGAGTTTCCGCGGCGCCGGGGTCGGAGAGGGCCGACTGTATGCCGCATGTGTCCAACCGATCACTCGCGCGCATGAGGGATTGTGTCAGACGCCGTACCCGTTCGCGAGCGTCGATACCATTGGCCAGGGCGTCGCCGGACAATATCAGGCCAGCCAGATCGAGGGTGTGTTGAGCTTCCGCCGACAGTGGTCCTTGTTGTGCGGCACTTTGCAGCCATCTTTTCGCGGCTTCATCGTTACCCGATCGGAATTCCGCTTCGCCAGCTCCCGCGAGAGCAATGGTACTCGTCGGCTCCAGTTTTAATACATCCAGGAATTGATTAAGAGCCCGGTTTGGTTCGTCGGCCTGGAGAAACAGCAATCCCAATTCCGCTTTGGTTGCGGTGTCAGACGGATTATAGGCGGCGAGAATCAGAAGTTCCGAAACGGCATTGCTTATGTCCTGCTGCGACAGCAGAAAGCGCACCAGCTCCATTCTGATACGCGATTGTTCAGGCTCCACCTGGCCAGCCGGCCACATTCCGTACAACGCCTGGTGGTAGTACTTCCGAGCAATTTCGACCTCATCGTCCTTCACTGAGATGCGCGCAAGATCCAGGTTGATTCTTCCGTCTTCGGGTTGGGAGTTGCGCAGGCGCAGCAGGATCTGACGGGCCTCTTCCACTTGTCCATCGCCATCCAGGGCTTCGGCCAGCGTCAGACTGTACTGCTCATTGTTCCGGTCTGCGGCAGCAGCTTTTCGAAGGTATTCGATTGCAGTAACGGAATTGTGCTGTTTCAGCGGTTCGCTTGCCCGTTCGTACCAGGAGCGCCCGGCGGCAACGTTGCTCTCCCGGTTCCATGCTGCCATTGTTCGTGTGAACAGAAACAGAGGGATTGCTGCTGCAGCAAGCACAATGAGAATGATGGTTTCCCGATGTAGAAGAGTCGATAACGCCTTATTCGAAGTTTCCGAATCCGGTGCTTCCGTCACTTTCGTTTTCTCCGTGAGATGCTTTTGGAGCAAGGCAATCGCCGAAGCGAATCCACAAGAACATGACCGGCGGATGGAAGTTCTTCCAGCCGCTCAGCGACCGCCCGTTCGATGAGCTCGACGGCGCTGTGGTGACGAATTCTGAGTTGTTGCGCGAGCGTGCCGACGGACGGTTCCGCAGCATGTGAAATGGATTGGATTGCGAGCATTAACGGGTACTGTGGTGGCTCAATCCCGGCGGCCCTGGCCGTTTGGTCGCTGAAGTCCTGATAGTCGTGAATGCAGTGCCGGAAGTCGGACAAAACACGGTATTCCGCGTCCTTTACATTCTGCCGACGCCCAAGGGATTTGCGTTTCCGGACCACTCGATATCGTAACACGATAAGCGATGACGTAAACTCTTCCGTCGGCGGTTTCTGGGATTGATGAATGCCTTTTCAATTCCGGTGATGGTACGAGTGTGGAGCTGCCCTTGTCCGGGTCTTCGCAGACAAACTGGTTACTTCAATCTTTAGCTTGAATAAAGGGGGAGACATTTTATGAGCGCAAGTGGGCACCGGAATATAGAACCTACGCCTGAAGGATTAAGCGACATCTCTCAATGATGGCTCGTTGCGAAGATTAGCTTGGAGCAAACCTGCGTGGGGATTGGATTTGGATTTTGGAAAAGTAGAGCGCTGGTGCTGTAGTGTCCGTGCCACACGGGAGGCCAACGCCATGCGGAGGCGTGGCCGATCGCATGCTTGTTGACCTGCATGCCCGCTGCTGAAGGTTGTGAAGCGGGGACAGGCCGTACCCAACTATTCGACCTGTCAGCAAGTGAAGTGCATCGCGATCCATTTATGTCCCGTTGGCATCCGACACGTATTGTGAAATTGTTTCCGATGAATGGCCATACAGCAGATACAGGAGTATGACGGGGAAAAGACACTATTTTGAACCCGAGGTCGATCTTTTTCAGAATTGTCTTGGCGGTTATTATGCGGCGGCCGATTCTATGAGGTTTGCAGGAAGCGACTGCTGCTCGCAGAGTTCAGTTTGGTGATTTCGGGAAAAACCGAAACCGTCCCATCCGCGAGAAACGATCGCGACCAGCTAAACACGTCGTGCCGCCGAATGTGCGACCGCATCAATTCCATACGTTCGGTCTGTTCGGCTTCATCCATAAGAAGTGCAAAGTGGAGAACCGATGCCAGACGTGAGATGTGATGGGGATTGACCACCAGGGCGCCACACTTTAATTCCTGGGCCGCCCCGGCAAACTCGCTAAGAATCAGGATGCCCAGATTGTCCGTTCGTGCCGCGCAGAATTCTTTGGAGACAAGGTTCATGCCGTCTTTCAGCGGTGTGACGACCGCTACGTGGGCCGCTCGGTAGAGCGCCAGCAGTTCGGTTCGGGAAAGGCACCGATGAAAGTATTGGATAGGCGCCCAGCCTGGTCGGCTGAATTCGCCGTTTATCTTGCTCACGAGAGCCTCAATTCGGAGTTTCAGTTCCGAATACTCAGAGATGTGTTCCCTGCTCGGAATTACCACCTGTATTAGAGTGACCTTTCCCCTCAATTCCGCATGACGCTCCAGCAGGGTTTGGAAAGCCATGAGCCGCTCGCAGATCCCTTTCGTGTAATCCAGCCGGTCCATGCCAAGGATGATTTGCAAACCGGAGGCCCGCTCTCGTATCGCGTCGACCGCGGCCGAGACATCGGGGGCATTCGCTTTATTTGCAAGTTCGTCGTAATCGATGCTGATCGGATAGGTTCCGACGGTGGCCCGCCGGTCGCCAGCCCAAACCATCAATTGATCGTTAATGCTTGAGGTGAGAGGTCCTGGCAGATGTTTGTGGAGAGCAGCGAGGAAGTTACACCGGTCACGGGAGGTCTGAAATCCGATCGTATTGAATTGCATCAAGGCATGGAGCACCTCCACGCGCCAGGGGAGAGTTTCGAAGATGTCCGGAGGAGGGAACGGGATGTGATGAAAGTATCCCAACTGACCCCGCCAACCTCGGGCGCGAAGAGCTCCGCCAACCAGCATCAAATGATAATCATGAACCCAGATGAAGTCCTGCCTGTTCCAGACGCGCTCCACTGCTGAGGCAAACTTCTCATTGGCTTTGCCGTAGCCGTGCCAGTACTTGCATTCGAATTTGCATCGCGATGGAAGACCGTGAAAGAGCGGCCAGATGATTTCATTCGAGAATCCATCATAGTAAGAACTCTGTTCGGCGGACGTTAGAAAGACCGGTTCGAGTGCGTAACCTTGCCAGGAAGACCAGTTTCTGGCCAGTTCCAGGACGGCATCGTTCTTATTGGCGCCAAGCGAACCGACCCAGCATCCCCCGCGTTCCCTCAAAACAGGAGCGAGAGCGGTTACCAGACCGCCGTCGCTTGGATTCAACTGCAGCTCGTCATTCCTGGACTCAACGGTAATCGGAAGTCGATTGGAAACAACGATTAGATTTCTCCAATGATTCATAATCCACCTGCTGAACGAGTATATTTCTGGTTTTGGAGAACCGGAATACGGCGATCGTTCTAGATTCTCGACCGAATCAGGTGACTGCCAGTGTCAGGAGATGATTCTTTTCCTCACGGCGTACAAAACGATTTCGGCGGCATTATGGAGATCCAGTTTTTGCATGATTCTGGTCCGGTGGGTTTCCACCGTATTGGTGCTGAGATTGAGCATCGACGCGACTTCCTTATTCGATTTACCTTCCGCAAGAAGCTGGAGAATCTCTTTTTCTCTCGCGGTTAGCAGATCATAGGAATCCTCAAGACCGCGCTGCTGCATATGGCGCATGTAGTCTTCAAGTAGTGTTTTTGCGATTGCCGGACTGAAGAAAGGCTTACCCATGGCCACTACCTGAACCGCACGGAAGAGGTCGACTTCTGCGTTGTCCTTTAATAAGTATCCCTTCGCCCCGGCCGCCAGAGCTCTTGTGATGTAAGTTTCATCGGAATGCATGCTCAGGATAATGACGCCTGTCTGAGGATTCTTTTTCACAATCTGGGTTGTCGCCTGGATGCCGCTCAAATTGGGCATCGCAATATCCATAATCACGATATCCGGGAGGAGTTCCTCCGCCATGCGTACTGCTGCGCGGCCGTCAGTCGCTTCGCCGACGACTGCGAAAGAACTGTTCTGTTCAAGCTGAAGCCGAAGACCTTTTCTAACGATACCGTGATCGTCCGCCAGCAGGATCCTGGTTCTGTTCATGTGGATGCCCCTACAGGAATCTGCACACGTATGGTTGTTCCACTTTTCGGTTTCGAGGAAATATCCACGTTGCCATCCAGGGCTTGAACGCGTTCCTGGATTCCGATAAGGCCGAGACCTCGAGCCGAGGGGGATTTCGATTGAAAACCATCCCCGTCGTCTCGGATTAGGGCAACAACTCCGTCCTCCCTTTTCGATACGGAGACACGAACATTACTCGCATTGGCATGCCGGGCACAGTTGGTTAGAGCTTCCTGAACGACCCGATAGATACAGGTCCGCTGTGCATCCGAAAGGTAGTCGAGTGCGCCATTTACCTCGACGTTGGCGGGTACCCCCGTTCGTCTGGAAAACTCGCGTCCCTGCCATTCCAATGCTGCCTCGAGACCAAGATCGTCGAGCATGGATGGCCGCAAGCCCATGGCCAGGTCGCGTATGGCACGCATGGTATCGGCATTTAAACTTTTCGCGTCTTCCAGGCGCTCATTAAAGCCAGGTCCATCAAGGGCGTGCAGGGTTCCGAGATTTCCAAGTTCAATACCAAGGGCCGTCAGCATTTGACCTACCTCATCATGCAACTCCCGCGACAGGATCTTCTTTTCTCCCTCCTGAGCCTGCACCAGTCGTTGGGACAGACGCCGGAGATTATTTTGCGATTCTTCAATTTCCTGTCTCTGCGTGGCGTGCCTTTTCTCAAGAATCCCGACGCGATGCATCGTGAGCAAAGCGACAAGCGTTCCGAGCCCGAGTGCTATTCCCATCATTTGCAGCAGAAATGTGCGAAGTTCTGCCTGGCTTGACTGTAATCGCAGCCGCTCCTTTTCCAGATTCTCGTTGTTCACCGTCAATAGTTCTTTGGCGAGGTTCACTACTCCTTCCCGGCGGGGAAGCACATTACGTGCCAGGAACACCCAGCTACGTTCGGCCTTTTCCTCTGCGCTCCATTCAAAGACTGGGTCCAGTGAGACCCAATACGCTTCAACTTCGGACTTGAGCCGGTTCAGAGTCGGATTATCGTTATCGCGTATGTAGCCGGACAACTCCGCCATCCGGTTTTGAAGAGACTCCCGTGCGGAGAGGAGTTCCTGCCGGTGGCGTGGAGCGTTTTCGGCCGAGGGATCGAGCAGATAATCGCGGAGGAGTATATCTGCGAGATAGGTGTCTGTCGCGATACCGCGGCGGAAGGACTCCGCGCGTAAATAGGAATCCTGGGCGACCTGCATCTCCCGATACATCGATGCCGCCTTTCGTATCGCTCCCAGCGCCAAAGCCGCAATCAGTGCAATCAGAATCCCAAAGCCGATGGCGAGCGCAAACAATGTAGATCGATATTTCATGTTTGGTTCCTCCCGGTATCTATAACGGAGGTTTCCTGGATTGGAAAATATATTACTGCGAAAAGCTGGTTGTCTGTTGGTGAGTATCGAACATACGGCTATTTCGCTGTGCTTATCACCTGTCGGCGGTATGGCCCGTCGAAACCCCACCGATTATCGTGACAAAGAACGGGCAATTGTCCCCAAAACCGCTCGTTCCATGACAAGAAGGGGAGTTCGTCATTCCGCAGCGAACTTCCCCGACTGTCTGGTGAGGTTGAAGCAAGTTGGTGCTTCTCTGCTCATCCTTCTTGAATACGTTCGTTTGCTTGTTCACGTGAGCTCTCCTGAGGCATGCGCCGGAATCGCGGAGGAGTACTGCAAGGCGAGATGTCGGAGTGGAATGAGTTCGACCATTTGAAAACATCGTGAGTGCGAATGTGGTTTCGTAATGCAGCCATTCGCTCTTTCTGTTCGGACTCGCTCATACGGAGAGCAAGGTAAAGAACCGATGCGACGTGGTCGACATTGTATGGATCGACAAGCAACGCTCCAAACTTCAGTTCTTCGGCAGCTCCGGAATACTCGCTGAGAAGCAGCACACCCCTATCGTCGTTTCTGCATGCACAGAACTCCTTGGCGACAAGATTCATGCCACCCCTCAGAGGTGTAATTAAGGCAACATCGGCCGATTGATAGAAGGCTAATAATTGGGCCTGCGTCAAACGGCGACAGTAATAATGAATGGGAGTCCAGTCGTTTCTGCCGAATCGCCTATTGACCTGTCCAGCGGCGGATTCGATCTGAAGATCAACCCGTTTGTTTTCCGAAGGCGTTCCGTGGCAGGGAAGCACAATCTGGGTCATTGTGACCTTGCCCCTCGTTTCCGGATAGAGTTCAAGCATCCTTTGGAATGCCATGAAACGTTCGAACATTCCAGCGGAGGAGTCCAGGCGGTCCACAGCGAGAACAATTTGTGCGCCGCTCATGTACTTTTGGATGGCTGTGGACGCTGCGACGATATTGGGGTTTGAACCCTCAAATGAGAATTCGTCGAAATCGATACCGACCGGATAAGTTCCTATCATCGCCACGCGATCAAGCACGCGCACGACGGTTTTACCGTCCACTTCCAAACGATGTGCGGGCGGCAGAAACGTCGAGAGGGAAGCGAGAAAGTTTTCCCGATCATCATCGGTTTGAAAGCCGATCAGATCGAACTGCAGCAACGCGTTTAGCAGTTCGACGCGCCACGGTAATGTCTTGAGGACCGCAGGTGGAGGGAATGGGATATGTTGAGAGTACCCGACGCGATGACGCGAGCCGTTCGCACGGAGCATGCTCGCGACCATCGTTAATGGATAGTCGTGAACCCAAATGCAGTCATCCGGCTGGGCGACAATTTGGACCGCTTCTGCAATTCTGCCATTAACTCTGCAGTAACCGCTCCAACAGTCCGGATCCAGCCGGCATTGCGATTTCAAACAATGAAACAAAGGCCAGATAGCATCGTTTGAGAATCCCTCATAATCCATCCTTTCCGCCGTGCCAAGACAGACAGGAGCAGTAGAGTAGCCGTGTCTGTCGCGCCAATCTCTCCCCTCTTCAGTCAGTTCAACAATGTCCTCTGTTGGGGAGCAACCGACCCAGATTCCACCGCTTTCCCACAGGATGGAGTCCAGGGTTCGAGTGAGCCCGCCGCTGCTTGGGCGTAGATAGTGCGGTGTTGCATTTTCTGGTTCGCTAGTCAGGGGAAGTCGATTTGAAACGACGACAGTGTTTCCCTCGGTTCTCATTCGATCACCTCCGGAATGGAGTATGGCTGTCGAAGTACCACGGAAAAATACAGCGGACATCGTATATTGCGCAGCAAATCGGGTGAGCCGCCATGGTTGGCGTTAGGACGAGATCCCTTCATGAGATGATTCTTTATTGGACTTTCGTTTTGCATCCAACGAGTCCGTAAGGTCGCTATGGCAACCGCCCCAAACACGTCCGCCGCGAAAGTCCCAACGTCAAAGCATGAGCCCGGAAAGGTTCCCGACATCGCAACCGCGTCGATACCCGACACACTGACGGCCCTCAGAGTCAATCCTGACGCAGGTCTCACATCAGCGGATGTGGGAGCCCGCCGGAAGGAGCACGGCTACAACGAAGTGCCCGAACGACGCGATCATCCGGTGCTCCAATTCCTGAGCAAGTTCTGGGGAATCTCCGCATGGATGCTGGAACTGATCATGGTTCTGTCGGCCGTGCTCGGAAACTATTCGGACCTCGTCGTCGTGAGCGCCCTGCTCGTGATCAACGCCGTGTTGAGTTTGATGCAGGAACGTCGCGCCGCAGGAGTGGTCGACGCATTGCGGAAGAGGTTGCAGGTCAATGCGCGCGTGCGCCGCGATTCGGCCTGGCAGGTCATTCCGTCCCGCGAACTTGTTCCCGGTGACATTGTCCGCGTGCGGCCGGGGGACATCATTCCGGCCGACGTGAAACTCCTCGATGGCGCATTAAGCGTAGACCAATCGGCATTGACCGGGGAATCGAAAGACGTGCACAAGGCGTCAGGCGGAGTGCTTTCGTCTGGATCCGTCGTTCGCCGGGGCGAGGGCAACGGTGTCGTCATGCTGACTGGCGCGAAGACGTACTTTGGCCGCACCACGGAGTTGGTGCAGAGGGCGCGTCCTAAGCTTCATATCGAAGCCGTGGTGACCAAGGTTGTCCGCTGGTTGTTTGTCATTGTCGGTGCGCTGCTTGGCGTGGTCGTCATTCTGTCGGTAATTCGCGGCGCTTCATTGCTGGAGATGGTTCCTCTGATGCTTGTGTTGTTGATGAGCGCTGTGCCAGTCGCTCTTCCCGTCATGTTCACGGTTACGATGGCGCTCGGATCGAAGGAACTGGCTCGACGCGGCGTGCTGGTCACGCGCCTGAGTGCCGCGGAGGATGCCGCAACGATGGATGTCCTTTGTGTGGATAAGACCGGCACAATTACGATGAATCAGCTGACTGTGACCCGAGTGATTCCATTGGAAAATGCATCTGAATCCGACGTCCTGTTCGCCGCTGCACTCGCATCGCAGGAAGCAAATCAGGATCCAATCGACCTCGCATTCCTGACCGCGGCTAAGGAGCGGCATATCTTTGACACTTTTCCGAAAGTCTCGACTATTTCCTTCGCGCCGTTCGATGCGGAGAACCGGCGGACGGAAGCCGTTCTCGATCAGAGCGGAGACCGCTTTCGTGTGATGAAAGGCGCCGTGAGGACCATCGCCGAAGCCTGCGGACTTCAGCCCGCGGCAGTCGCGGCATTGGAGGTACGAGCCCACGAGTCTGCATCAAAGGGTTATCGTACGCTTGCGGTGGCACGCGGCCCTGAGATGGGCGCACCTATCTTGCTGGGTTTGGTGTCATTGGTTGATCCATTGCGTCCCGACGCAAAGCAACTCATCGCCGAACTTCAGGACCGCGGCGTATCGATAAAGATGCTCACTGGTGACGCATTACCAGTCGCAACTGAAATCGCGCGCGGAGTTGGGTTAAGCAACATCAAGCGCATGGCGGATTTGAAGTCCGCAATCGGTCAGTCCGGCAACAATGAAAAACTCGATCTTTTCGCCGGCGCCGATGGATTCGCGGAGGTATTTCCCGAAGATAAATATTTCGTGGTGAAACATCTGCAGGCGAAAGGACATGTCACTGGCATGACGGGTGACGGAGTCAACGATGCGCCCGCACTCCGCCAGGCTGAAGTTGGCATCGCGGTCAGCACCGCTACGGATGTGGCCAAGGGTGCCGCAAGCGTCGTCCTGACCGAACCTGGCTTGACGAATATCGTGGCGCTGGTCGAACAGGGACGGACGATCTATCAGCGCATACTGACGTGGATTATCAACAAAATAAGCCGGACGATTCTGAAGGCGGCGTTCGTTTCCGTCGCATATGTGATCACCGGTAAGTTCGTCGTGTCGGCATTTTCCATGCTGCTGCTGACTTTCATGACGGACTTCGCGAAGATCTCCCTGGCCACCGATCACGTGCGGTCATCCCGAAAACCAGAGACCTGGAACATCGGTGGATTCATCTCGGTATCTGTGACCCTAGGAATAGCGATGGTTGCAGAAACGCTGCTCCTGCTGAGACTCGGCTGGTCGCATTTTGGTTTGCGGGCGAGCAACAGTGCTCTGTATACCTTTAGCTTTTTGACACTGCTTTACTTTGCAGTGTTTTCCGTATTATCCGCGCGGGAGCGCAGTTGGTTCTGGTCGACGATGCCAAGCAAGGTTCTCATGACTGCGCTGGGAGCAGATCTGCTTGTCGGCACAATTCTGACACGCATTGGGCTTCCCGGACTCCAGCCGCTGCCCTGGCTGCAATCTTTTGCAGTTTTCGGTTATGCGATGGTTTCGTGTTTGATCGTAAACGACGCTATTAAGGTTGCCATGATTAAGTGGCGCACACCGACGGCCATCGCTTGACGAAGGCTCTTGCCGCGAAAACGTTCTTCAGGGGATCTTGGTAAACGATCCCCGCCGGTTGAGCTGGTAACATGATTCTGTTTGTTCACTGCAGACGGGCCTTTCTTCCCCATAGCTGACCGGGCTAAGCCGCGATTCCGCGACACCTTGGCCGACGAGGTACTGTTTGAGCGCGTTTGCGCGGCGATCTCCGAGAGCGAGGTTGTATTCCTCGCTTCCGCGCTCATCGCAATGACCTTCAACCGTGAAGCGCAGATTCGAGTTCTGTTTTAAGAATGCTGCGGCTGTCTGGAGCTTGTTCACCTGGTCCGATCGAATGTCCGCCTTGTCATAGTCGAAGAGAATCGTCTGCATGGCCTGTAGGATTTGCTGATCCAGGGTGAGTGCGGAGCGAGTCCCGTTCGGCGCCTCAGTTCTTGTCGGCGTGGCAGTTGGCGGAAGTGGTTCATTCACCGTTAAGCGCACGCTGTCTCCGGCGGTTCCTCCCGGGCCAGTGGCGGTTGCGATATATGTGACCGATGCGGACGGCGTTACCTGACGGCTGCCATTAACAGGAACCGTTCCCAGGCCCGGTTCGATCGTGACGCTTGTGGCGTTCTGGGTCGCAATGGTTAACGTCGCGGACTGGCCGCGACTGACTGTCGGCCGATCTGCACGAAGCGTGACGGTGGGAGGAACCGCCGTCCGTGTCGGCACCGATGCGACCGGAGTGGATGCTGCTGGAGGCGCCGCCGCGACCTTGTGTTTGCATGAGAATGATCCGAATCCGAATAACAGCAACAGCACTGTGGTTTGAGAAGACCGAGAGTAACTCATTTCAATAGCCTCAAATGATTTTAGGTTTGCGGGCCGAGACGCGGGCGCGCAGCTTTGTCCAATGCCAGCCGGTGACCGATCAGCCGTTCTTTTGTGGCCGCACTCGACTCAAGCTGCTTGACTCAGGCGGAGCTTAGTCGGCGGACTTGCGGATGGCCATACAGCAAATAGGTGAGTAAGAACGGAAAATGACACTCCTTTGAACACAAGACTGATTTTTCTCAGTATGGTGCTGCCAGTCATCGCGGCTCGCCTGGATGGAAATTTTAGTGGCTTCAGAAATAACGAGGCCACCTCCGGCAGGGCGTGGCATTTCATCAATGCATCAACTGAGGATATCGAGATGATCTTCGACAGGACTGTTCTTTATCGCCGCATTTCATCCGTATTGTGTTTCACGCTATTTGCAGTCGTGGTCTCTGAAAACCTGGCCATGGCTCAAGATGAACTGGTAGGAGCCCGGAACTGGTGGTCACCCACCATCGAAGGTACAAGAGAACATGGGAAATTGTCTGAACTTGTGAACAAGAGAAAAGTCTATGTGACGACTTCTTTCACCGACTCCAGAACCATACCGGAGCCGTCGCCGATCCGAAGTGGAGATGTTCAACGAACTGTGCTGGACGCATTTTCCCTGCACAAAGAGCTTCAAATCGTTCCGGTTCCATCCCAGGCGGATTTCGCAGTCGTCGTTCGTACTACCGCAACGACAGAAAGCGGTGATAGGCCCCCGAATTTTTCTTTTGCACTGGATTCAAGTACAGCGGTAGACGTTGAAGTCCTGGTCGTAGTTCCTGGATCGAAACGATCCGACGGGACAATCCGTTCTCGTGTCGTTTGGGAATCTTCCAGTTCCAATGCGCAGATCGAAGCGGGATCTGCCGCACGCTTCACCGTGAATGGATTCCTCTGGGAATTTTCGAAGTTGAAAGATACGGTGAAAGATAAGGCGAAGTAAGCAAGCGAAGCATCAACAAGCGCGCTAATCTGCCGGAGATTCTCTGAAGTTAGTGTTATAAGTGGAGGTTCTCTCATCCCATCGCATCATCGTGCCGCCGGGGGCATCACAATTGGCGGAAAGGACGACCTCGCTGGTGTCGAATGATGTAAAGCGCATCACAGTCTCACTGAAGACCCAGGGGTCCAATGGAAATTGGCAAACGTGAATCGGCAGCTGCTGATTTCCGTGCGCATTCAGGATTTCGATGAGTTCATGAGTGGGCGCTGCTCGTCGCTGAAATTGGGGATCTTTTTTCCACCATATATAACCGATGTTTCCAATCACAATACCGCAGAATGACAGTATGCCTACGCGTCTGGACCATTCCGTTGTCATTCGCGCATAAAGGGAAGTAACAAGGATTCCAATGAGTCCCGCCAGACCTATCGACGAAAGATAAGTATTACGGCTTGGAATGTGATTTAAGTATGTCAGGAAAGAGTAAGGCACGATGGCCAGCACGAGAAATGCACTAAAGAAGATCGTTGCATTTCTCAAGGAGACAGGACTTGTCTTCAATCTCGATTCCGAGATTTGAGAATCATTACGGCGACGTTGAAGGTATCGCGTGATCACCCACGCTGCCCCAATCGGAATGATCTGTGCTGTAAGCCGAACGAGGCTACGCAAATACACAGCAACGAATTGCCAGCCAAACATGTAATATCCGCGTGTGACAAAGGCGTTGCGTTGCGCGACGCCCAGCCATAACAACCCGAAGGCGCAAAGCATTACGACTAAGGTGCTCGATTTGCGCAGGACGGCTCGAAACGAATAACCGGCCAGCAGGAGCTGAAGCACCGCCATTGGAACCAGGATCACGGCAGCCTCCTTCGAGAACAATGCCACTGCGAACATGGCGTGGGCCATAATCAGGTAGCAGGTGCTTTTGCGCTCTGCAGCAAGTCGCCACAGGAGAAGGAACACCAGACAATTCAAGGCCAGAATCGTCTCATTGGCTGCGCTGATCCACATGACCGCTTCCTGATGTCGCTCGAAGGCGGCGAAGAACAGGCCTGCCACCCATGCGCCTGGCGAAGACCGGGTCAGCTCCTTCACCAGAAAATAAACAAGGACAGACACAATGGCGTGCAATGCAATGCCCGCCCAGTAATAGGGCTGCGGGCTCAAACCAAACAACCAGTAACATACGCCAAAATAGATGAAGCTCATCAAGCGAAAGAATTCGGTGGTCGTTTCAAAAAACCATCGGGGGCTTTTTTCAGCGGCTTCGATGACGGCAAATAAATCGAAGTCATCGGAGATGAAGAAATTATCGATCGCGGGAAGGTAAGCGATGATGCTGACCGCAATAATCGAGGCCAATGCTGAAATAGTCTTTCGACGCTTGGTTCGTACTAAAGGCAACGATTTGGAGTCCGATGCTCGAGAGTAGGTCATTCCTGTGACCTCCGTTCTTTCTCAATTGCAGGTGGACCCCAGGGGTGCCTTGTATGATTCTCCGGCACCTCACGTCTGCGACGCGTAGTCTACATGCCCTGTTTCGCGTTGAGCTATACAGTAGACAGGTGAGCAGGTGCTGAAAAAGACACTATTGCGGCGCTATCTGAAGTTGCTGCTGCGGCGATTTCTTCCTCGATTCCATTACGAAGAAAAAAATCGACACTTTCATTCGCAAGGGCAACAGCGAGCCACTTCGCCAGCCATCAACGGGAAGGCGAGCTCCTGAAATATCGGATCGAACAGAATGACTCCTACCCCGACAATGACCGCGGCAGCTGTGAGCATCATTGGGCGAAATCGCACCGCACCGGCACCGACAACGGCGTCGGCCACCGGCATTTCGATTCCGATGCACAGCTCCATGACAGCCCCACGCTTCCTCAGGTACGCCGACATTCCAAAATCGTCTGAAATGAAGAAATTATTCGCCGCCGGCAGGTAGGTTGACGGCTACTGCGATGATGGACAGTTACAGAGTCGCGTTTCCGATAATAAACGTTTTTCTCGCAGTTACCTCTTTCGGGATATCTCTGCTCGTGGCAGCGGTGTCAGCTTGACGTTGATTTCGCCGGATCCAAGCGATGGCAAAAGAACAAGGTCAAACCACGCTCTGAAAATGCCGGGAAGTACTCGGGCGATATGGCGAACACAGAAGAATTGGCTATGTCCGTATCGCCGAGGTAGATGTATAACAGGAACTTCTGCCATTGAAATTCCGGCGAGTTGAAATTTTCGTATCATCTCGACACAAAAGGTGCCGCTGTCGGATTTGAGCGAAATGACGTCGAGGATGCTCCTGCGAAAGAGACGAAAATCACAATCCACATCCCGAATTGGAAGGTTGAAAAGCACCCGCATCGTGCGGCGATACACTTCGCCGATCCAGACGCGGTACCAGGCGTCTGAGCGGCGGGTTTTAAATCCATTCACGAGTCCAATATCGGGATCTATCTTGCGATGAATCCCGAACAGGATTGACGCCGAGTGCCGGGCCGGAAACAATAAAGGTTAAGGGTGCGGTGAAGGTCACCGCAGGTTGACGAGTGGTCGGGCCGCCACCGTGAGGCGTGCATTCGCACGACGAAATTCGCGTGGCAGGGATAAATACTTTCGAGTCTCGAAATCCGGATAACCCAAATCCACCTGGTGCGTGGATCCCATTCCGCAGAATAGTTCAACGCATTCTTTCTCCAGTAGAACGTTTCCTTGCTATCGAAGCGGCAAGTGGCGTTGTGTTAATGATCGCCGCCGTCGCAGCGATAATCTGGGCGAATTCGCCATGGAAAGCATTCTATTCGCATCTCTGGAACGTTCCCGTCGGATTCAAATTCGCCAGCTATGTATTTGAGCGCGACCTGCGCTTCTGGATTAACGATGGATTGATGACGGTGTTCTTTTTTGTTGTCGGTCTTGAAATTCGACGCGAGATTCATTCTGGAGAACTTAGTGGGGTTCGTCGCGCCCTCTTGCCTCTGGCGGCTGCTTTGGGAGGAATGCTGGTTCCCGCATTGATCTTCCTTGGTCTCAACGCCGGTCGTCCATCCGTAGTGGGTTGGGCGATTCCGATGGCCACGGATATCGCATTTGCAGTGGGGACACTTGCCTTGTTGGGTAAGAGAGTGACTCCCGCCATTCGCATTCTACTATTGGCTCTGGCCGTCATCGATGATGTCGGTGCGATTGTTGTGATCGCGCTATTTTACTCAACAAACTTCGTTGCAATGGGCTTCGCAGTTCTTAGCCTGGGAATACTCGCAACCATTACCATGCAGCTGTTTGGCATACGCTCGCCTTTGGCATATTTCGTTCCTGGAGTCATCATCTGGGCAGGAACGTACCTTTCCGGAATTCATCCGACCCTCGCCGGTGTGATTGTCGGTTTCATGACCCCGGTAAGGGCATGGTACGGAGCCGACGAATTTCTTAACCAGACTGAAGCTGGGGTGCGTTCGATTCGTACGGACGGTATACAGGATGACCGTACTCTTTTGCCACATCTTGACACGCTGAAGATTGCGAATCGCGAAGCAGTATCGCCCGTCGAAAGGCTCCAACATTCAATGCACGGGTGGGTAGCATTTGGGGTCATGCCATTGTTCGCCCTCGCCAACGCGGGGGTCCCATTGGGTCAAATAAGTCTTGCAGGAGATGCAAAATGGGTATTTTGGGGAGTGGCAATTGGTTTGACCTTAGGTAAGCCCCTGGGAATTGTGACGGTGTCATGGCTGACAGCGCGGTGCGGGCTGACTTCGTTGCCGATCGGTATTCGGTGGTCTCACATCACTGTTGTCGGAATGGTCGGTGGCATCGGATTCACAATGGCACTGTTTATCGCACAGCTTGCGTTTACTCCGGGTGCTGAGCTGGAAACAGCTAAATTTGCGATTTTGTGTGGTTCGATTTTGGCTGGCATCATATCGTTCATCGCCGGACACAAAGTCTTGAAGTGTCAAAGTGACCCCAATTGCGCGGCAACGGATGCCGAAGCGGAGGCTTCAACAACAAGGTGAGTCCGCGCGCGCGCAGCTTCAAAAACATTCAATAGAAAATGCTCTGAGTTAGATGCGTATTGTTTTCTCGTGCTTGCAATGTTGAAGATGGTCCGATGTGTGTTGGCTGCCGAGCATTTGAAGCGTCCATTCGGCCGACGGATGTTGTGTACGAAATTGTGTGATCATTTTGTGAGCAGCAGCCGTACGGAAAATCTCTTGTTGCTCCCGTCGCTTACGCTTCTGCAAGTTTCCGCTTTTCGACGTTTGAGCGAACATTGGGCAACGATGCACCTGCTTACAATTACAGTTTGATCCTCCCTCCCACATTGGTAAACGAAGTACTACTGAAAGCGAGTATTTGCTTCGTCCGAAACCGTCAGCAACAGGAGCATCTTCTGGCTGAACAACTAACGATCCCTTCATCTTTTGAACCCCCGACGATGGCGGGCCTGCCTCTGTTCGGTAATGTTTCCGTGTAAGTAGGAGTTGATGTTGGCGAACCGCTTG
>Ga0163163_10001697_pt1 | contig 18608 bp, 18 predicted proteins | sample S65metaG_FD_119766 | JGI IMG/M metagenome (GOLD analysis project Ga0163163, IMG submission 119766) | Switchgrass rhizosphere microbial communities from Kellogg Biological Station, Michigan, USA - S6-5 metaG | ecosystem: Host-associated > Plants > Roots > Rhizosphere > Soil | place: USA... | reverse complement strand
TGTATTTTTGTATAAATGCGTTGGAAACGCGGTTGTTGGTTGTGGTTGGGCTTTTCACAACGCCAGCTTAACAACTCGGCGATCGCGTTTCCTTTCTTTTGGTTGCGGCTTTGCCGCGCTGTGTCTCGGCGGTTTGTCTGGTTCCCAGTTTTTGTTGCGCTTTGCCGCGAGCCTCTGTGGTTTTCTGGTTCTCGCCAAACCCGATTGCATGGACAGAAGCTCAAGAAAAGACAAAGAATTTACCGCAGAGACGCGAAGAAACGCAGAGAAGACACTGAAAGAAATAAAATCTTCCAAGACTCCGAAGGTGCTGAAAACATTGGACTGCAAGGGACACAAAGATTTACTCCTAATCTCTTCTCTGCGCTCAGCGCACTGCAATGGCTAAGATCATCCGCCGCTGGTTCGGCCAGGCGGAACACGGTCCCTCGTCGTATCTCGATTTGTCGATTTGGGACTAGAATATTGGCTTGAATACAGGCCCGATTAGAGCAGTCTTAACCTTTACATCTTATGCGTATTTTCGCCATGCGGTGGTGTTTGGTTGTCATTTGCACAATCGGCTTTGTCTTTGCAGGTTGTTCTCGGTTCGAGAAGGAAACCGTTGCAGGTTCAGCGGATGTTGGTGAGGCTCGTGTCAGCAAAACGCCTCGGACAGCCCTCGATGAATATGTGGCTGCTCCTGATACGAACTATAATTTCCATCTGGTCAAGAGTGTGCCCGGCAACGGCCAGACGACTTTCATTCTGGAGATGACATCGCAAAGTTGGCTTACGACCAAGGAGGTCGATCGGCCTTTGTGGAAACACTGGGTCATCATTGTAAAGCCCGATGGCGTTTCGAGCGCAAAATCTTTCTTGTTCATTACTGGAGGGGCGAATGGTGGCAATCCCCCCAACTCAGCTGACGCGAACATGAGCAAAATGGCGGTGGCGACCAAATCTGTTGTTACCGAACTCAAAATGGTTCCGAATCAACCGTTGGTGTTTGCGGGAGAGACTGAACGGCGCACGGAAGATTCGTTTATTGCTTATACCTGGGACAAGTTCTTGCACACTCACGATCCGAAATGGCCCGCGCGCCTTCCCATGACTAAAGCTGCTGTTCGCGCGATGGATACAGTGACTGCGTTTTGTGGCAGCGCCGAAGGTGGGAATGTGAAGGTGGATAAATTTGTTGTGGCTGGAGGATCGAAACGCGGTTGGACCACCTGGACGACTGCGGCGGTCGACAAACGCGTGATTGGAATCATTCCTTGCGTGATCGATGTCCTTAATATGGAACCTTCCATGTTGCACCATTATGCTGCTTACGGATTTTGGGCTCCTTCGGTTGGTAATTACACCGCTTTTCGAATCATGGATTGGACAGGGACCCCCGAGTACCGGGAATTGCTAAAAATCGAGGAGCCTTACCAATATCGACAGCGGTTCACTATGCCAAAATTTATTATCAATGCCGGCGGGGACCAATTCTTTCTTCCGGACTCTTCGCAGTTTTATTTTAATGACTTGCCTGGTGTGAAGTACCTCCGTTGCGTGCCCAATGCCGACCATTCATTGCGAGGCTCCGATGCCTATGAAACGATGCTGGCATGCTACAATGCTATCATCAACGAGCAACCGTTGCCCCGATTCACCTGGTCTCTCGAGAAAGATGGTTCCATCAAAGTACATTCCAAAGACACGCCAACTGAAGTGAAACTTTGGCAGGCAACCAATCCCGATGCGCGCGACTTCCGAATGGAAAAAATTGGGCCCAAATACCAGGGCAGCGTTCTAACCGATCACGGCGGAGGCACGTATGTAGGAAAAGTGGATGAACCGCCGAAAGGCTGGACCGCGTTTTTCGTGGAACTCAAGTTCCCGAGCGGCTGCGAGGCGCCCTTCAAATTCACCACCCAAGTGAGAGTTATTCCTGATGTTCTGCCTTATAAGTTTGTAGCCAACGCTCACCCATAGTTTCGCGTAGTTCATTCATCCGGGATAAGCCTTACAATCGATCGCACTCTCTTACAGGTAGCGATACCAAACCTGGCGCTTAAGGCTGCAGGACTACTTTCAATAAACCCGGTTCTTTTTTGCCCAGACGCGCGAACCACTTGGCGCCTTCTGACAAAGGAGCGACCGCGCCAATAAGGGGTGCTGGATTGAGAGCGCCTCTGGCCAAAAGCTCGATGCAAGCCGGGTATTCACCTCGAGAAGCGCACGAGCCAAGCACGGCCAACTCGCGGGTGACCGCGATCTGCAACGGAAATTCAACGGCAGGGGTTATGTTGCCGACGAGCACAACCACCCCGCCTCTGCGTACGCTGCGAAGGCTCAGGTCAACCGTCGCTGTGATGCCAACCGCTTCGAAAGCCGCGTCCGCACCGCGACTCCCGGTGCAGCTCAGAATCGATTCAAGCGCATGGACCTGACCGGAGTTGATAGTTGCGCTGGCGCCACACTTCTCAGCGAGAGCCAAACGGTCCGCTGCCACATCCACCACAATGATTCTCTGCCAGCCGGACTGCTTCAATGTTTGGATAATGGCCAGGCCAATCATCCCCGCGCCGAGAACAATTGCAATGTTTTGAGGCACGCCCTTGGCGCGGTGCACTGCGTGCAATGCAATGGAGTAAGGTTCGACCAGCGCGGCGTGCTCGAATGCCAGGCTATCCGGCAGCCGGTACAGGAGGCGCTGGGGGATTCTTACATACTCAGCGAACGCGCCATCCTGACGGTAGTCTTCACAGGAAACCCCCAGGACACGCCTGCGCTCGCAAAGATTGATCTGGCCCGAACGACAAAAGTCACATTCGCCGCAATAAATCGTGGAATCGAATGTTACACGATCACCCGGCACCCAGTCTTTGACCCCCGGGCCAATCCGTCCGATCACTCCCGCAGCTTCATGGCCCATGATAATGGGAGGACGCCGGCGCCCCGTACTCCCGTCCATGCCGTGGACATCACTTCCACAGATGCCGCAAGCCTTGACTGACACCAGCACTTCACCTTCTGCAGGTTCAGGCTCAGGAACATCTTCGAAAGAGAACCGATTGTATTCTTTCAGTACTAAGGCCTTCATGTTGAAAAGCAGCTCGAGGTGTACTGACAGGAAGCAAATGAAGCAAACGAAGAATTTCCCAGGGTTGAGGTGCTTAAGTCTGACCATTTCGCTTTGGAAAACCCGTTTATTGTTTTACCTTTCGTAAATGCGCATTACTGGTGGAAAGGCGGCGCGAAAGCTCCTTAAGGTACCGAAGGGACTTGCGGTGCGGCCTACGCCTGACCTGGTTAAGCAAGCTGTTTTCAACAGTCTCGGAACTCGAGTGGAGGGTGCCAGGATCCTGGAACTGTTTGCCGGCACCGGGGCACTCAGCCTTGAAAGTTTGAGCCGAGGTGCGCTGTCGGCGGTCTGCGTGGAGAAGTCCCACCGTCATGCGGAAGTTTTGCGGCAAAACTTCGAAGCAGCGGGATTCGCTGACGGCCTACAGTTACGTATTCAGGACGTATTCACCGCCATGACGCAATTGGCAGCGGCTGGGGAACATTTCGATTTAATCCTTGCTGACCCTCCTTATGGAGAGAAAAACCTCGGCACACGATCCCAATCTTACGCGCAACAACTTCTCGACGACTCATCCCTTCCTTCGCTGCTGAGTGAGCAAGGGCTCCTGGTGTTGGGTCATGCTAAAAGGGATACTCTCACCTTGCCTGAGTCCTGGCAGGAAAAGAAAATGCTCAAGCATGGGGATAATATCATGCGGTTTTTGGGAGCAACCCACAATTCCATCAGCGAGTGAAAGCCAGGGAAATGCTGATTTTAGTAATGGTCCGGTCCTTCTCGTCCTCCTCCTCGTTCTCGTCCTCGTCCTCGAAAGATGCTTGAACCATCCGCCCAAACGATTTGCTTATAGACAAATCCTCTTATCGACGGCGTCATGGTTTTGAGAAATGCCGCCTATCGATCTAGCAGCAGTATATGATGATCATGCGCAAGCCTTGTTTGCCTTTCTGCTCAACCTGACCCGGAGCGAGCCCGATACGCGAGATCTCTTGCAGGAGGTTTTCATCAAGCTGGCACGCTCCCCTGAATTATTGGAAAGCATGCGGGAACCGCGAGCATTTCTCCTGCGTGTCTCCCACAACCTGGCGATCGATCTCTTGCGCCGGCGCGGGACGCGGCAAAAGAACTATGAGCAATGGGCGGATGAAAGGAGCTCACCATTCGCACCCATATCCGACCCGGACGAAAGCGCTTTCCGCGAAGCGTTGTCCGCCGCCTTGGGAGAATTGGTTCCCGAGCAACGCGCCGTTGTCCATCTAAAGCTTTGGGAACGGCTCACTTTCGAGCAAATCGCGGAACTGGTGGGCGTACCTCCTAATACGGCAGCCAGCCGCTACCGCTACGGATTAGACAAATTACGTGAGCGACTGCGTTCTCTCTATGACGAGATCCGATGAAGAAAACGGCGAATCAGTGGTTATGAACTCCGACGATTTTGAGCAACGGCTCGAGCGGCAAACTTTTCAAAAGATTCCTGCGCCATGGCGTAAAGAGATACTCTCTGGCGCCGAGGCGAGGCCGAGTCGCGAATCAAATCTCCACCTTGAAGCAGACCCACGCCTGGGTTGGAGGCGGATTCTTTCAACGATTCTGTGGCCGTCACCCACCGCCTGGGCGGGCTTGGCCGCCATTTGGATTATTATTCTGGGTGTTAACTTTGACTCAAGAAATAGAAATCATCAGGTCACAGCAAAGATTCCCATGGCGCGTGAAATGATAGCAGACCTCAAAGAGCAGGAGCAGGTTTTGAAAGAATTGTTCGGGGCCGGGGACTTGCCGGTCGCAGACCGGCCGAAAAATCCAGCGCCACGTCCCCGAAGTGACAAGGAGCGCGCTCTTTCGATGGCTTAGTAACAGAATGATTGTTGAGAACAGACAACTGTGAATAACCATCTTTCTACAGAAAAGGCTTCGGTATTCCGGAGGTTTTTAAGCTCGCCTGTTTTGAATCGCTCTCTTTTTGCCATAGCCTGCGTCGCTACCCTGATCGGATTGTTTTACACCGAAGAAAATTGGCGTGGGAAGCGAGCCTGGGAGAAAACCCGGCGCGAACTGGAGGCCACGGGCGCGAAACTCAATTGGAAAGACTATATCCAACCCCACGTACCGGATGACCAAAATTTTTTTAAAGCCCCAAAAATAGCCGAATGGTTTCTAAGGAAAAGTTATTCTACGAATCCTCCTCGAACATTTTCGAAACGCATAAAGGCAATCGGGTTTTCGAATAATGAAAATACCAATTATTATTTGTTGGCTGAGCTGAAGTATGTGAGCCAGGGAAAGTCCGCTCCCAAAGAGACGGATAAAGTTTGGCGACTCGGAACGGGTGCTGCTCAGGATGATGCGCAACAACTTTTAAAAGGGGTTCTGGGACCAGTTTTAATGGGCTCTGGTTCAGTCTTTTTGGCGGCCAAACGCGCATCTGAAAGCAGGCCCATCCATGTCTCCATCGAAGCAGATGTGGCGCCCTCAGATCAAGACATCCGAAATCTATTTCCGGATGCCAAAGATTTGCCTGGGACCACTCGATTGCGAGTGGAGAATTCGGGTGGAGCAACCTTTAACATATTCGTCACCTCCGCGGGCATCGCGGCGGCGGATTATCTGTCGCGCAGCGATCAAGCCAGGGATGATTTGGAGCTTATTCGCAAAGCGCTTGAACGTCCCTACGCGCAAGTTGAGGACAATTCTGGCCAGCCTTTCGAATTCATGCCCGATTTTATTGCAATCCGCAACGTGGCGCAGACCTTTGCGGCGCGAGCGCAGTGTTACTTGCTGTTGGATGACCCGGAATCAGCTTTGCGCGAAGTAAAATCCATACGCGACCTGTGTCGAATGCTCGAAGCCAAGCCAACGGGGAAGCCGATACTACTTGTTTCCGCGATGATCGATGTCGCAGTAACAGGTCTTTATGGAAACGTGATTGGCGATGGATTGCATCTTCATAAGTGGCGTGAGCAGGAGTTGAGCGTGATCCAGGAAGATCTAAAAAGCATCAATCTTCTCGTCCCGTTTGTGAATTCTGTGGAAAGCGAGACTGCTTCCTCCTGCGTAACTCTTGAGAAAACAGGAGGCGGGAAATTAGCTACGCAGTTTAGAAAAGAGGGAATCAAAGATCCAAGACTTTTGCTTTTGGGCTGGGGACCGCGCGGATGGATTTATGAAAACATGGCAGCCCAAGCTTTGCACAAAAAGAAAATGCTGCCGGCTATCGATCTCACTCATGGAGTAGTGTTGCCGCAAGTAGCGAATCGAGCGGGCCGAGAGATTGAGCTCCTCAAAGCGAGCTTTATCGGAAAATTCTCACCCTCAACCTTCCTGATGACCCTGACGACTCCAAATTTTATCAAAGCGTTACAGGCGGTGGCGCGAAATCAAACCATGGTAAACGAGGCCATGATTGCCTGCGCTCTGGAACGATATCGGTTGGCACACAATGACTATCCGGAAAACCTTGCTGCGCTGATGCCGCAGTTTCAGGAACAACTCCCGCATGACATCGTCAACGGTCAGGGCTTAAAGTACCGGCGCGATAGTACCGCTCAGTTTCTCCTCTACTCGGTCGGTTGGAATGAACGTGATGATGGGGGGATAACCGCTGAGACTAACACGGAGGGGGATTGGGTTTGGCGAAGTCAAAACGAACAACCCAAGCGGAAGTAAGTATCTGCAACCGTACACCCTCCAATGTTCAAAAATGGTACCATTGGCCATTGGAGCGCTCCCGTCCCCGGGCGCAGCAACTTGCTTAAGGGAAACGCGCTTCCGAATTCGCTAACCACGACTGGTCGAACATTGCTGTGCCCGAGACAGGCACTCTCCGATATTTCATGACCGACTTCTTTAATCACCCCTTTCAAAAACTCGCCAATTGACTGCAAGTTCCTAACCAAGCTAGAGTTTAGCAAGGACGTGCGTCCGTAGCTCAATTGGATAGAGCTTCTGACTTCGGATCAGAAGGTTACAGGTTCAAGTCCTGTCGGACGCGCCATCTATTTTAACCAATAATACCAAGGGTAAAATGGATGTTTTGGTTTGTGACTATCACAAGAAAAATTAACTTCTGTCCGGTTTCTGTCCGGTATTTTGCCTTCTGAGAGCGACTTTTCCAAAAAGGCAGCATGCTCGATACATCTTCAAACTGGCCACCGACCTTGTGACAAATGTGACAAAAGCAAGGTTCTGTTTTTCCTTTTAGCAGGTCCTAGATTGGAGTTCGTGTTTAGGTAGCGAAGCAACCCAAAAAGCACTTGGCATCAGCGACGATTCTCGGACGACCATCGTTGGATCATCTGGACAACTCGAGACACCAAAGCTCAGCCTGCATTTTTAGTAAATGCGGCCCCCCTTGATACCGGTGGCACCCCCTATGTCGGTAGGGAATGAGGGTATCCTCCTTTGCTGGACTCAGCCTCCTCTAGAAATTTTTTTGTAATTTTTTATAGAGAAGATTCCATGCCGCAAGCACATCACCTGCTTTGATATCAAAAAGCGATCCGCGCGAACATGGCACTCTTCTCCCCAGCAGCGCCGGGCAGACACTGCTCTCGCCTCTGGAATTGAGAGTGATACGGAACATATACTGTCCCCTTTCCTGGACAGCGACATTCCTGCGGCAGGCCAATCTTATGCTCCAAAAGGAGTCGGGAGTAGAATATCCTGACGTCATGGATGCGCATTCGGGCTCTTGAGCTGAACAAAGCCAAGTTGCACAATAATTCGCGGCTGTTCTCAACGGTTGTTATTTGCAGTAACCGTATGCTCGTTAAGCCATTCGATATCGGGGTTGTTTGGTTGTTTCATAAAATCGCTGTTTGGACCATTGAATGTGCGGGGATCCTTCCATTTGTGAGGCGCTGAATGTCCATCAAGGAACACGAAGCAGGATGATCGGTTGTGCGAGATGCTCGGCCACATGATCATCAGAAAGGTTGGCGGGGAGTTCCAACCTGTCCCGACAAATATCATAAAATGATCGCTCATCACATTTTGCCGCGTATCAGTCAGGAGGAAGATCCGCGTGATTTCTTCAGCGGCGATATCACTCAGCTTGTGGTGCATGCGCACGTAATCTCCCAATGGATCACCAGCACTACTACCAACGGTAAGGTTCATGGAGTGGCCCAGGCGCGTGCTCGTGTCTCCATAAATACGGGGATCTCCAAGTTGATAGCTCGGGCATCGCCATACGGCCGCACTCTTAACATAGGAATCAAGGGCACCATTCCACCACGAATCAGTCACCTCCGCGCCACCATTAGCGAACGGCAAACGGTCTGCGTTATCTGAGGCGTATTGGTGCCATGCGAGATAGATCTGGCGCTGATTGTTTGCACAGTAGATAGCCCGGGCTCGATCCTTGGCTCGTGCCAATGCCGGCAGAATTAATGCAGCCAGAATCGCGATGATGGCAATCGTCACCAGTAGTTCGATCAGGGTGAAGGCATTTTGTTTCACGACTCGATTGGTTCAATATTTCAGAAAATCTGCCTCCTTCAATTGATGAGTCTTCGCGTTTCCAGAAACCACTTTGTGAAGGGTCAACCTATATTCTGAGTACGCAGAGAAGTCTAAATTTTGATCAAACTCAGCGAAGGATTGCTCGCCCATGAACCTACCGGCGACTTTGTCCCAATCAACTCCGAGAGCAAAGATGAGACGGCATGTCCTATCGGGCATTTGGGTTTCACGAAAGGAGTGGTTATGAGAAACGTAGAATGAACAAATTGCTCGATCTGAAAGCATATCAACGATCTTTAATACAGCATCTCTGGCTGTGCCATTTTCAATCTCCAGCACCCCTGTGCCCATAATATCAAGGCGATGGATGAAAGTTCCGTTGGGTAATGAACGTTTTTGCGGTGCACGGGACTCCGCCAATTGTCTGTCAAATGCAGCCTCGAATTCATCTATCTCATTAACTCTCTTATGCGCACCTTGGATCTTTTGAGGCGAAGACTGAATAGGCGTGGAAACGGTTTGCTGGATTTCACGCATTAATAAAGCAAAAATACAAAAGCAAACTGCGATCGCGACGAGAACAAGTTTTAACCAACGCCAATGCCACTGAACAGAAGGAGGACGTATTTCAGGATTGTGGAAACGGGAGTGACAATGTTGGCAGCGATATGATCTGGTTTCCGTGTTAGAAAGGGTTCGATTTCGAAACCCACAAATGGGGCACGAGATGATCTTCTCATCAACAAATTCTGCTTCAAGGCCATGTTGGGCTAAATCCGGTTGGCTCATCGGTGTTAACAACTTCAGAAGTATGTAATATATCAAAGCCATTGCGGCCCACGTAAGAACCAGGGAGGACCAAAGAATCCGGGCTTCGCCCCCAAGCGATATGTTTGGGGGATCCCACGGAGGCGCAAAAATGGTTTGCGTGGAAAAGACAGGACGCTCGTCGAAAGCGTTGATTGGGGTGCGTACTTCCCAAGGTGCCTGCAGCACGCTGAGCGCAAAGGCGCACATTAAGATCCCCGTCAGTAATTTTCGCTTTCCGGACATCTTCCAAGGTGGCTAAACGAACAGAGGGGGAAGGGCGCGAACCTGATGCACCTGAACGGAGCGTTCTGGTTGGTTCCTCTCGTAATTTCCATCATCATAGCTATGATTAATGGAAGTCGGCTGAACTTCTCAATTCCATCCTTTGGCAAGCGCCAATGCCTGATCGAGAGCTTTCAATTTTGTCTCCGCACTACCACCAAACCATGTGCGTTCCAATCGTTGGTCTGGCTGCTCTTCCTGGAGTGGGCATTTGTAATCCTCAAAGCGTGTAATCGCGTTATAAGCTGCCCACAACGTTCCGCGTACACCTGACAATTGCAGGTCGGGTTGTGACTCAAAAATCTTTTGGATAACCGCCCATTTCCTCGGCCGTTCGCCGCTCTTTTGCTGAGCCTCGCTGCGTGGCAGTACCGCTTCGAAATACTCGTCCAGTCGATCCTTTATCATTTCGACCGCAGCCAAATTCCTGAAGCTCTTCTCGGCCTCACTGAAGATTTCTTGCGTGATTGCCAGGAATTCAGCCAGCTCATCGAGCTTGAATTGCATCTGTTTGCTGTGTCGAACGTGATATGCTTTCTGGCCATCTTTCATTGCGAGCATCAACGTATTTTGGCAAACTACGCGTACACACGTAAACTTTACGATGACTGACCCCTCGCCAGAGTGAGTATTCGAAAGCAGAAGGTACCTGAAACAGTCGTCGCCGCGAACAATCTCCATCGACTCAGGCATTCGAGCCATTACCCAAATGCGCTCACCGTCACCGAGTGCGCCGGCAGTCTCGAAATAGGCCTTCTTGTCACTCACTATTGCATCAAAAAAGTTAAATGCTTCCGCGTTTTGCAGAGGCTTGTATCTTCGACTAACTACGCCGAGAAGCACTTCCGAATCTTTCGTATCCTTGCGTGGCATTCGCACGACCTCGTAACGTGAGAATTCACCCTTGCGGTTGATCCGGCTGGCGCCACGAGCCTGGCGCAACTGGACTGTCCAATCTAAACCCGCTGCTCGAATCATTTCTGTCGCTGCTACCCCCTTGGGAACCTGAGTCCCTAGACCGTGCCAAGGCACGTTCCCGTAGTAAGCCATTGTCTGGACATTTGCTGACATTAATTCCTCTCGTCGTAGACCGCTTCAGAATTTTCGCAAATATGGCTTGTGAAAGTGCGAGACCCAACGGCAAAACATTCCTCTCATAACACTAAGGATTAGATTGCTTCCACGTTACAAAGCAATTCTTTCGGTGTAAATGAAAATCATCACGCATACGTTATGAGTTTTTTGTCAGCCTCGAAGCGTGCAGCGGAATTTGGATCGTCAACTGGCACGCTATTTGCGAAAAGCGAGAGGGAGCCTTTCGTACGCTGAGTTCGCCAGAAAAGTTGGCGTTTCACACACCACACTACATCGGATTGAAAGAGGCGAACATCACGTCACTTTAAGCAAACTGGAGACGATCTTGGGAAGATTACGGGTCAAGCTCAAAGACGTATTTCCAAGCGAATACTGAGAATTTTTCTTAATCATTGGAAAAGTTTTCCAGATTTAGCCACAGGCCAAAAGTTGAGTTCGGTGGCTCTCTTTGGTGCTGATATTAGGTGCCATTGTTGGTTTGATGCTGTTGCTTTTCCCAAGACAAGAGAAGCCGAGCTCTTAACTTTTGGCTCCAACGAACCGCGGTCACGCTTGCCGTTTTCGGGCTCTGGATTATTTTCACAGTCAGTGGGTTCGGCGGGCGTCGCTGTCAGCGGCGGTCGCTGGGCGTCACGTTAGAAACTTATGCGAGAGTTGCCCTTTGGAGCGCGCCTTTTGGACTCGTTCGTCCAAATGCTGAAGCAAGCCACCGCCCAGGCAACCGCAGAGTGGCCGGGAGCATTGCCCCGCCTGTTTTTGGAAGAGAAGCGCGAGTACAGGACTGCATCGCGCCGAGAACCAACCGGCAAGCGGATTGATTTCGATCATGAACTCAAAGCTGTCCCGATAAACCGTCTCGCTTCCGCTGGAGCCCGATGTATGGTCGTCACTGAGCGGCTCTGGACGCTCTGCTTCGACAAAACGGAATGGGCATCTCAAATGACGTTCGATCTCGACGGTGTGATACTGCACATTGATCAACAAGCGCAAGCAGAACTAAAGGGTGCCACGCTGGAATTCCTGAACGGTAAAATCATTGCGACGTATGAAACAATCTAACAATTGCATGCACCGAACCTGGCGAGCCAACGAGTATCCACGACTGTCAATCGTTTTGAACATTTTTGTCGTTACTTTGATCAGGGCAACTGATGGACCCGGTAATATTGTTGAGGCTGTCCAGGACTATTCGTTAGATTGATCTGAGCAATAGCCCCATTACCAGGGTAGCTGCCTGGCAGAGGGATCCAGGTCGGTGAGTTGAGATCGCTCCGACTTTGCAATTCATAGGTTTTTCCAGGCAGGCTTGTGAAGCTGATCCCTAGAAGTTCATCGAACTTTTCTATCGCTGTGATACGCAATTCGAAGGTTTCGAAAGCGCCTATATCTGTGCCGTCCCCGCCGCTGGCATTTAAGACAGCAGGGTCGTCAAACATTCGCGGGAACCCGCGAGCGTCAATAATCGCTTCACTGAGGTTTTTTCCCCTATCAATAGCTGGGCTGCCAGGCAAAGGCGCGTGCGTCAAAACCGGGCCTCCGTTATTCTGTAAGGCATCCAGGAGCGGATCAGTATTGATCTGGTCGGTCACATTGGTCAAAACACCATTGGCACTGTCGCTACTAAGGTTGTAGCCCATAGAGATGACGTTAGTCGATCCGCTGATGTTTGTACCAGAAATTCCGACACTGAGAATCGTATTTCCGATTGTGAGCTTATCCAGGTTATAAATACTGCCTCCGTTGGTGGACAGATTGTCCTTAAACGTGCAACTCATCAAAGTCAGGGGCATGTTCCCGGTACCAAAAAGAAAACTGTCGCAAATAGCGCCCCCGAGAAATGCAGAGTTGCCGCTAAAGGTTGTATTAATGAAAGTAGCATCGGCATGTCCACGCGAGGTGCCGTCATTGAAAATTGCTCCGCCGTAATCTGATGCGCCGGCCGAGTTTCCGATGAACGTGGTATTGACTACGGTGAGACTTACACTCCCGCCAACACCGTCGTTTTGAATTGCTCCACCCCGTCCTGCGGCGGAGTTGCCAATAAAAGTGCAATTAGTAATAAATGCTATGGCATTTCCCGTGGGACTGCCATCGTTCTTAATGCCCGCCCCACCAACTGTACCTACCCAATTGCTGCTAATCGTACTGTTGATAAGCACCAGTGTTGCGACTCCATCCTGGCCATCTTGATAAATTGCACCACCGACATCACCACCAAAATTGCGGTGGAGAGCACTATTGATGATCGTCAGCGTCGCTGTGCCCGAGTACCCACTGGAACTGAGAATTCCACCTGCACCAAATGTCGCCTGGTTGCCACTTATTACACAGTTGCTGATGGTTAGTGCCGATCTGTAGTTTTGGATGCCACCCCCAAAAGAGGCGTTACCGTTACTGATTGTCAAACCCGATAGCGTGACATTTATACCATTAGTGGCATCTTTCAGTACACGAAAGACCCGATTGGCGGTGTTGGGAAAGTTGCCGTCCACAGCCAGTTTGTCTGGCCCTGGACCCAAGATTTTCACATCGTTCGTAACAAGCAGTTCGCCAGTGGTCAGTGTAATCGTGCCTGTTATCCCAGTAAGATCAATGATATCCCCATTTGTCGATGCAGCCAGCGCTGCGCGCAAGGAGCCCCCGCCATTATCGGACGTATTTGTGACCAGAATCGTAGCCGCATGGCCGGTGCATATTCCCAGGGCCAGCAGCACCAAACCCAGTGCAACAGCCCAAATAGGTCTGGTTTGATGTTTCAGAGCGCCATGAATTAGCATAGGGCATCAATTGTAAAACTTAAGCGAGAGTAAGAACCCCTCGGTAAATGCTGGGACTCGTTCCCAAGGAGCGTAACGTCAGCAAGATGTAAGCCAACGATGATCTCTGTTACTTAAGTTTCAGGCTAACCGTCCCCACGGAGTGCCGGGGAGGACTGATAGGTGACAGGTTTGTGGGTGGGTGTGTTCTCTCTGCTCAGATTTGGAATCTTCACAAAGAGATTGTGAGAATACAGGCCGAGCAAACACGAAACCGAGCGCCAGAAAAAGAGTGGGCCTGCTGCGGCAACAATCTACTTCTTTGGCCGTTTGAAAATGTATCTGCCTCTTTCGTCTCTTTGAACCAGCACCCAGCCATCCTGGCCAGCATCATTCAAAAACTTCTCCTCGAACGAAGTGCCGCCGGGACCCGGTGAAGCAACTTTGTATTCCCATCGTTCAGAGGCATGCTCTTGAGTGGCACACCCGATGAAAAGAAAACCGATGGCTATGAGAAGGAGTATGGATTTCATTTTGGGCTATTGTTCTGAAACTTTTTTGATGGTCGGAGACAGAACCCGTTTGGAATACTCTTCTTCTGTTATGGGCGTTCCCCATTCATAAAGAGGAATTGAACGACTGTCGCCAGAGGAGGTTCTATATTCATAACGCTTCTCCGTTGAAAATATCATAAGAGTATTGGTATATTCTCGACCGCTTTCGAGACCCTTAAGACCGGCAATAAAAATTTCTAGGTCCGCGTAAAGTCGCTTAACGTCGGCGGGAGGCCCAATCTTACAACCTTCCTTTGATACTTCTAAAACCTTGAACCTATACCAAAGGCGAACGTCATCGTTCGGCAGTTTCGAAATGATACCCTGCCTTGAATAAACATACTTGCCAACAAAGTATGTTTTGCTGTCATGCTCACGGTATGGATCAATAGCGTCTTTTATCCTGACATCTGCTTCCTCTTTAATGCTCTCCACGATGGCTTGCTGCTTTTGACCAGGGCGCTTTGCTTGTTCTATTTGTTTGTGTTGGGAACCTTCATCTGCTCTGGAAAAGTGACATACCGCCAAAAGGAGGAAAACTGTTGTTTTCATAGTTCGTTCAATTCGTGAGTGGAGTCACAGCTTGTTACGGCACTGGCTGAGGAGGAAAAAGGCGGCGATTCTGACTGCCTTCCAAGCTGACTCGCCAGAGCAAATTACTGCGGCAGTAAATCACGTCTGTACCGTAGAAATTAGGAAGGCTGAAATCGTTTATCCGGTTTGGATCCGGAGGAATAACTTCGCGGCTTTTGCCAGCTTTAAGATCTCGCACGTAAACCGCGCTGTTCGTTTGGCCGGGCTCGCGCCCGCTGTAGAGATAGTAAGTGCCAGTTCCATCCAAATGATCCGACCATTCAAATTTGAAATGCGGATCAAGCAAGATAAGGCGCCCAGGTCTTTCAATTTTGATAAGGTAGGATTCCTCCGCGGACCAGCGCTTATTGCCTTCAGTCAGATAGAAATTATTCTGACTTCCGTCCCACATAAAGAAAGCATTTGCCGCACCTGGGGGATTGGTAACTCCAAGTTCAACAAACGACTTCTGCAACTCTCGCAGAGATAAAAACGCCGATGTCGTTCGGGTTTGGACATCGTAAAGCACCAGATCATTTTTTTTGTCTTTAACCAAAATGCGCTGTACATCCCACCAACCGACGGGATAGCCATCCACTTGATCCTTACGAAAGGTGTTGTTTTCAATATCACAAATCAAGATTTCCGGAACATCGAAACTTCCGGTCGGTTTATTGAAACCGTAGCGAAATCCGGGCGAGGGTCGGAATGAACTTCCAGCGCCTGACCATTGATACCCACGCCCAAGCCTGGTGACGGAGTTCCGTTTCAAATCAACCACCCAAAACGTCTCCGTATCCTGGAAGGTATGGGATGAATGGTTCCATATCCGAGTCAGGCATTCTTTCACCCATCTCCATACCGCATTTTTCGTTGCTGTCACTGTTGTTCGCTGGCTGCAAAGCAATTTTGTTTGATCGTGATTGAAAAAAACGGGGCTTGCGTTGACAAGCTCGCCAAGAATCGACTGGCTGTCGATGTCGAACAGAAAAGTATGACCCTTGTTTGTCGAGACAACGGAGACCCACATTTTCCCACTCTCAAAAGGGCAAGGGCTGAGGAAGTCATAATACAAGTAAAGGTAATTGGAAGGGATAATATGGCCGTTGCGAGGAATGAAGCTAGGTGCTTTAGGATCGATCAGCAGCGCGTTGATCAGAAGAATAACGAACCCCAAAACGAAACCCGTTATTAAGATCGCCAATACACGACGTCTTATCATAAAGGGAGCTCGCCAGGTTTTTTCACAAATCGGAACAACAAGATTCGGCGTTTCATCCCCACACGGTCAGCATGCCCGATCTGTGGCAAAAATCGACCTGTAAATCAGCCCTTGAAACCGCCGCCTAATCAATAAGGACTGCTGGTCTGGCTTATCTGTAGGAGTCCTAGTAATTTCTTGATTTGAAAACTGTGGATTTAGGTGGCAAGGACTCGATAGATGGCCGAATATTATGACTAATGAACGGGAATAAATGGAGAATCGGTGTTTGGGTTTGGCCCATTGTTGTTTTGATGATTTATTGTTTAAGTGCTGGCCCCATAATGTCCTTAGCGTCAAATGGGGCTAACGTTCCTCTGCAGATAAGCCAAGTGATTTACGAACCCATTGTTACCCTCGGATTGGGTTGTCCACCCTTAAAGCATTTTCTCACTTGGTATGTGGGTTTATGGGGTGTTCCCATCAGACCTTAAGTTGGTTTCCTTGCGGAGATACGCATCTTCTGATAATTGATCGCCGTGGTGGCGGAGTGCCGGGGGAGGGGCCAATAGGCTGAGATGTTTGTGAGTGGAGTCAAGAAGGGTCATTATATCATTATACTTTTGCTTGATTAAGTTCCCACTTTGGGAATATATGCTAAGGATCGTAACTCACCCGCGCAGCGCTGAGTACGCGCGGCGCACAAAAGCAAATTCGTATCAATTGAGTCATTGAGGATGTGATGAGAGATTCGAAGCGCGTAGTAGTTGCAGGCTTGGCATTCCTGCTTGCCGTTGCATTTGCGGTAAGTGCTCCACGCGGCCAAGGCGGCCGAAACGAGGCGAAGACGAAGAAAATCAGGATCGTCACGGTGGTCAAGCGAACCGGGATCGCGTGGTTTGAGCGCATGGAGGAAGGGATCAGGCAGTTTGCCGCGCAGAATGGAGTTGACGCCACCATGATCGGCGCTGACGATGCTGATCCGCAGAAGCAGGTCGACATTATTCGGAAACTGATTGGGGAGAAGCCCGACGCGATCACGGTTGTTCCGAACTCGCCGGAGGCGCTTGAGGACGTCTTGAAGGAGGCCCGGGCCGCGGGAATAAAAGTGGTGACACACGAGGCGAGCAACCAGGTGAACACCGATGTGGACATTGAGGCATTCGACAACCTCGCCTATGGCTCGCACCTGATGGATCAGCTGGCATCGTGCATGGGCGGCAGCGGCGAGTATGTCGCATTCGTTGGCCACACCACCGCACGCAGCCATATGCGATGGGCAACAGCGGCTTACGAGCGCGCGAAGCAGGAGTACCCGAAGATCGTACGCATTACTGAGCCGGTTGAAAGCGCCGAGAACCTCGACACCGTCTATCAGAAAGCGAAGGAGCTGCTGGCCAAACATCCTGACCTCAAAGGCTTCGAAGGCAGCTCAGTTGTGGATGTGGCGGGAATTGGAAGAGCCGTCCGGGAGGCCGGGATTCAGGGAAAAACCTGTGTCGTGGGAACGAGCCTACCATCGGTGGCGGGCGAATTCCTGACCGACGGCGCTGTTGACAAGATTTTTCTCTGGGACCCGCTGGTCGCAGGGCAGGCGCAATGCAAGCTGGCGCTGATGCTCATCAAGGGGGAGAAGATTGCCCCCGGTCTTGATCTTGGCCTGCCAGGCTACCGCAACTTGAATAGCATTCCCGGAACTCCACATGGCCTTGCAGGCTCCGGCTGGATCGCGATCGATAAGTCAAACGTTAGACAGTATCCGTTCTGAGACGTGGGAGTTGGCAGTAGATCGTATTCGCATTGCCCGCAACAAGCCCCTGCCACGTCACTGTGACAGAACACAAACCCGCCAAGTCCAACCAGTTCCAAGCCCAAACATGCTCGGCTTAAGCGATCCCTTATTTCCGTGTGACTCGTCCCCATTTCCATCATGATGATCTGGGCCAGGGCGCAAAGGACTTCCGCGTTGTTGCCAGTCAGCTTCCGTGGACGAACACCTGCCCCTCTACCGACGATCGAAACAAATGGAGAGAGCTTGATAGGGGCCAACCACATTGACGGGACGCATAACCCTCGGCCTGCACTGGACGCGGCGATGAGCATCAGTTTACATTTCATCGCCGCGGGCGCCGCGCCATTGAGGCCGAACGTTAGCGGAGATAACTCGCCTATGAACCAGAACGACGCTTTCGAGTTGGCCCGCTCACTGTTGAGGCCTACAGGTGCGTTGGGCTACTTAGTAACACGGGGACCTGCTTGGCCTCCTCTAGATAAATGCGGTGAATACAAAAGGGCCGTCGGCCGTGTGATGGGCAATGCGTATTGCCTGCTATCAGCCTATTTGGGACGAGCATCCCAATTTGGATCCAGGTTCTGCCACAAATACGGACCCACTGAGATTTCGAGATCAGCCCCATCCGCCCGAAACCGGCCCATCGGGGCTGCTCCCCTACCTTGATGAAGCCGACGGCGTACGGCAGCGGGTCGTAAGCCGCCTGTTAGAAGATATCTCGACCAAGCCGGCACAAAGCGTTTATCGAGGCCTCGGCCCAACAGCTCGATGAAGCTATCACCCAAGCGAGACAAGTTTTTGAAAACAATGACGTTCAGACGAGCTAACCCGGCACATGCACTGGACGGCGGGATTCCGTCTCTGTTACATATCGAACGTCTCTGGCCCGCCGCCAGTGATGTGCGATGTTGGGGTTTCGTGACCAATCCATAGCGCTCATGTCTCTACGGAAAGTTATTCGGTTCTCGCTCGCTGGCTGTCTGGTTTTCCTGCTGCTCCTGGTCCTGTTGTCACTCAAGCCAAAACCGCG
>Ga0163163_10001693_pt1 | contig 18630 bp, 15 predicted proteins | sample S65metaG_FD_119766 | JGI IMG/M metagenome (GOLD analysis project Ga0163163, IMG submission 119766) | Switchgrass rhizosphere microbial communities from Kellogg Biological Station, Michigan, USA - S6-5 metaG | ecosystem: Host-associated > Plants > Roots > Rhizosphere > Soil | place: USA... | reverse complement strand
CTGGCCGCGGAAGAAGATCGAGGCGAGCACCATCGTCGCAACGACCGTCACCGCGTAGGTCTCGAACAGGTCTGCCGCCATGCCGGCGCAATCGCCGACATTGTCGCCGACATTGTCGGCGATCGTCGCCGGATTGCGCGGATCGTCCTCGGGGATTCCGGCCTCGACCTTGCCGACGAGGTCGGCGCCGACATCGGCACCCTTGGTGAAGATGCCACCGCCGAGACGGGCGAAGATCGAGATCAGCGAGGCGCCGAAGCCGAGCGCGACCAGCGCGTCGATGACGAGACGGTCATCGACGGCATGGCCGAACGGACCGGTCAGCACCCAGAAATAGACGGAGACGCCGAGCAGCGCCAAGCCGGCGACGAGCATGCCGGTGACCGCACCCGCCTTGAAGGAAATGTCGAGGCCCGCCGCGAGCGACTGCGAGGCGGCCTGGGCGGTCCGCACATTGGCGCGCACGGAGACGTTCATGCCGATGAACCCGGCGGCACCGGAGAGAATGGCCCCGATCAGGAAGCCGAGCGCGACCGGCCACGAGAGAAGCAGGCCAAGGCCGATGAAGATGACCACGCCCACCCCGGCGATGGTCGTGTACTGGCGCTTCAGATAGGCCTGCGCGCCCTCGGCAATCGCGCCGGCGATCTCCTGCATGCGGGCCGAGCCCGCATCGGCGCGCATCAGCTGACTGACCGTCACGCCGCCGTATACGACGGACAAAAGCCCGCCGATGATGATGAGCCAAATAGCCATAGGTGAAAGCCTCGTTCCGCGGGTCGTTGCTTGTTGATTCGGAGGCCGTCGCGCGGACGCGTGGCCGGGTTCACGGCCGGGCGGCCGCATTTGCGCGCCCTCTTGCCAGAAAGCCGGGGCCGCTGCAATCGCTTAGATCAAGCCTCTTCCGGCCCTCAGAAGTGGCTGAACGAGCCGCGGCGGAAGGACACGGGCCGCCCCTTCGCATCATGGAAGGCAGGCGGGCCGTCGCCGTCGCTGACCTCGCCGATTTGAGTGCCGCCGATTGCGGCCGCGCCGGCCTCGCGCTCGAAGCTCTCCACCGCGCCGGGGGCAACGGTGCAGAGAATCTCGTAGTCGTCGCCGCCGGTGAGAAGGCGCTCGAGCACATCCGGGTTGGCGGCGAGGATGGCGCGGGCGGCCTCGGAGAATGGCACGCGCGGCAATTCGATACGCGCCGAGGCGCCAGACACGCGTAGCATCTTGGTGAGGTCGCCGACGAGCCCATCGGAAATATCCATTGCCGCGGATGCATGGGCTCGCAAGAGTTGTGCGAGCGCGAGCCGCGGTTGCGGATGCAGATAGCGGTCAATGAGAAAGTCGCGCGCGCGTGCGTCGAGCGGTTTGTCCCACTCAGCCCTGCGCAGCATGAGCCCGGCCGCCGCATCCCCGATCGTGCCGGAGACAAAGATGCGATCGCCGGCGCGCGCGCCGGTGCGCGGCACCATCTTGCCGCACGGCACCGTGCCGAGTGCGGTGATCGAGATGAACAAATCGCCCGGCGAGCGGATCGTATCGCCGCCGAGGAGCGGGCACGCAAATCTGCGTGCATCTTCGCTCAGCGCGTCGGCGAATTTCGTCAGCCAGTCTTGTTGCCAATCTGTCGGCAATGCCAGCGAGAGAAGAAAGCCGGCAGGATTTGCGCCCTTCGCCGCAAGATCGGAAAGATTGACGCGTAGCGCTTTGCGCGCAATCGAGTCCGGTGGATCGTCGGCAAAGAAATGCACGCCCGCTGCGAGCGCGTCGGTGGTGACGACGAGCTCCTCGTCCGGCTTGATTGCCAAAAGCGCGGCGTCGTCGCGCAGGCCAAGGCCGCCCTGCCCTGCCATAGGCGCGAAAAATCGCGCGATGAGATCGTCTTCGGAGATCATCCCGGCATTATACGCCCATCACGCACTAAAGCGCGGCGCCTTCTCGTCCAATTCTTTCGGCCGCAGCTGACGCGCCAGGCGATCCAGCACGGCATTGGTCATGCCGGCCTCCTCGCGTTCGAAAAACGCGCTGGCGACCGCGACATATTCGGCGATGACGACGCGTGCCGGCACATCGGGGCGCATTTTCAATTCATAAGCGCCGGCGCGCATCACGGCGCGCATCACCGCCTCGACGCGTTTCAACGGCCAGCCTTCGGCGAGCGTGCGGTCGATCATTGGATCAATCGCACGCTGCTCCTTCAGCACGCCGGCAAGCACGTCGCGAAAGAACTGCACCTCGGCAGGCTTGTACTCGTCGCCCTCGACTTCGCGGCCGATCCAGAAGCTCTCGAACTCGGCCAGAATTTCATTGAGACCTTTGCCGGTCACGTCCATCTGATAGAGCGCCTGCACGATGGCGAGACGCGCGGCGGAGCGCTGATCGGCACGGCTCATGGCGCTGCACCGAGTTTGCGCCGCAGGCGGATCAGCGCCAGCGCCGCGCGCGCGGCATCGCCGCCTTTGTCGAGCTGTTTCGGATCGGCGCGCACCAGCGCCTGCGCCTCGTTTTCAACCGCGAGAACGCCGTTGCCGATCGGGAATTTACGTTCGACCGACAGATCCATCAGCGCGCGCGCGCTTTCATTGGCGACAATCTCGAAATGATAGGTTTCGCCGCGGATGATGCAGCCGAGCGCCACCGCGCCATCGAAAGGCCGCGCCGCATTTGCCGCGGCATCGAGCGCCATCGCCATCGCCGGGGGAATTTCCAGCGCTCCCGGCACCGAGACGATCGTCGCGCTGGCGCCAGCCTCTTCGATCGCGACGGTCGCGCCGTGGAGCAGCATCGCGCCAATCGCGTCGTAGAAGCGCGCCTCGACGACCAGGATGCGTGCCCCAGGCAAAGGATCGTCAATGCGCGCGGCACGGCGCGGTTCGGCCATTGCCCGGTCTCCTGGGGAAGGCCGGCCGTATTAGCGGGGCCGCTCCGGCACGGCAAGCGAGGTCACGTGATCGCGACCTATTGGCGCCGCACGGCTGGGAAAATCAGCACCGCGCCCGAGACGTGTTACTGCGGCTTTGCCACCTTAACCTGATCGAGTGCCACGCGCAGGCCCTTCGCCAGCTTCTGCGCATCGTCGTTCGCCCAAAAATGCATGAAGAACATGCGCGGCTGTTCGTCGAGCATGTGGCTATGCAACGCAGTGATCTCGATGCCATTTGCCTGCATCGCTTTGATGACCGGGTTGACCTCTTTCGAAGCAAGCACGAAATCCCCGGTGATCGCCGCTTTGCCGCCGGCGGTCGGCTGGAAGTTGATGCCGATCGCCGAGCCCATCGCTTCCGGCACCTCCATGCCTTCGTCCTTGATCGGCTCGGCACGCGGAATGGTGAACTGGTAGATGCCATTGTTGGCCTTACCCTTGCGTCCGATAGCCGCGTCTACGGCGGCTGTGTCGAAATCGATTTGCGGAGGCGGGGTTGCTGCGGGAGCGGCGTCCCCCATTGGCGTTTTGCTCAGCGCCAAGCCGTCATGCAGCGCGCTCGCGAGCTTGACCGCGTCGCCGCGCCCAAGGACATGCATGTAAAGCGTCATCGGTTCGGCGCGCAGCAGATGATTATGCACGGCGGTAATCTCGATGCCGCTCTCCTCGAGCTTCTTCATCACCGGATTTATTTCGTCTTGAGTGAGCACGACGTCGCCCATGACCATCGCCTGATTTCCCATCCGCTCGAAGGCGAGCCAGCCGCCGAGAGCCAATCCCGGTTTGATCGCGACACCATCGAGCGTGACTTTCAGATCGCTGCGCGGCAGACCCACTCTGTAGACGCCACCGGGCATTTCCGAACCCGATTTGCCCAAGGCCTTGCCAACACCGCTCCAGTCGGCGTCGGCGGCGTAGCAAGGGCTGACCATTGTTGCAGCAAGGAGAGCTGCGAGAAGGCTCGATCGTAACATCGCTGTTGCTCCTCTTCGGATGCCCCTCGCCTATTTGAGTGACCCACTGAGGATCATGTCGCTGCTCTCATGGCGGCGCAGCGCGGATCACGCGATCGCCCCCGCAAGATGGAGCAGAACACCCGCAATGGAAGACGCCAGCAGGGTCCAAATCATTCCGGCCTTGAAGCGGAAGATGGCGATCGCCGCCGCAATGGAGAGCGCTAACGCCCAGGGGTTCACGCTTGCGAGGACCGGCACGTCGAACGCGAAGCCCAAGCCGGCAACGCGGAACGTCTCCGCGAAAATCGTGTGCAGCGCGAACCAGACTGCAAGATTGAGGATGACGCCGACGACGGCCGCGGTCACGCCGGCAAGCGCACCATTGAGCGGCTTGTTGTCGCGCAGCCGCTCAATGAAGGGCGCGCCGAGGCCGATCCACAAAAAGCACGGCACGAACGTGCACCATGTCGCGAGCAATCCGCCGAGCGGGCCGGCGAGCAGCGGCGGCAGGCCGCCGGGATGGCGGTAGGCCGCCATGAAGCCCACGAATTGCACGACCATGATCAGCGGCCCGGGCGTCGTCTCCGCCATGCCGAGCCCATCGAGCATCTCGCCCGGTTTCAGCCAGCCGTAAGTCTCAACCGCCTGCTGCGCCATATAGGCGAGCACAGCGTAAGCGCCGCCGAACGTGACGACCGCCATTTTCGAAAAGAACGCGCCGATCTCGGCAAACGTGTCGCCGGGCCCGGCGAGGGCGGTAACCGCAATCACCGGCACGAGCCAAAGCGACAGCCAGATCGCCGAGACCCGTGCGGCGCGCCCGACCGTCGGGCGCGCATGTTCCGGCAGGTTTTCACCGAGCAGGCTCTCGCTGTCGGCGATGCCCTTGCCTGTGCCGCCATGTCCGCCGCCGACCCGAAAAGCGCGCGAGCCGGCGCGGGCGCCGACAAAGCCGATCAGACCGGCTGCAAGAATAATCAGCGGAAACGGCACGGCAAAAAAGAAAATGCCGACGAATGCGAGCGCCGCGATCGCCAGCATCGGCCAGCCTTTCAACGCGCGGCTGGCAATACGATGCAGTGCCTGCAGCACGATCGCCAGCACCGCCGCCTTCAAGCCGAAGAAGAACGCCGCCACCGCCGGCACATTGCCGAAAACGGCATAAACATAGCTCAGCGCCATGATCGAGATGATGCCGGGCAAGACGAACAGCGTGCCGGCGATGATGGCGCCGGGCCAGCGATGCATCAGCCAGCCGATATAAATCGTCAGCTGGTGCGCCTCGGGGCCCGGCAGCAGCATGCAATAGGAGAGCGCATGCAGGAAGCGCTGCTCGCCGATCCACTTCTTCTCGTCGACGATGATGCGATGCATGACCGCGATCTGCCCAGCCGGGCCGCCGAACGACAGCGCCGCAACGCGCAGCCAGACGCGAAACGCTTCGGCAAGCGACACGCCGTGGCGATGTGCGTCTGCATGCGCCGGCGGCTGCGCGAGTGCGGTTTCCGTCACAAAGTCCTTCCTACTGCCGAGGCGTATCGCGATTGCCGTGCATCGCCTCGAACAATCCCGCTTGCGGCTTGAACACCCAAATCGCCGCCGGCTCGGTCCATGTCGCACGAACCGCCAGGAACAATCTGTCGAGTTCCGGCACGAAAAGCGAGGTGCGCGCACCGGCCGCCGTCGCGACATGCTCGACGCGAACATATCTGTCGCCGAGCGCCTCGAATACGTCAACAAAACCCTCGCCGCAGCTCATATAGACGCGCCGACGCTTGGAATCGACGAACAGGTCGTCGGCATCCCCGCAGGCATCGGCGCTGGTTGCAAGCGCACCATCCCGCATGCCGAAGGCTTGCAGTTTGGCGGGCCTGCGGAACGCGACCAGCACGCGCTCCGCGTTCTGATCGATGGCCATCGGGAAATTTCCCTCCCGGCCATTGATCGCCCAGGTCACTTTCACCGCGCCCGGACGCATATCCACCAATGCGATCTGCCGAACATCGGGCAGATTGACGAAGATTTCCGCGCCGGACTCCGCCAGCTGGAAACCCTCGGGATGTGCGGGCAAAGCAATGTCGGCTATCTTCGTGCGCCGCGACGGATCGATCACCGCCAAGGCCCCACTTCCATAGCCGACAAAGACTTTGTCGTTTTTCGTATCGACACGGATATTGTCCGCATCTTCGCCAAGCTCGATGCGCCCAGCCGGCACGAGATCCGGCCCCTGGAACAGCTGCACGGCGCCATCGCCCGCATTCGAGACGTAGAGCGTGTCGGTCGATTTCACATAGGCGACGCCCTGCGGCTTCCTGAAGCCGTCGAGGTTTCGCATCAGCCTGCCACTGTGGAGATCGACAATACCGACGCTGTTGTTGCCAAGCTCCGCCACGAACAATCGCTGGCGTTCGAGATTGATGGCGAGGTGATCGATGCGACCGCCGACCTTGCCGAGCGGAATCTTTTGCTCGAGCACGAGCAGCGGCTCATCGGCGAAGGCCGGTGCTGCACTAAACGCCAGCAATGCGGTCAAGCAGGCGGACGCGGCGCGCCGCCCTCTTTCGGGAAGGATGAAGCGCAACATGTCACGCTCCCCTCTTTACCGGCCAATTATGCGTCTCAGCCGTCGCGTCGCGGCACCAGCGGTAGAACGCATCGTAGAGAAGCATGCCGGCTTCGAGTTGCGGCAGGTCCTCGGCGAACATACGCGACAAACCGAGCGAGGCGGCGAGCAGGCCCGCGGCTTCCGGCGCAAGGTCCGGCCGCGCCGTGTCGGCGCCGCGCACAATCATCGCCAGCCGGTCGAGCGGCTCGGTGTGCAGACCGAACTCCTCGATCATCACGTCGAAGGTGCAAAGCTCGCCGCGATGGCTCCAGAACACGCCTTCGCCTTCGATGTCGAACGGCACGGCATTGAAGCGCTCCGCGACCGCCGGCACTTCGGAGGGCGTTACGTAGAGAAACACTGCGTTGGGATCGACGAAGCGGCGGATCAGCCAGGGACAGGCGATGCGGTCGACCTTGGGCCGCGCGCGGGTGACCCAGACGGTGCGGCCTTTGGCGTCGCGCGGCGGCAGCTTGGCGTCGGGAATCATTGGCAGGCCGGCGCCGGACCAGCCGAGCGCGCCGCCTTCCAGCACCTCCGCCGGCACGCCGGCATGGCGCAGCCAGGCGGCGACACCCTGGCTGAGCTTCAGCCCTTTTTGACAGATGACGACGGCCGGGCGGCCGTCAAATTCACCGGCCCAATCGGCGGCGTCCGCCCAGGGGCGGCGCACGGCGCCGGGAACGAGCCGCGGATCGGCGGCGAAATCCTCCGCCGTCTGGACGTCGATGAGGGTCGGGCACGCTGGCGTGCCGATCAGCCGAGCGAGTTTATCGATAGAGATCGTGTTGAGTGACGACATGATTGTGCGTCCGTGAGGTTGGAGCGGACGCGATTCTTCAGCATGTCGCCTCGTGGGGAGATCGCGGTCCCCATGCGCTTATGATGATACGAAGCTCGCTGTTGTCAACCCCGGTGGCAGCGCAGGTCAGTCATGCAGTGCGGAAGATCGCGTTGGCGCGGGCGCAAAGCGTTTCGCCGGAAAAGATTTCCGCCGTGGCAAAGCAGAGCGTCGAGCCGGTGCGCACGACTTTGGGCCGCACCTCGAGCCACTCTCCCTGCTTCGCCGCGGCGATGAAGTCGAGCGTCAAATTAACCGTAACGAGCCGCACGTGACCAAGCGCCAGGTCGCAGCTTAAGCCCATCGCATTGTCGGCGAGCGCGGAGATGAGCCCGCCATGGACAAAGCCGCGGCTGTTCGAGTGCGCCGGGCCGGCACGCAGGCCGATATAGACCGCATCTTCCGTGCGGCGCGAATAAAGCGGCTGCCATGGATCGGTGAGGCCGCTTTTACGCCAATGCGGCGCAAAACCTGCGGGAATGTCGGGCGGGGCATCAGCCATCGCCGGCTGCGCTCGTCTCTTCACAGCGTATCATCGTAAGCGGGTGCGCGTCGCCATCGCCGACCGGCTCGAACTTGCCGCTTGTGGGATCGCGCACCAAGAGCTTGCCGCTGGCGACGCCGAAATAAGCGCCATGCAAATGCAATTTGCCGCGCTCGACCAGAATGCGCACGCAGGGAAATGTCATCAGATTCTTTAAGCTCAGTTCAACCGACGCGAATTCGAACCGGCGCAGATAATCTTCATCGTTCTTGGTTCGCGGCCCGAGACTCGCCGCCGCCGGCGCGATCTGCGACATCCAGCGGCCGATGAAATCGCCGGGCGAGAGCGGCTCCTGCTCGTCGGCAAAGGCGCGGATGCCACCGCAATAAGCGTGTCCGAGCACGACGATATGCTTGACGCGCAGCGCCTGCACGCCGAATTCGAGCGCCGCGCTCGTGCCGTGCTGGGTCGAGAGGTCCGGCTCGTAGGGCGGCACAATATTGGCGACGTTGCGCACTACCAAAAGCTCGCCGGGTGCGGCGTCGAAAATCACCTCGGGCGAGACGCGCGAGTCGATGCAGCCGATGACCATGATTTCCGGCCGCTGGCCGGTGGCTGCCAGCATCTCGTAGCGCGAGCGCTCGCTGGCGAAGCGGCGCTCGAGAAAGGCGCGGTAGCCCTCGGTAAGGCGTTCGGGAAACATCGGATACCCTGGGTGAGCTTCGCGTCGGCCATAGCAGAATTGATGCCGGGCGCACATGGGCGTAGGCTTTCCCCATGACCTATGTCGAAGAGGCGGCCGCCCCGAGCTCGGCGCGGCTGCGTGCCGCCCGCGAGACGGCCTATTCCATGCCGCTCGCGGATTTCCATCCCGGCAATCCCGAGCTGTTCCGCACCGATACGATCTGGCCGTATTTCGAGCGCCTGCGCAACGAGGAGCCGGTGCATTACTGCACGAAGAGCCCGGCGGCAGTGGGCGAGTATTGGTCGGTGACGAAGTACCACGACATCATGCATGTCGAGACCCATCCCGACATTTTCTCTTCCGACGTGCGGCTCGGCGGCATCATGCTGCGCGACGTCGATCCGAAATACGAGTGGCCGAGTTTCATCGCCATGGACGAGCCGCGCCACGCGGCGCAGCGCAAGACCGTTGCGCCGCTGTTCACGCCGGCGCATTTGACCGAGCTCGGCATCCTGATCCGGAAGCGATCGGCGTCGGTCCTCGACAATCTGCCGCGAAACGAGACTTTCAACTGGGTCGAGCGCGTCTCGATCGAGCTGACGACGCAGATGCTGGCGACGTTGTTCGATTTTCCCTGGGAGGATCGCCGCAAATTGACGCGCTGGTCCGACGTCGCCACCGCCCTGCCGAAGAGCGGCATCTACGAGAGCCAGGAGCAGCGCCTCGCCGAGCTCTACGAATGCGGCGAATATTTCGCGCGGCTGTGGAACGAGCGCGTGAACGCACCGGCCAAGAGCGATCTCATCTCAATGATGGCGCATAGCGAGGCGACGCGCGACATGGATCGCGAGAACCTGCTCGGCAACCTCATTCTCTTGATCGTCGGCGGCAACGACACGACGCGGAATTCGATGACGGGATCGGTCCTGGCGCTCAACGAAAACCCGGATCAATACGACAAGCTGCGCAAAAATCCCGCCTTGATCGACAGTTTCGTGCCGGAAGTGATCCGCTGGCAGACGCCGCTCGCACATATGCGCCGCACCGCGACCGCCGACACCGAGCTTAATGGCAAGCGCATCCGCAAGGGCGATCGCGTCGTCATGTGGTACGTCTCGGGCAATCGCGACAGCGACGTAATTGGCGATCCGGACGCATTCATCATCGATCGCGCCCAGCCCCGCATTCACATGTCGTTCGGCTTCGGCATTCACCGTTGCCTCGGCATGCGGCTTGCCGAATTGCAGCTGAAAATCATCTGGGAAGAAATTTTGAAACGCTTCGAGCATATCGAAGTCGTCGGCGAGCCGAAGCGCGTCTATTCGAGCTTCGTGCGCGGTTACGAGCAGCTGCCGGTGCGCATCGCCGCATAACAACCCTCATCCTGAGGAGCGTTGCGCAGCAGCGCGTCTCGAAGGACGTGTCGTTAGCGAATGCCTTTGCCATCCTTCGAGACGCGCCTTCGGCGCTCCTCAGGGTGAGCGCGCTAATGATTGCTCCGCTGCCCCGGCAGGATGCCCATGCCCTTGGCGATGATTGTCAGCATGACCTCGTCGGCGCCGCCGCCGATCGAGCTTAGGCGCCCGTCGCGATACATCCGAGAGATTTCGCTCTCGTTCATGAAACCCATGCCGCCCCAATATTGCAGGCAGGCATCGTTGACTTCGCGGATCAACCGACCGGCGGTGAGCTTCGCCATCGAGGCGAGCTGCGTCATATCCTGACCGTTCATGTAGTCGTTGACGGCGCGATAGACGAGCGAGCGCAACAGCTCGATCTTGGTCTGCAATTCGGCGAATTTGAAATGCACGACCTGATTGTCGATGATCGGTTTGCCGAAGGCCATGCGGCCGGCGGTGTAATCGATCGTCATCTGGATGGCGCGTTCCATGCCGATGAGATGACCGGCGGCAGCCCAGATGCGCTCCTCCTGGAACTGCTGCATCTGGTAGATGAAGCCCATGCCCTCTTCGCCGATGCGGTAGCGCTGCGGCACGCGCACGTCGTCGAAATAGATTTGCGCGGTGTCGGAGGCGCGCATGCCGAGCTTGTCGAGCTTGCGCGCGATCTCGACCCCTTTCGTCTTCATCGGCAGACAGATCAGCGATTTGTTGCGATGAACCGGGCCCTCGCTCGTATTGGCGAGCAGGCACATCCAGTCCGCCTGCGTGCCGTTGGTCGTCCACATCTTGCCGCCGTTGATGACGTAATCGCTGCCGTCCTTCCGCGCGGTGGTCTTGATCGAGGCAACGTCGGAGCCGGCGCCGGCTTCCGAGACGCCGAGGCATGAAACATAATCGCCGGCAATCGAGGGACGCAGAAATTCCTCGCGCAGCTCATCCGAGCCGTAGCGCGTTAGCGCCGGCGTCGCCATGTCGGTGTGGACACCGATGCCCATCGCGACGCCCGAACATTTGTTCGCACCAAGCGCCTCGCAAAAAGCAATTTCGTAGGAATAATCAAGGCCGAGGCCGCCGAAATTCTCCGGCTTGTTGATGCCGAGGAAACCCTGCTCGCCCATTTTCTTGAACACGTCATGCGCCGGGAAAATGCCGGCCTTTTCCCATTCCTCGGCGTGCGGATTGATCTCCGTTTCGACGAATTTAGTCACCGAGCGCATGAGCTCGCGGTGCTGTTCGGTATAGATCATGGATCGGTCCTCGATGCGAGTTCGGCGGCGAGCTTTTGGTCGACGAGCACGGGGAAATCGAGCAGTATTTGGGCAAAACCCTTGCCCTGCGGATCGTTGCGGAGCGAGGCAATGCCGCCGCCGCCGAGCACGTCGTGCAGCACGAAGTTCACCGCGCGGATGCCGGGGACGTCGAAGCGCTCGACTTGATCGTCTCTTTGCCCTTCGAGACGATGGGCGAAATAATTCGCAACAGCGTCCGTCGTAAGCGCCCGCCGGATTATCGGCAGATATTCGGGCTTGCGGGCGATCACGCCGATATTGGAATTGTTGCCCTTGTCGCCGCTGCGCGCCCAGGCAAGCGCGATGAGGGGAACGGTGGGAGCGGCTGCCGCAACAACTCCCTCATCCTGAGGAGATTGCGAAGCAATCGTCTCGAAGGGTGCATCGTTAGCGGATGCAGCTGCCGCATCCTTCGAGACGCCGCTTCGCGGCTCCTCAGAATGAGGGGTTGGATTTGCAAAGGGTCTCCGCACCCCATCCACCTCGATTGCAACCGGCACCATCTCCTTGGCCACCAGGCACGAAAACAGCCGCACGACCGGCGACACCCTGGCGCGATTGCCGCCCATGCCGGTAATCCCCGGCGCCATGGACGTGCCGGACGAGGTGAGCTCGCGCACCAATAGTTCGAGCGGCCGCGGCTCGGCATGTTTCGCGGCAAGCTTCAGCACGACTTCCCGCGCTTCTCGTGCACGCGAATGCGGCCCGTAAGAGGCTTCCGCGCCGAGCACCTCGACGCTCGTCTCGCTATACGGCGCGGCATTCATCGACTTCAGAATCGTGCCGCAGCGGCGGATCACCGCGTCGGTGACTTTCTCTGCCTTCCGCGCCGCATCGATGCCGCCGATCGTCAGATATGCGCCGACGCGATAGCCGTCCTGATAAGTCGCACTGACTTTATATGTGTCGGTCGGCGCGCGGCCTTTGGCGTTGGAGACGCGCACGCGGTCTCGGCCAATCTCGTCGATATGCACGTTCGAGAAATCACAGGTGACGTCCGGCAGCACATAAGCGCGGGGATCGCCGATCTCGTACAGCATCTGCTCGGCGACTGTAGCGAAATTCACCAAGCCGCCGGTGTCTTGCGGTTTCGACAAGACAAAGCTGCCGTCCGGCGCGATATCGGCAATGGGATAGCCGATATTGGCCCAATCGCCGGTCTCTTCCCAATCCGTGTGCAGGCCGCCGGTCGCCTGCGCACCGCATTCGAGAATATGGCCGGCGAGCGAGCCCGCGGCGTGCCGGTCGAATTCGTCGGCGCGCCAGCCGAAAGCATGCATGCAGGCGCCGAGCGTGACCGCGCTGTCGACGCAGCGCCCGGTGATGACAATATCGGCGCCCTGGTCGAGCGCCGCGGCGATCGGCCCCGCGCCGAGATAGGCGTTCATGCTCCACAGGTTCTCCGGCATTTCGGCGCCGGAAAACATTTCGCGCGTGCCGGCGGCGCGGAATTCGTCGGCGCGATCCAGGAGATCGTCGCCGAGCACGATTGCGATCTTCATCTTGATGCCGGCCTCGGCGAGCTTCGCTTCGAGCGCACGCGCGCAGGCGCGCGGATTGACGCCGCCGGCATTGGAGATGATCTTTATCTTTCGTTCGCCGATTGCGCGGGCGTCCCGCCCGATCGTGCTGACAAAATCGGTGGCGTAACCGGCAGAAAGGTCCTTTGCCCGCGCCCGCGCCATGATCGACATGGTGATTTCGGCGAGATAATCGAAGACGATGTAATCGAGATTGTCGGCGCGTAAAAGCTGCGGCACCGCGATGGACGAGTCGCCCCAGAAGCCGGAGGCGCCGGCAATGCGGATCGCATCGCGTCTCACGCCGCGCTCTCCATCTTGACGATCACCAGCGGATCGCGCGTCGCGACCTGCGCGCCGGCCTGGACAGCGACCGTCTCGACGACGCCATTCGCCGGCGCGACGATTTCGTGCTGCATTTTCATCGCCTCCAGCACCGCGACGATGTCGCCGCGCGCGACGCGCGCGCCCTCGGCGACACGGATGGCGATAACAGACCCGTTCATCGGCGCGCGCAAGATGCCGTCCGCAGCGGCGTCGGCGATTGCCGGCGGGGCGAAGGTACGATCCTCGATTTTTGCGACGCGGCGGCCGAGCTCGAGATGTAGGATGTCGTCGACGCGGGCGAAGCGCAGGTTGCGGACGTGGCCGTTGATTTCGTAGCGCAGGCGATTTTCTGTTTTTTCGAGAATGCGCAGGCGTGCGCTTTCCCCACCCCCCGTCACGTTCCAGAACGCACCGTCGCGCGCACTGTGAAGGTTCTTCTCGATCTCGCCGATCGCAAGCTTTAGCGGATGCTGCAGCCAATGCGAGGAGTGCCCGCCCTGCCCTGCGCCGTCGCTGAACAGCGCGGCGGCGACGGCGAGCGTTGCGAAATCCGGCGGCTCAGCCGGCCCAAGTTTCATGTGCTTGTCGACGAATTCCGTCGTCGCCTCGCCGCGAACGAACGCATCGGTTTCGAGCACGTCGATCAGGAATTCCTTGTTGGTCGTGACGCCGAGCAGCACCGTATCTTCCAGCGCTGCGACAAGCCGCCGCCGCGCCTCCTCGCGATCGGCGCCATGCGCGATGATTTTGGCGAGCATCGGATCGTAGAACGGCGTCACTACTCCGCTGTGCGCGAGGCCGTGGTCGATGCGTACGCCCTCGCCCACCGCCGGTTCGAACAGATGAATCGCGCCGGTCTGCGGCAGGAACTTTTTGCGCGGGTCTTCGGCGTAAAGCCGAACTTCAATGGCGTGTCCATCGAGCCGCACGTCGTCTTGCGCGAGCGGCAGCGGCTTGCCTTCGGCCACATCGAATTGCAACGCGATGAGATCGAGCCCGGTCACGAGCTCGGTCACCGGGTGCTCGACCTGCAATCGCGTGTTCATTTCGAGAAAATAGAATTCTCCGCGGGAGTCGAGCATGAATTCGATCGTGCCGGCGCCGACATATGCGATGGCCTTCGCCGCCTGCACGGCGGCTGCGCCCATGCGTGCGCGCAAATCCGCGTCGACTGCGGGCGACGGCGCCTCCTCGACCACCTTCTGGTGCCGGCGCTGCACCGAGCAATCGCGCTCGCCGAGATAGATGACGTTGCCGTGCGTGTCGCCAAAGACCTGGATTTCGACATGCCGCGCATTGACGATGGCGCGCTCCAAAAACAGGCGGTCGTCGCCGAACGCGTTCTTCGCTTCCGAACGCGCGGTGCGCAGCGCGCTTGCAAGCGCGTCCGCGTCTTGCACGAGCCGCATGCCGCGGCCGCCGCCGCCGGCCGCCGCCTTCACCATCACGGGAAAGCCGATGCGCGCGGCTTCTTGCGTCAGCCGCGCATCGGATTGGTCTTCATCCTGGTAGCCCGGCACACAAGGCACGCCCGCGGCGATCATGCGGCGCTTGGCTTCGGCCTTGTCGCCCATGACGCGAATGGCGTCCGGCGAGGGACCGATGAAGATCAGCCCCGCATCTGCGCAGGCCTGCGCAAAACCCGCATTCTCCGAAAGAAATCCATATCCCGGATGGAGCGCATCGGCGCCGCTTTTCTTCGCCGCCTCGATGATATTGTCGATCGACAAATACGATTGCGCGACCGGCGCCGGGCCGATCGCCATCGCTTCCTGCGCGAGCCGCACATGCAGCGCGTCGGCGTCCGCCTCGCTGTAGACCGCGACGCTGCCATAGCCCTTGGCATGCGCGCTGCGACTGATGCGGCAGGCAATCTCGCTGCGATTGGCGATCAGCACTTTGCGGAAGCGGCCCGCCATCAGGATTTTTTCACCCAGCGCGCCGGACGTTTTTCGAGAAACGCCGCAAGTCCCTCCCGCCCCTCCTCGCCGCGCAGCGCGGCGCTGAATGCCGTCGCCGCTTCGTCCGTGAGCTCCTCCGGCCGGCGGCCGATGCTGGCGAGCAAGAGCCGTTTCGTGGTGGCATTCGCGCCCGGCGCGCAGCGCCCGACATTTTCGTAAATCGCATTCAGCGCCGCCTGCAGATCGTCGTCGCGCGGACACAAATGATCGACGAGACCGATCGCGACCCCCTCCTGCGCGTCGAAGCGCGCACCGGTCAGCGCCAGCCGCCGCGCATGTTTCAGGCCGACGCGCGCGACGACATAAGGCGCGATCTGCGCCGGCGGAATGCCGAGCCCCGTCTCCGACAAAGCGAAACGCGCGCGCGGCGTCGCCAGCACAATGTCGGCGCATGAGGTGAGGCCGAGGCCGCCGCCGAAGGCCGGCCCATCGACGATCGCAATGACCAGCATCGGATGCGCGTTCAGCTTCGCGTAAAGCTCGCCGCCGCGGCGATTGGCGGTCAAAATCGGATCGGTCTCGTCGAGCTTCACGTCGGCTTTCAGCCGCGCGAGATTGCCTTTCAAGTTGGCGCCGGCGCAGAACGCCCCGTTGGCGCCTTGCAGCACGAGCACGCGGATCGAGCGATCGTCCTTTGTGGCGTCAAGAACGGCGAAGAGATCGGCGACCAATTCGTCCGTCATGGCATTGCGCGTCGCCGGATCGTCGATCGTCGCGATGAGGCGAAAGCCGCGGCGATCGAGACGAATCACCTTGGTTGCGGGAAGCTCCGCCATCACATCCTCGCGACGCCGAACGTGTTCGGATGCAGCATGCGGCGCTCACCTTCCATGGCCGTGGCAAGACAGAAGGACAGCACGCGGCGCGTATCGTGCGGGTCGATCAAACCGTCGTCCCACAATCGCGCGGTGGCAAACAGCGCCGTCGACTCGCGGTCATAGCTCTTCACCACCCGCTGCGAAATTGCATCGAGCTTGGCGCGATCCGGACTCTCGCCGCGGACGCGCGCGCCCTCTTCGGCAACGATGGTCAGCACACGTGCCGCCTGCTCGCCGCCCATGACAGAGATGCGATTGTTCGGCCAGGAGAAGACGAAGCGCGGGCCGAAAGCGCGCCCGCACATGCCGTAATGGCCGGCGCCGAACGAGCCCCCGATCTGCAACGTGAGTTTCGGCACCGTCGCGTTGGTCACCGCCTGGATCATCTTCGACCCGTGCTTGACGATGCCGGATTCCTCCGCCTCGACGCCGACCATGTAGCCGGTCGTGTTCTGCAGAAAGACGAGCGGCGTGCCGGATTGGCAGCAGAGCTGAATAAATTGTGCCGCCTTGGTCGAACCGTTGGAATCGATCGGGCCGTTATTGGCGAGAATGCCGATCGGCTGCCCTTCGATCGCGGCGTGACCGCACACCGTCGATGCCCCATAGAGCGGCTTGAAATCGAGAAAATCGGAATCGTCCACAATGCGCGCGATGACTTCGCGCACTTCATAAGGCTTACGATAATCGACGGGAACGATGCCGATGAGCTCCTCCGCATCGTAGCGCGGCGGCTTGTAAGCGCGCGGCGCGCGGAAAGGCAGATTGTCGTTCCATGCTATTTTCGCGATGATGTCGCGAGCGATGCGCAGCGCGTCGGCATCGTCTTCTGCGAGATATTCGCCGAGGCCGGTCGTCACCGCATGCATCTCGGCGCCGCCGAGCGCTTCTTCATGCGCGATCTCACCGGTGGCGGCTTTGAGCAGCGGCGGCCCGGCGAGAAACACTTTCGAGCGCTTGCGCACGAGCACGATATAATCGGCAAGTCCGGTCTGATATGCGCCGCCCGCCGTCGACGAGCCGTGGACGATCGAGATCACCGGAATGCCGGCCGCGGACATCCGCGACATGTTGGCGAAGGTGCCGCCGCCCTTCACGAACATTTCCGCCTGCAGGAAAAGATTGGCGCCGGCGCTTTCGACGAGCGACACATAGGGCAGCTTGTTCTGCAGCGCGATCGTCTGGATGCGCAGCGCCTTCTCGACGCCCATCGGATGCGAGGCGCCGCCCTTGATGCCGGAATCATTCGCCGTGACGACGCAGCGCACGCCGGAAATGAAGCCGATCCCGGCAATCGAGCCGCCGCCGTACACATTGTCGGTGCCATCATCCTCGTTCATGCCGAGGCCGCACAGCGTCGATAATTCGAGATACGGCATGTCGCGGTCGAGCACGAGGCTGACGCGTTCGCGCGGCAGCAATTGCCCGCGCGAGCGGAATTTTTTTTCCGCCCGGTTCGACGTCTCGCGCACCTTCGCTTCGAGCGTGCGGAATTCGTCGATCAGCGCGAGATGCGCGGCGCGATTGGCGCGGTAGCTTTCGCTTTCTCTAACGATCGCGGATGCGAGGATGGGCATAGAGGCTGTTTTCGAGCTCTTTTCGTGGGCGGCGGCGCATCATCGTTGACTTGGGCCTGCTTCTCAAGTTCAAATTACACAAACCTTTTCAAGCGATTGCACATCCCGCGATGGCCCTGCTGAGGGCCGCCCGCGAGAGAAGAAGCCGCCGGCAAGAGCGGCGCAAAACAGGGGAGAGATCATCATGCACGCCGATATCAGCCTCGCCAACTGGTTCCTGCAGCGCGCCTTGCGCACGCCCGAGCGCCGCGCGCTCACGTTCGAGGGCGCGACGGCAACCTACGGCGAGACACAGGCGCTGATCGAGCAATATGCCGCGCGTCTCGCCGGACTCGGCGTCGCGCATCGCAGCCGCGTCGCTTTTCTCGGCCAGAACCAGCCGGATTTTTTGATCACGTTGTTTGCCGCCGCCCGGCTCGGCGCGATTTTTGTGCCGCTGAATTTCCGGCTGACGGGGCCGGAAATCGCGTTCATAGTTTCCGACTGCGGCGCCGAGGTGCTGATTGCCGACCCCGCGCATCGGCCGGTCATCGACAGCGTGCGCGGGGAGCTCGGGACGGTACGGCATTTCCTCACGACACAATCCGACGCTGCGCGCTGGGAACGCCTCGATGCGCCGGCGAGCGGCGCGACCGTGGCTCCGTTCGCTACCGCGCCCGAGGATGTTGCGGTCATCATGTACACATCAGGCACGACCGGGCGGCCGAAAGGCGCGATGCTGACGCATGGCAATATCTGGTGGAACAACGCCAATGCGATGCACACGATCGACTTCGAGCAGAACGACGTCACACTGACATGCGCGCCCATGTTCCATATCGGCGGCTTGAATGTGCTGACGCTCGCCACCTTGCAGAAAGGCGGCGAGGTGGTGCTGCAGCGCGCCTTCGATCCCGGCCGCACGCTTGCGGCGATCGAAGAGCATCGCGTCACCACGTTTTTCGGCGTGCCGGCAATGTTTCAGTTCATGAGCCTGCATCCGGATTTCGCGACCGCCGATCTCTCGTCATTGCGCGTCGCGGTCTGCGGCGGCGCCCCTTGCCCCGAGCCACTGCTGCGGCTTTATGGCGAGCGCGGCGTGCCGATGCAGCAGGGTTATGGGCTGACCGAGACGTCGCCCATGGTGTCGTTCCTGGCGCCGGAATTTAGTTTCTCCAAACTCGGCTCGTCGGGGCGTACGCCGTTATTCACCGAGATAAAGCTCGTCGACGGCGACGGCGAGATCGTGCACGAGCCGGGCGCACCAGGCG
>Ga0163163_10001692_pt1 | contig 18633 bp, 13 predicted proteins | sample S65metaG_FD_119766 | JGI IMG/M metagenome (GOLD analysis project Ga0163163, IMG submission 119766) | Switchgrass rhizosphere microbial communities from Kellogg Biological Station, Michigan, USA - S6-5 metaG | ecosystem: Host-associated > Plants > Roots > Rhizosphere > Soil | place: USA... | reverse complement strand
TGTTATATGGCGGAGACGGGCAAAACAAAATTCTCCGATGGCAAAATGATCTTCCTTTCTGGCTCACCCGAATTGGAAAGAGTAGGAGACATTCCGACAGGAAGATTGAGTGGCATAGTGAATCACCATGTGCCGAGTTACCTTAGAAAAAATCAATTGCCCACGTACACTACCAATTGTATTGACGATTGGGAAACTAAACTTGATAAAATAGTTGAAGAAACAATAAACCAGGATATGACTCTCATTAGCGGCATACCGCCGTGGATGCAAATGTATTTTGACAGGTTGATCGGGAAAACCGGCAAAAAAGTGAAAGACATCTTTCCAAATTTTTCGGTGATGGTCTACGGAGGCGTGAACTTCGAACCTTATAAAGCAAGACTATTTGAAGGCATAGGACAAAAAATTGACTCGATCGAAACGTTTCCCGCATCAGAAGGATTTATGGCATTCCAGGATTCACAGCAGGAGGAAGGATTATTATTAAATACGAATAGCGGGATTTTTTTCGAGTTCATACCCACCGCTGAAATTTTTAATGAGAATCCAACACGACTCCAGTTAAAGGAGGTGAAAGCGGGAGAAAACTATGCTATGGTCATCAGTAACAACGCTGGCTTGTGGGGCTACAATCTTGGCGATACAATAAAATTTGTTTCTGTCCAGCCATACAGGTTGGTCGTTACAGGTCGCATCAAACACTTTATTTCCGCATTTGGCGAGCATGTAATCGGAGAAGAAGTGGAACAGGCTTTAATGAAAATGGCGGGCGAAGAACATGTTCATATCACCGAGTTCACAGTAGCACCAAGGGTAGATGATAACGATGGGAAAAGCTATCATGAATGGTTTATTGAATTTGAAAATAAGCCTGCAGATATGGAGGCGTTTATTGCAAAACTTGATGCGCAAATGCGTGCAAGGAACATTTACTACGATGATCTGGTTTCCGGGAATATCCTGCAACCCCTGAAAATAATTCCTGTTCGTAAAAACGGATTTATTGATTACATGAAATCAATCGGTAAATTGGGCGGCCAAAACAAGGTGCCCAGACTTAGCAACGACAGGACTATTGCGAATGAATTGATGAAATGGGCTGAAACAAGCGATGAGCAATTGGTCCGAAAGGACTCGTTCGGAACAATGGACAACAGACAATAGGCAAACACCTGTTTAACTACTGACTTGCTGAATAATGATGACTGACTCTCACATAAAACGCATTGCCATTTTTGGTTCAACCGGGTCTATCGGGATGCAAGCCTTAGATGTAATAAAAGCCCACTCTGATAAATTTTGTGTTGAGGTCCTTACGGCGCATAAAAATTACGACCTGCTCGTGAGGCAGGCATTGGAATTTAATCCAAACATTGTAGTTATTGTAGATGAGACCAAATATGAAGAAGTAAAGGATGCACTTAGGTCAACAGATATAAAAGTTTTTGCCGGGGAGAAAGCACTGGAAGAAGTCGCAAGCATGGATTGCTATGACCTGATGCTGGCAGCGATTGTTGGTTATGCCGGTTTGCGCCCTACTTTAAACGCTCTTTGCAATGGTAAGACAATTGCCCTGGCAAATAAAGAAACACTGGTCGTTGCCGGTGATATCGTGATCCAAAAAGCGGTTGAAAACAGGGTGCCCATTATTCCGGTAGATTCGGAGCATTCGGCAATATTCCAATGTCTTATTGGTGAGACGAGGAACAGGATCGAAAAAGTAATTCTTACAGCTTCTGGAGGTCCCTTTCTCGGGCGCAAACCAAATTACCTTGTAAATGTAAAAAGGGAGCATGCCTTACAGCACCCCAACTGGACCATGGGTGCAAAAGTGAGCATCGACTCAGCCACATTGATGAATAAGGGACTGGAGATGATCGAAGCAAAGTGGTTGTTCAACCTTCAGCCGGAACAAATCCAGGTGCTTATCCATCCACAGAGTGTCATTCACAGCATGGTACAGTTTGAGGATGGAAGTATCAAAGCTCAAATGGGTGTTCCGGATATGAAACTTCCCATTCAATACGCACTCGCTTTCCCCAAACGTATTCGCAGTGATTTTCCGCGTTGTGACTTCAGAAAAATGAACACTCTTTCGTTCGAAGAACCTGACATAAAAACTTTCCGCAATCTTGCTCTTGCAAAAGAAGCTTTATTTAAGGGCGGCAACCTGCCTTGTATTATGAATGCCGCCAACGAACTGGCCGTATTTGCTTTTCTGCATAACCGCATCGGGTTTTTGGATATGACAGACATCGTTGAAAAAACAATGGAAAAGGTTTCATTTATCGATCATCCAACACTGGATGATTATTTTGAAAGTGACGGGGAAGCCAGGAACTACGCTGCCGATATTATGCACTTGTAACCTTCTGTCCCCACTGAACAGAGTTCCAGACTTTTAATTAATGGTTTTATAAATTATTGGCAACGGCTTAAACTTCACGTTATTTTAGGTGATATTTGCAACTCAAAACAATTTAAGCCCCTTTAGGGGTAGTCTATGAATTTATTAGCAATTAATTGGCACCAGGTTGGACTACAAGCCGGACAGCTATTGTTGGCTTTATCGATATTGATCATATTGCATGAATTTGGCCATTATATTACAGCACGATGGTTCAAATGCAGGGTTGAAAAATTCTTTTTGTTTTTTGATCCCTGGTTTGCACTTGTAAAGAAGAAAGTGGGTGATACAGTGTATGGAATCGGGTGGTTACCACTGGGCGGATATGTAAAGATATCAGGGATGATCGATGAGAGCATGGACAAAGAACAAATGAAACAGCCACCTAAAGAATGGGAATTTAGAAGTAAGCCCGCATGGCAACGGTTGATTATAATGCTCGGAGGTATCATTATGAACGTGCTGATTGCTTTCGTGATCTATGCATTCATACTCATGATCTGGGGCGAGAAGAAAATTCCAACCGATTCTATGAAATATGGTGTGCACGTAGTTGACAGCACGCTGTATAAAATTGGTATTCGTAACGGTGATAAGATCCTTGCTGTAAACGGCGGACAGATTGATGACTATGACAAGCTTCGCCGCAAGTTGTTATTGGGAGAAAATCTTACAATAGAAAGAAATGGCCAGCAAATGAATCTCGATCTGCCCGTCAACCTGATCGGCCAGTTAGTAGAAAATAAAGGTAAAAATGTTGGAGGATTTGTTGAACCGAGGACGCCCGCAGTTGTCTTTTACGTTGCTGATACTTCAAGGATTTACAGGGCGGGGTTGAGAAAGAACGACGAGATCATCGGCATTGATTCCAACCGATTCCAGTATTTTGATGAACTGCAAAATCAATTATCAGGAAAAAAGAACAAAAATATTGTCCTCACTGTAAAGAGAAATGGCCAGCAAGTGAGCTTTCCTGCAGAGGTCGATAGCCTTGGCAGACTTGGGTTTTATCCCTACGGCGCGGGTAATGATTTTGAACAAATGGATAGCCTTGGATGGGTTAAATTAAATACGAACAAGTACGGATTTTTTGCTGCGTTTCCGGCCGGTGTCCGGAAAGCGGGAGAAGAACTCTCATTTTATATTGATCAGTTTAAAAAGATACTGAACCCCAGGACCGGTGGTTACAAAGGACTGGGTGGATTTAAAGCCATTGGTTCTATCTTTCCCAAATATGGATGGAACTGGGAAGCATTTTGGACGATCACTGCTTTTCTTTCAATTGTCCTGGCTTTTATGAATTTGTTGCCGATCCCTGCACTTGATGGGGGACATGTTATGTTTACTCTTTATGAAATGGTTAGTGGAAGGAGACCCAGTGATAAATTTCTTGAATATGCGCAGATGGTAGGAATGGTATTGCTGTTTGGATTAATGTTATATGCAAATGGCAATGATTGGTTTGGATGGGGGAAATAAATGAAAGTGGAAAGTGAGAATGGAAAATGGAAAATGAAAAGTGGAAAATAATGGAAAAGTCTCACTCATTTTCAATTTTCAATTTTCAATTCTCAATTTTCAACTATAATTCAATCCCAATCTTTTTCATAAGCAGCGATGCATTCATGCTTTGGCACACACCTTCTTTTAAAACGTAATCAAAAAAAAGCTCATCATTTTTCACCTGTACATCAAAATGATAGTTGTGTATCCTGTCCGGGAATTCATCAGCCAGCTTTGTTAACTCCAGATCGTGCGTTGCCACCAGCGCAAACGCGTTTTCTTTAACAAGTTGTTTGATAAATGCCTTTGAACCCGCATACCTGTCTGCTGAGTTAGTACCTCTCAGTATCTCATCGAGCAATAATAAAACCCTTTCATGTTTGTTCACCGCTTCAATGATCTGTTTTAATTTTTTTAATTCAGCGTAGAAGGTAGAAGTGTTTTCTTCAAGGTTATCACTAACCCTCATGCTGCTTATTACTTTCATCGTCGAAACAATCAGTTCTGTTGCGCAAACGGGTGAACCCATCATGGCAAGGACGACATTGATACCGGCACTTCGTAAAAAAGTGCTCTTGCCTGCCATATTGGAACCGGTGATCAAACTAAGTTGCTGGGTCCCCTTTATTGTGAAAGAATTGTTCACTCTTTTTTCAACTGGTATCAAGGGATGCCCCATTTCTTTAGCCACCAAAACACCCTGCTCAGAACTTAGCTGGGGGAAGCGCCATTGAGGATGATTAAAACAAACCGTAGCAAGGGTAGCGAGTGACTCCATTTCCGCAAGGACATGAAACCATTCCGCAACGATTGCTTCTTTTCCTGATTTCCATTTTTCCAGGGCAAATAATTGTTGAAGGTCCCAAAGGAAAAAAATATTCAGCGGTATATGAACAAGGGGATTGTACCTGTAATCCAGGCGCTCCAATATTTTTTTTAATTGCAGTATCGAAACAGACGCTTTCTGATTTCCCTTTCCTAAACTTTCTTTTAGCGATCGCACGAGCCCCGTTTTTGCTTCAAGGTTTTCTACCCAACGGAGACTTTGAAAAAGAGTTTCAAGCTCGGGCACAATCTTATTGAGCAGCGCATAATCAGGCATAATGTATTTGCTGATACTAAAAGCGACTGCGAGAAATAAGAGAAACAAGGGATAGAAAACCGACGATGGAATCACGGAGAATATATAGAGCGATAAAGTAGTGATAGAAACAGCCGGAAACAAAAAGCGCATCAATTTCCAAAGTGCATTTAACCGGGATTCACCTACCTGCCGGCCAGTCAGGTTTTCATGGTGTAGCCACTTTATGACATTTTTTTCTGAGCTGATAGTGATCGGGCTCGCTATGCTATAAGACCTGAATTGCTGCAATGAAAAGATGTTTCCGCTTAATTCTTTTGCTGCCTCCTGCCGTTTTTGGATAGGGTCAATTTGCGCCGCGTGCATTAGCCAATCGGCGAATAGTTTATTTCCCTGCTCTGAATTGGTGCGGTTGATGTATTGATACAGCGATGCTTTGCCGAAGAGGTCAAGATCATTTGCATAGTCGTGATGGTCGGGTTGGAAAATTTTTCCGTCGGGCCGGTTCGTAAAATGATGGTTAAGGATTTCTATTTCTTCTTTGTTGATCTCTATGAGCCTCCTGGTGTTTTCAATCGATTCACGGTTGTTAATGTCCATTATGACAACACGCAAAAAAAGAGCAACCAGTAAAATTGATACGATCAATGCAACGATCCAGTTCAATGACCATAATTGCCAGAGCGCAATGCCGGCACCAACAAGGGAAAAAAAACGAAGCCACGCAAGCCTATTCTTCTTTCTTAACAGATCGTTCAGCTCAGCATCCAGTGATGTGAGATGCTCCTTGTAGTTTTCTAACGGATCGGAGGACCTGGTATTTGATATTTGAGATTTGATATTTGAATGTTTGACGTTTGACGTTTGACGTTTGACGTTTGACGTTTGACGTTTGACGTTTGACGTTGATAAAGGGAGGTAAATTAATAAACTATTAGACCCGACAACAGAAAAATTTCGGTAAATTTGCAGGTTGACCGATTGGTGATTAAGGGAATTGTCGAACGTACAAGAGTGCGACGCAACAGGAGATGATCAAGGCGAGGAAGCTGGTATCACAGCAAAAGAAATCAAAAATCAGCAATCCGAAGTCAAAAAATAAAAACGGGGGTGTTTGGTTTTGACAGCATAGATCTTTGAAAGTATAAGCATGCCGGGCGTTGCGTAATTAGCCCGCTAATCTGAATACGAAAATCATAAATGGCAATACACAACTTGCCATGGCTGCTTAATTAGTAATTAGGTAGTCATTATGGCCGAGTGAGAAGGCAGTCCTGTTGCCCGCTCCTCCGCCCAATCAACAAACAAAACAGGATGCTGTTATCATAGGCTGTGCAGGTAACAAAAGACACATGCAGCTAAGGAATTAATCGGTTGTTTGTTGATCGTTCATCGAATCCGCCTGAGGCGGAACAGATGGATCCAGTTAATTCCCGAAAACATCAAAACAAAATAAGCATGTAGAAAGCTTTCGGGGAACATGTTTGGACACCGGTTCGATTCCGGTCACCTCCACCTTAAAGGACAACTTTAAATTTTAAAAAGTTGTCCTTTTTTTGTGGTGGAACCCTTGTCAGCAGCAACATCAGAAGTGAAAGTGTATGGTCAGCGAAAGAACCAATGCAAAAGAAAAATATTCATAGCGCTCTATTTGAGCTGTGTGCCGAAAAAAAATCGCTCAGCTTGGAACGATTTGCGATCTCGAGGTCATCTGGTTAATGATGAATTTGGCCGCATCTCTAATCGCTATTATTATCGTATATTGCTTCACGACAAATTGGTCGTCGAACCTCCTGCCATTTAAACTCATCCCAAGCCAAAACTGTTCACATGAGTTCTGCAAAGCTGCTTGTTGTTTATGTTTTTTTCCTGCTATGTTTTTCCATAAAAGTTTCGGCGCAGCCATCGCAAACAAAGAAGAAAGACCCTTTATTGACCTCAGTCGATAACCTTTCCGAAAAATTAATGCCGCAGGTGATAGCGTGGCGACGCGATTTTCATAAGCACCCCGAATTAGGTAACAGAGAGTTCAGGACATCGGGCATCATTGCGCAATATCTCCGTTCATTGGAAATGGAAGTGACAACAGGTGTTGCGAAAACCGGTGTGATCGGCATTCTTAAAGGTGGTAAGCCGGGACCTGTGGTAGCATTGCGTGCCGACATCGATGGGCTGCCCGTTACTGAAAGAAACAACTTAGATTTCCGGTCACTTGACTCGACGATGTATAATGGCCGAATGACGGCGGTGATGCATGCCTGCGGTCACGATTCACATACGGCTATGCTGATGGGGGCGGCACAAATTTTATCGTCGATGAAAAGGGATCTGCATGGCACCGTCAAATTTATTTTTCAACCTTCCGAAGAAGGTCCTCCCGCTGGCGAGGAAGGAGGAGCCAGGCTGATGGTGAAAGAAGGCGCCCTTGAAAATCCGAAAGTCGATGTGATCTTCGGACAACATATTTCATCTGGCGACAAGATCGGCACATTTACCTACAAGCCCGGAAGTGTTGCTGCCGAAAATGATATATTTAAAATTACTGTTTACGGAAAACAAAGTCATGGCGCATCACCATGGTTAGGCATTGATCCTATTGTTACCGCCTCGCAAATGGTGATAGCATTGCAGACGATCATCAGCCGCAACAGCAAACTCACATCCGAAGCAGCAGTCATTACTGTCGGTTCATTCCATTCAGGTAACCGGCAAAATATAATTCCTGAAGAGGCTGTGTTGACCGGGACGATGCGCACACTGGATACATCAATGCGCAACATCATTTGGCAACGCATACGGGAAGTCGTTGCGGGCATTGCCCAAAGCGCAGGCGCTACCGCTGATGTCGACATCAGCATGGAAGACGCTATGCTGGTGAATGATCCCACATTAACGCAGGAAATGTTACCCGCGCTGCAACAGCTCGTCGGCAATGACAATGTTGAGTTGGTACCGGCGGGTACAGGCGCAGAAGATTTCGCTTACTTCGCACAAAAAGTTCCGGGTTTTTATTTTGAAACAGGCGCCTTGCCGCCAGGAAAAAAACCTTCTGAAGTGCAGCACCATACGCCGGATTTTATGATCGATGAAAACGGTTTTATATACGGTCTGAAAGCGCTTTGCTATCTGACTATTCAATATATGAACACACATTCAAGCGGCAAATAAAAATGTCATGAAGCATTTGTACAAAAAAAATTTTCTTCTTGTCCTTTGTTTTGCATTTTCACTCGCCGATGCGCAACAAATAATTCCTCCTGATTTGGATAAATATGTCGACAGCGTGCTTCGCATTTTTGAAGTGCCGGGTATAAGCCTTGCCATTGTAAAAGATGGAAAGCTGGTGTTGGCCAAAGGTTATGGTATTAAAAAGCTTGGAGAAAGAAACCCTGTAACAGAGCACACGTTATTCTCAGTCGCGTCAAACACAAAGGCCTTTACTGCCGTTGCTCTTGCTATTTTGGTCCAGGAAAAAAAACTGCAATGGGACGACCCGGTGATCAATTACCTGCCCTGGTTTCGGATGTCCGATCCATGGGTGACTGCACAGATCACGGTGCGCGACCTTCTCGTTCACCACAGCGGCATTCCGGCGTATGCAGGCGATCTTCTTATATTTCCACCCTCTGATTATTCACGCAAAGAAATTGTGAGCAGGGTAAAAGATTTTTCATTGGTTCAAAGTTTCCGAACGCATTATGCGTATGACAATATTTTATATCTCGCCGCGGGCGAGGTGATAAAAGCTGTCTCGCAAATGGAATGGGAAGATTTTATCCGGACGCGAATATTTGATAAGGCTGGAATGAATGAAAGCGTGTCGCGATTTTCTGAACTCAGGGATCATTCGGATGTATCGGCGGCCCATTCACGCATACAAGGCATCGTTCAACAGGACAAACAATATTATGAACAGGCCATTGGCGATGCGGGAGACCCGGCCGGTGGCATTGCAAGCAATGCTGTTGACATGTCCAAATGGCTCATTACGCAACTTGATTCCGGGCTGACCGCAAACGGCAATAGAATATTCGATGCTGCCGCAACAAAAGAATTATGGAATGTAGTAACTCCCATTCCTGTTGATAAAGCGCCCGCCGGCTTAGAACCATCGCAAATAGATTTTGCCGGCTATGCATTGGGAGTTCGTTGTTATAATTATGGTCAATACAAGATCGTTGGGCATGGAGGAAAGCTTGATGGCTTTGTGTCGCAGGTGGCTCTGGTACCGCAGTTAAAACTTGGGATCGCTGTGCTCACCAACCAGGAATCCACAAGCGCATACTGGGCTATCATTTATCACCTGCTCGATCATTATATGCAAACCAAACCATTCGACTGGATAAAAGCTTTCAAAACTCGAATGGATTCTTCACTGGCTGAATCAAAAAGAGAATGGCAGAAAGCGAACATCCTTCCTTCACAAAAGACCTGGCTCCCCTGGCCAATCGAAAAATATGGAGGTCGGTATCGTGACAAGTTTTATGGTGATCTTGTGATTGAAAAAAATGAAAGTGGTCTTTTGTTAAAGTTCAGCCATACACCACAGTTCATAGCCGACCTTATTCCTTTTCAGTATGGAACATTCATCGCCAGGTTTCGCAATCCGGCATTGAAAGCGGATTCATACGTGACATTTACCATTGGCGCGGATGGGAATATTGAGCAGATGAAATTAAAGACCATTGATCCCGATAGCGACATAAGCTTTGATGAGCTTTTGTTTAACCCCGTGAAAGAAAACTAATTCTGAGTATGATAGTAATATCTCATAGAAATGTTTAAACGAAAAGGCACGGAGGATCACGATAAATTCCTCCATGGGACTTATTAATCAATTTTTATAGATTATGATGACTTTGTTAAGTACTGATAACACGTATGAATTTTAGTAGTTAATCATTCATATATCACTTAAATTACTTCCAATGGATCTTTCTAAAAGTAAAAAAGGAACGGCTGCCGTGTGGGGCGGCGAAGGAGATTTGAATACAAAGGGAGCGGTCACATCACCCATCGTAAACAGTGTCGCGTTCTCTTATCATGACCTCGATGAATGGCACCATGTGGCAACCGGCAAAGCCAACGGTTTTATTTACAGCCGCAATACCAATCCTACCGTAGCAGTGCTGGAAGAAAAGATTCGTATACTTGAAAATGCCGAAGCAGCCACCGCGTTCGCAACCGGTATGGCAGCGATCAGCAATACACTCTTTACTTTTTTAACGGCAGGTAAACGCGTCGTGTCTATCAAAGATACTTATGGTGGCACCAGCAAGATCTTTCTTGATTTTCTTCCGCACTACGATGTCGGAGTAACACTTTGCGACACCAGTGATCACGATCAGCTTGAAGAAGAGATTGCCAAGGGCTGCGATCTTGTTTACCTCGAAACGCCCACCAATCCTACATTGAAAGTAGTAGATGTCCAAAGATTGTCGGAAGCCGCAAAAAAAGTAAATGCCATCGTGGTGGTAGATAACACCTTTGCCACACCGATCAATCAAAATCCTTTACAACTCGGCGCTGACCTGGTGATACATAGCGCTACGAAATTTCTTTGTGGTCATTCGGATGCCATGGGTGGCTTGATTGCTGGCAACAAACCATTACTTCAGAAAATTTTCAATTTCAGGGAGATCAATGGTGCCAGTTTGCAGGCTGACCCAGCCTACATGATCGCAAGGGGAATGAAAACACTGGAGCTTAGAATAGAAAGACAAAATACATCGGCTTTAAAAATTGCTGAATATCTAAAAGGGCATGCAAAAGTGAAACATGTTTTTTATCCGGGGCTTGAAACACACAACGGGCATGATATTGCGAAAAAGCAAATGCGCGGTTTTGGGGGCATCATCAGCTTTGCACTAGATGGAAACTACGATATGGTAAAAAAATTTCTTACAGCATTGAAGTTAGTACATCTTGCTGCCAGCCTCGGTTCAGTCAGTTCACTGGCGGGTCCTCCGCACACAACGAGTCACGTGGAGCTTACCGAAGAACAAAGAAAACAGCTCGGCATTCCAGAGAGCCTCATTCGTTATTCTGTGGGCATTGAAAATGCAGATGATCTGTTGCAGGATCTGGAAGAGGCGTTGGCTAAGTTATGATAACGAGTCGAAAACAAATCCATCGCAAGGTTTACGCAAAACAGGAATTGCAATTTTTATGAATCTGAACGTTGCCGGGAAAACATTTACGAAAACGATGTTTACGTCTTTATTACGGTATCCGTGAGTTCTACCTCTATTCAAGTAACATTTCTGAGAAGTGGGGTATTCAATTGCCGTAACTGGTTTGCCGAGAGCCTTGGCGTCACTGATCCTGGCGCCGTTCTTTTTTAATAAAAAGGGCCGGATTAAAAATCCAGCCCTCTAAATCCCTCAAAAAAATAAGTTGATTGACGAAATAAACTGTTGCCAACCTTTATTAAACAATCTTCAACAATTTCTATGCAGAATTCTTTTAAAGGAGAAAATATGCAGCTCTAAACGAAAATGGGAAATCATTTCCTCAAATATTTGTCTTTTTCAGGACTCTTTTCCTTGATAGCCTCCTGAATACACTCAACTTCTAACTTTGTGTCCCTGTATTCTACACCATCAACATTTTTTTTATCCAGTAAATCTAATAAACGAAGAGTTTTGTGTACGAGCAGATCGTTGAGCTGTTCGAGTGTCAGATCGTTTAGATCTTTTTTAATCCGTTTTAATCGTCTAACTAACATCGCAGAAAACTTATTTAGCAAAACCGCGGAGAGTGGAATTTTTGACGTCGGGAGAAGTTAAGAATAATAGCTGGCTCTACCTTATTTACTTTTGCACCCTGAACTCGACATTGGTAACGCAATGAACGACATTCCTTAAAAACGTACACGGCAGGCCAAATATTTGGGATTTATGGATATTAAAAACTTTGCCTTGGCAGACTAAGAATGGCCAATGACAACTGGGTTTTCGACGTACACCAAAGTCCTCTTTCATTTTACGGTTAAATCATTCCCTGTGTGGCTAAAATTCATACGTTCGCCTACAGGTTTAATTATTTCAAAAGTTTTTAATAACGGCGGATTGTTTCTACAGTCCCCTTTTTCTTTTTAAGGACTTTCCCTTACTCTAGGTGTGACCGATGTAATCTATCTTACGGGCCCGTTTTTAATTTTCAATAACTGGCTGGCCTTCGTATAGTGCGGAGGCTTTTTTATACAATCTTCGATGAGTTGATTTCTGAGATCAAAATGATAAGGGTCAAGACAAATGCAAGCTTAGATGTGAAAGGAGGCCGTACTCACAGTTCCAGTGATCTAATGATAAGCGATTAGCCAATGCGACCGCCATGTTATAAAAGACCAATGCCGGTGAAATGATATTTAGGTCGGCGGAACAGAACACAATGGTTCTGTTTATGAAGGAACATATTGGAAAAATGGCGTTGCAACTTCACTCGAAAAAAATTATTTGTATAGCGTAGACAAAAGACTGATGAATGAAAAAGATAAAAGTATTAACTTGAACAACTAAGGAAAGAGTTTGGGTTGTTTACCGAGGCAATTTCAAAATCAATCTGTGTTGGTGTTATAGCATAGATTTTGATACCACCGATAATATAGATTTAATAAACAATTGAATAGTTATGCCAAAGTTTATCATTGAAAGGGAGATTCCGGGTGCCGGAAAATTTTCAGCTGAAAGTTTGAAGGCGATTTCTCAGAAGTCGAAAGAGGTATTATGCGTCCTTGGTTCGGAAATTCAATGGATTCACAGCTATGTTGCTGGAGATAAGATTTATTGCATTTACATTGCTCCCAGCGAAGAGCTCATTCGCAAACATGCCCAATTGGGCGGATTTCCTGCTAATAGCATTACCGAAATATCAAATATTATTGATCTGCAAACGGCAGAATAATTAAGGTGTTCGGCCAGATCCGTACAATAACATACAACCCTGTTCAACGCAAGCAAAACAATCAGTCTCTACCTCTCATAATAAGCCCTCTTAATTCCTTTCAATTTATTTAAATTGGCTTATGGATAGCCAGCGGCAAGAAAAGCTAATGGAAGAAAACGCCAGTTTGAAAAAGCAACTGGCCGACCGGGTCATCGAATTGGAGCTTAAGAAACGGCAACTCGAAGTTGAAGCTGCCCTCGATAATGTAAGACTCAGGGCTGGGGTCATGCGATCCAGTTCTGAATTGGGCGAAGCATCCGCGGTTTTATTTCAACAATTAAACGAACTGGGTATTAATGCGATTCGGACGGCCGTTGGCATTTTTGACGATCCTAACGAAGCAATGGAACTGTGGCTAACGAGTTACGCCGATAACGGCGAAATGACCCGGATGCTTTACTATTTTAATTTGCATATTCATCCGGTATTTGAAAATATCATTCCGGCTAGGCAGGAGAACAAGCCATACGCCCTTACGATACTTTCCGGCAATGAAGTCAGATATTATTACCAAACCATGTCTACGTATCTCTCGGTACCAAGGCAGCAGGTATTTAATGAGACCGAATATTTTTATTCCTTCTTTTTTTCTGATGGCACAATCAATGTGGTCACTAGTCAGCCGCTCACCGAAGAACAATGCAAAATCACGATTCGCTTTGCCCAGGTATTTGGATTAATCTACACCCGCTTCCTTGATTTGCAGACGGCAGAAACGAGTGCCAGGGAAGCACAAATTGAATCGGCATTAGAGCGTGTTCGCGCTAAAGCACTGGCTATGCAACAACCCGAGGAGTTGAAGGATGTAGTACAAGTTTTTCGGCACGAGATGGGTACATTGGGGGTGGACGAGCTGGGGACGTGCGACATTTATATTTATGATGAAAACACGAGGAAATCGGAATGCTGGTCTGCATTAAAAGATTCCCAGAGGGCTGAGAGCAAAATAGTAACACACGAATTTGAAATTGATCTGAACGATACATGGGTAGGCCGTGAGATGCTGCGTTTTTTTCATTCGAACGTCAAAGAAATGTCAATCGTCATGACAGGTGATCACCATAAAGAATGGATTCGTTACTGCGAGACAAAGTGTGCACCTTTTCGCGGCCATTATGGCGACGAGAGGCCTGACGAATCGTATCACCTTTACAAATTTTCGAACGGGGCAATTAGCCAGTCTTCCGCAAGTGTTATTTCGCAGGAGAGTTGGGATTTGCTGAAACGGGCAGCTTCCGTTTTTTCTCTTGCTTATTCCCGATTTAAGGATTTGACACAGGCCAGGATAGATTTGCAAAACCTTAAAGAGGAAAAGACCAGAGCTGAAAACGCTTTGACGGAACTGAAAGCCACCCAGAAACAATTGATTCAATCTGAGAAAATGGCCTCCCTGGGTGAACTCACCGCAGGTATTGCACATGAGATACAAAACCCGCTAAACTTTGTGAATAATTTTTCCGAAGTAAGTGATGAACTGATCGATGAAATGAAACAGGAATTGGCAAATGGCAATATGCAACAGGCAAATGACATTGCAGACGATCTCAAACAAAACTTAGAGAAGATTAATCACCATGGCAAACGTGCGGACGCGATCGTGAAAGGAATGTTGCAGCATTCCAGAAGCAGCACCGGGCAAAAAGAAATGACTGATGTTAATGCCTTGTGTGATGAATATTTGAGGCTCGCTTATCATGGTCTTCGGGCAAAAGACAATTCATTTCACGCAAGATTAAGAACGGAATTTGATCCTTCCCTGTCTGCCGACGAGGCAGGAATTGGAAAAATAAATATCGTTCCGGAGGACATTAGCCGCGTCATTCTCAATTTGATCAACAATGCTTTTTATGCGGTAGGCGAAAGGCAAAAGGCTGAGGGCGTAAGGTATGAGCCAACTGTTACTGTAGGCACAAAAAAACTTAATGGCAAGATCGAGATCAATGTAAAGGATACCGGCCATGGTATTTCTCAAAAAAATTTAGACAAAATATTTCAACCTTTCTTTACCACAAAACCAACAGGACAGGGAACGGGGCTGGGGTTGAGTTTAGCTTATGATATTGTCAAAGCGCAGGGAGGAGAAATAAAAGTTGAGACGGAGGAAGGTAAGGGCAGCGAATTTATCGTTCAACTACCAGTTACTTAATCGAGGCTAAACACAGTTTTAAAAAGAGCCTGAGGGAATCAGAGGTATGCCGCAAAGGCGCTCGATAAACTTCACTTTGATCGTGCAGCTGTCATCAAACACAGCGTAAGAACTGATATGATTGAAGATAATCGGGAAGGGCTGAATAGAAATCGGCCCGTGGATTTAGGATGGCGGTGCAAACCATCCTACTATTGCATCTTGGTTATTTTGTATTAGATCGTTCGGCTATTGAAATTCTCAATCCCCTTTGCTTTTAAGCCGGAATGCTTTTTGCCTGATATATTTTAATATCACACTGTCCTGTCCCTTTTAAGAGTTTATCTTAAAAGGCTTTTTATGGTATCTAATGCTGACTACGCTTTCGACAAGCTGAGTTTGAATTGATGGACCTACTGGTAAAAAAAACAACAGTATATATAAAATTAAAGGACCACAAGGATGCAAACGCAACCAGGCTGAGGGATTTGAAATTACAATTGGAAAAACTTCATTCCGTTATTACTCATCGAAAGTCGTCAAATTGGAACTCACTGCAAAAAAGGTCCGTCAGGTAACGATGGACGTTTTTATTTTAAAAGAACCCTTTTTCATTTATCAAAAATTAGGCAGTTCTGCCCTCACAGATTCTTGATCAAAACTTAAGAAAAAGGACAAGGAGATTCCTCGCCACGCTCTTATGACAAGGTCGGAATTAGACCCTTATTTCTTTCGCAGTTCCTTGATCTCTTCAACAAACAAATCTGTATAGGCTTTGCTTGCTTTTTCAATCGTTTCAGGATTTTCGACCTTGGTTTGCATCGACAATAGGGTTTCATCTGTTTTGAGATCAAACACCTTGGCTTCGACAAAATATTTTGATGTGGTAGTGTAGTAACCGGGAGTTGTCATTGTGCTTACTGCGTAACCATAGTAACCTCCAAAACCTCCGTAGGTACCATACGGTGTAAATCCGCCGTAGCCGGCATAGGTGCCATAGGGATAGGGTGAGTACGTCATCGAAGATGAGGGTGTATATTTTGTTTCGGAAGTTGCGTGCACTAACGCAGTCGTCAAGACAGCTTCGCAACCCAGGTCCAGTAATTTTTTTATGAAGACATCTTTGACCGGTGCCATTGCTTTGATCTCGACTGGCCCGACAACATCCAGGCTTTTATAAGCCTTCAACCCTCTCTTTTGCGCAGCGGCCGCCAGGTCCTTTTCTAAATTTGCTCTTACGTCAAGGTTGTCGGTAAAAGCAATGATGAATATGCTTTTAAAGCGCTCCGGGGGAAGTTTTTCTTTATTTACCCAAAGTGTTGTTGTCCTGATGGAAAAACCTGGCTTGCAGGAAATCATCGAAAAAAATAAAATGATGGTAAGTAAGATTGCAAATAATCTTGATTTGCTCATTTTGTGTTTATTAAGTGGCGTTTTTGCGAACGAAGGGTTTTGTCTATTCTCTTACAATAATAATGAATATTGGTTTCGGCCAGCGGTTAAAGTTTGCTCGTTTATCGCACGACTTGCTTTATATTTTTTGCTTGTCCAAAAAGGTAACAAACCTGCCTGCCGGTAGCCAGGGAAAGCACAGCCGTCCCGATAACTATCGGGATCGATGCGGAACAATTCTTCCCTTGACCATTCTTAGCCCGAAATCGGCAATAAGAAATTGAACTTCATCAAAGACTTCGCATCGAATAACAAGCAAGACGGTACAAATTGTTTTCATTGCACAGGCCATGCCTGCTGCTTGATCGCACAAGTAACTATAGCAGTTGAAGAGTGCGACGCAACAAAAGCTCAATAGTACTGCCCGACCTGGTACCAAAAAAATTACGTCGATCGATAAAAACAGCCGACCCAAAAAACATCGCCCTCCTATCAGAAAATTCTTTTACTTTATTATTTTAAAACCAAACTCTTTAACTGACTGCCATATGATGAAAAAATTGAGATGCTTTTTAATGCTAATCTGCATCGCATCCTGCATAAATGCACAACAGGTACAGGTAACACCCACAGCGGATCAACTAAAAGCCATGACACCAGCATGGAAAGGCGAACGCTTTGCCGATGGACGGCCAAAAACTTCAGACCGTTTTTTGGTGCGTTTGAAAAATGTAGCGCTCGAAGAAGCATGGGGTTACCTGCGTAACAAGGGTTATCAAAACCAGTTCGAAGGCGACTGGACAGTCATTCGGCCGGATTCTGTCATGACGGGCCGCGTTGTAACAGCACAATACATGCCCCTACGGCCGGACTATGATAGTCTTATCAGAGCAAAAGGCAAAAGTGAAAAGCGAATCGGCAATACCAATTCGTGGCCAATAGATGTACTGCAAAATGGCGATGTGTATGTTGCCGACAGTTATGGAAAAATTGTCGACGGCACGTTGATCGGTGATAACCTCGGCAATGCCATTTATGCACATTCGCATACCGGTGTTATATTTTATGGATCAGTGCGCGACATTGAAGGACTGGAGGACATAAAAGATTTCAATGGCTGGGTAAAAGGCTATGATCCATCTTACATACAACAGATGATGCTCGCGGGAATCAATGTTCCGATACGAATCGGACGTGCAACCGTATTACCCGGCGATGTGGTATTGGCCAAAAAAGGCGGCGTGGTTTTTATTCCGGCTCAATATCTTGAAGACCTTGTATTGAATTCCGAGTTTGTTCAATTGAGAGATGGATTCGGCCATCAACGTCTTCGCGAAGGCAAGTACACGCCAGGACAAATAGACCAGCAATGGACGGATGAAATAAAAAAAGATTTTTTGCAATGGCTCAATGAACAGAAAAATCTCCCGATGACAAAAGAAGAGCTGGATGTGTATATGAAAGACAGAAATTGGTGAATGGTGAGCATTGAATAGCGAGTGGGATATGATATGGTTATTCACGAATGGCTACGTAATATTGAAACCTCCTTACTCATTGCTCATTACTCATTACTCATTACTGATCACTGATTAATATAATTGCTTAACCACAAACATTACGACAAATGACACCGGCAGAAAAAATATTAAAGAAGCTTGGTTTGAAAGAACCGGATGCAAGTGAATTAACTTCAGAAAATAAAATGGAGGTAACTGAAAATTCGCGGCGTTCTTTTTTTAAAAGATCTGCATTGGGCGGAGTGGCATTGGGAAGCGCTTTTATGTTCTCACCGGTTGAAGAGCTGTTGGCGCAGAGCACACAGAAAATAAATCGTAATTCAGCCCCGTCTGATCTTAAGATCACTGATATGCGTTATTGTGTCACTACTGTTTTAGGCAGAACAGCTATCATACGCATTGATACCAACCAGGGCATCTATGGTTTGGGTGAAGTAAGAGATGGTGCCGATGAGCGCTATGCACTGATTCTAAAAAGCAGAATCCTGGGCTTGAATCCATGTAACGTGGAGATGATATTCAAAATGATAAGACAATTCGGCGGTCAAAGCAGGCAGGCCGGTGGTGTGTGTGGCGTGGAGATGGCTTTGTGGGATATTGTTGGTAAGGCATACAATGTGCCCGCATGGCAATTGCTGGGTGGCAGGTATCGTGA
>Ga0163163_10001689_pt1 | contig 18647 bp, 16 predicted proteins | sample S65metaG_FD_119766 | JGI IMG/M metagenome (GOLD analysis project Ga0163163, IMG submission 119766) | Switchgrass rhizosphere microbial communities from Kellogg Biological Station, Michigan, USA - S6-5 metaG | ecosystem: Host-associated > Plants > Roots > Rhizosphere > Soil | place: USA... | reverse complement strand
TATCAACGGCAGCAGAGCGTGGCGCTCAGCCATGTGCACATTGTCTCGCCTACGTTCCTGGTGCAATTTAACGCACAGCTGGCGCGCTACGTGACGGATTCGGAAAGCGCCAACATTGGCATCAATGCAAACACGGCCTTTGGGGGTCCGGCGAATCTAAATACTGCCGTTCCCGGAACCAGCGGACTCGCTTTGATGACGTTCCAGAATGGCGGTTACGCCTCTTTGGGCGACGCGTTCGCTTTGCCGACCGCTTATTGGGATACCAACTACCAATACGGCGGTTCTGCCACCTGGACCAAGGGCGCCCATACCATCAAGTTCGGCGCGAATCTGCTGCGCCGCGATTGGAGCACGTTCCAGGTTCTCTTCAAAGGTAATTTCAATATCAACTCGGCGCAGACCAGTTCGACGGGAACGGCGGCCGGCACGGGTGGGAACGCGCTGGCCTCGCTGCTGACCGGTTACTACAATCAGGCGACTCGCAACATGGCGCTTGCGGCTCCGCAGTATCGCGACTGGGAAGTGGGCGAATTCATTCAAGACAACTGGCATGTGAAGAGTTGGCTCACTGTGAATCTTGGACTGCGCTATGACGTCTACACGCCGATCACGGAAAAGCACAACGCTCTTTCGAACTTCGATCCTACTGACGCGGCCACCCTGTCCTCCGGCAGGATTCAGGTGGCGGGCGCCAGCGGCGTGAGCAACGCCGTCAATATCGCTACGCAGTACGGCGATCTTCAGCCGCGCATCGGCTTCTCCGCTTCGCTCGGCCACGGAACCGTGCTACGCGGCGGGTTTGGCACCAGTTACTGGCCCAACAACGTAGCTTCTCCGGCCAACTTGAAGAACGCGCCCATGGTGGCAACCTACACCATCAACCAACTCGGAACGCCGAGCTTCAAGATTAGTGACACCTTGCCCGCGCCGGTGCCAAACTCGGTTTGCCTGGCGGCCTCGTGCGGCGCCACCACGAGTTCTCCGGGATATACGCCGAGTGGATTTACTGTCGGTGCCGCCACGCAGCTGCCGTATCGCAACACTACGGTGTACATGATCAACTTGACGCTCGAAAAGGAATTTGCGGGTAACGTGCTAAGCGTCGGATTTGTTTCCGAGCCGGTCCGCAATTTGGGGCGGACGGTACCGAACATCGCCACCAACCTGCCTCCGCAGGGTCCAGGCGGTTGCGGCGTAACTTCCACGCCTACCTTGGGCAGCCCGTGTCTTCCTTTCGCGAGCGCTCTGCCGTTGGTAGGTACGGTCCAGTTGCTGGAAACGAATGGAGTATCGAATTACAATGCTCTGCAAGTCATCTTCCAGCGCCGGTACAAGGCTGGGCTTACGTTCCAATCTAACTACACTTACTCGAGCGCATTATCCGACGTCGGCGGGCCGGGCGGGGCCTGCGTGGGCTGCGGGCAAGTACTCAACGATTTCGGGCGCGATTACGGTCCGAGCGATTTCATGGTGAAGAACCGCTTCAACCTGTCTGTCAGCTATGAGCTGCCTGTCGGTAAGTCGCTGCACGGTGTCGCGGCCCAAGTGATCAAAGGGTGGCAGATTAACGGCATCTACTCGTACGGAACCGGCCAGCCCTTCACGGTATTGGATGGTTCGGCGCAGCAGGGTTCATTCGGAGTCACGACGGACCGGCCGAGCGTGGTTCCCGCCCAGTCTTTTACGCAGAACAACGCCGAATGGATCGACATCACACAGTTCCGCAAGCAACCATTCGGAACGTCGGGCAACGAAGGACACAATGCGTTCAATATGCCGCGGAACGTACGTGTGGACTTGTCGATCTTCAAAGACTTTCGCCTCACGGAAGGAACCAAGCTGCAGTTCCGCGCGGAAGGCTTCAACATCACCAATACTCCGCTGTTCGGCATGCCCGGCAGCACAATCAGCGGGTTTAACAGCAGCGGCGTGCCGACCAACGCCGGAAACTTCGGCGTGATCACGACGACCAATGCGTTTTACACACCGCGCGATATTCAGTTCGCGCTGAAGTTGATTTTCTAGCAAAAGCCGAGGCGGGGTCACGACGATGAAGACACTACGACAGATTGGACTGGGTTTGAGCGTATGCTTGCTATCGTCCGTGCCCCTGCTTGCGCAGCAGGGCAAGGAGAAATCCGCTTACCAGCAGGAGATGGAGAAGCAGTGGAAGCTTCACCCTACTCTTGCGATCGGCGCCTCGGCTCCCGATTTCAACTTGAAAGGGATCGACGGCAAGCAGCATAAGCTCAGCGAGTATCGATCCGCCAAAGCGCTGGCGGTGATGTTCATCTGCAATCACTGCCCGGCGTCGCAACTCTACGAAGACCGCATCAAGAAGATGGCCGACGATTACCGGGCTAAGGGAGTGCAGTTTCTTGCTATCCAGCCCAACGCCGTTTCCGCCATCACGCAGCATGAATTGAACTATACGGATGTAGATGATTCGCTCGACAGCATGGTGATCCACGCCAAGTTCAAGAACTTCAACTTTCCGTACCTTTACGACGGCGATACGCAGCAGATCGCGCATCTCTACGGACCTAAGAATACACCGCATATTTTCGTATTCGACCAGGAGCGGAAGCTGCGCTACCAAGGCCGCATTGACGACAGCATGCGTGCCGATCATGTGCGCATCAACGATGCTCGCGATGCACTGGATGCGCTGGTGGCAAATCGCCCTGTGGAGTTCCCGCAGCGCCCGGTTTTTGGGTGCAGCATCAAATGGAAATCGCAGACGGAGTCCAAACAGAAAGAATCCAAGGACTGGCTGGCGCAGCCGGTTACGCTCGAGGTGGCGACCGGGGACGTGCTTAAGAAATTGCGCACAAACCCCACGGGAAAGACACTGATGATCAATTTTTGGGCGACGTGGTGTGGCCCCTGCGTCGAGGAATTTGACGACCTGCTGCAAACCTATCTCTGGTATCGCAGCCGCGACTTCGAAATGGTGACCGTGTCGACAGATGCGCCTGAGGCCAAGGCGACGGTTCAAAAGTTCCTGGAACAGCACCACTCGGGGGTACGGAATTTCCAGTTCGCCTCGGACGATGTCTACGCCTTGCAGGAAGCTTTCGATAAGAAATGGGACTCGGGTGTTCCGTTTACCATCGTGCTCGCGCCGGACGGTAAGGTGATCTATCAGGAGATGGGAGAGATTCGCTTGCTGGAGCTGCGGCGCGCCATCTTGGCTCACCTGCCTGACGGCGGTTATATTGGCAATGCGGCTTATTGGGCCAAGAGCATTGGAATGACGAAATGATCAGAATCGCTTGGGTGTGGTTAACGTTGTACTTGTTTGCGACCGGTGGAGTCTTATTTGGGCAGAGTGCGGGCAAAGTTCCCGACCTCTCCGGGTTCTGGGAACGTAAGGACGACACTGGCTCTGGAAGCTTTGGCGGCACACTTGAGAAGATTCCGCGTGCGGCCATCAAGCCCGAGATTATCAAAGCGAATCAGGAAGCGGCGGCGCGGGCGGCCCGGGGCGAAGTGGTTTCCTTTGGCTCAAAGTGGTGCGCGACCAATTCGTATCCGTTTTTCATGCAGCACTCTGCCGCCTGGGACATCATTCAGGGGAAGGATGAAATCGTCCTGGTTCCTGAGGTGCACACATTCGCTCGCCACATTTATTTGGATGGGCGTCAGCATCCCGATGCCGCTCACCTGGAGCCGTCGGTGAACGGCCACGCCATTGGCCGCTGGGAAGGCGACACGCTAGTGGTGGATTCGGTGGGCTTCACGGGCGGAGGCGGTACGCCGGGCGGAGGACGCACGAGTCCGAATTCGCATCTAGTGGAGCGATTGCATTTATTCGACGGCGGGAAACGCCTCTCGGTGACGTTCACCTGGGACGATCCGACCATCTATTTAAAGCCGCACACGTATGAGTTGACTTACTACAAGTCTGAGCCAGGCACCTATGCGTTCGAGGAATATTGTCACGCGGACGATCCTGCGCAGGGCGGGTCGGTAGTAGAGCCACCCCAGAAGTGAAGAGGATGAATCACTTGAGCAACAGGAACGTAATGTGGGCGGCACTGCTGGTATTGACGGTACCGGGTTGGGGGCAGACGCCGAATCTTTCAGGATTTTGGGAGCTGCGCTTCGACAGCCGCAACGTGCCTCCAGCGCCACTTACGGCGGCCATGGCGGCGGAGGATCGCAGCGTTCAGTTCAAGCTGGACATCGCGGCGACTCGCTGGTGCCACTTTTTCGGGGTGCCTTACATGATGGAAGGTTCCATTATCGATATTCTGCAAAATGTGAATGGCAAAGAGATCGCGATTACTTCGGCGCTACGGAACCCGACACGGCATATCTACACGGATGGCCGGGGGCATGTGAATCCGGACACCTTCGATCCCGTCTCTAATGGGCATTCGGTCGGGCATTGGGAAGGGGACACGCTGGTGGTAGACACTGTGGGGTTTTCAAGCGAAGGGATCACTGGAATCCCCGGTGGAGGCCGACGTACTCCCGATTCGCACTTGGTCGAACGCTACCATCTTCTGGCGGGCGGCAAGCGTTTGTCGGTGACGTTTACTTGGGCAGATCCCAAGGTGTTCAGGAAACCGCACACTTATGAATTCCGCTACTACAGGGCTCCGAAGGGTACGGAGGCGCGGGAATTCGATTGCAATGCGAGCGACGAGGAACGGACGAAATTTTTGACAGGAATGCCAGGGAAATAGGAGCGGCAGCATGAAATATTTTCTACTTGGATTACTGGTGATGGCGCCGTTTGGTTTCGGACACCACTCGTTCGCCATGTTCGAGCTCACCAAAGACGTTACCTACGAGGGAACGGTAAACGAGTACCGTTGGGAGAATCCGCACACGCACATCATCGTCAAGGTCGAGGCCGACGCCGCGGACCCTGCGACGGTCGGGACATGGGACATCGAAGGCGGCTCCACCAACATCATGGGCCGTCAGGGATGGACACGGGCAACGTTTAAGGCGGGCGACCATGTAAAAGTGGTTGCGCACCCCATGAAGGACGGTACCAAAGGCGCTTCGCTGTTTTACGCCGTCATGCCGGACGGCAAGCGACTTTATCACGATATTGCGCGGCCGAAAACTGAAGGTGCATCTGCTTCCGCTCAGCAATAGCGTCCTTAGCTGGTGCCACTGGCTGCAAAATACGCCTTGGGCCACGGGGATCCGGCAATCGGATTTGTGGTTCCCCTTTATTGAGGGCAGCCACATTCTTGCGCTGTCGGTTTCGGTTGGTCTCATCGTTATGCTCGACCTTCGTCTCCTCCGCTTGGTGCTGCCCTCGGAATCTGCGTCGAAGATCATGCGGCAGGTGATGCCCTGGGCGCTCCCGGGTTTCGGGATTATGTTTGTCACGGGTGGGCTCCTGTTTTTCTCGCAGGCTGAAAAGGCTTACACCAGCGGTTTTTTTCGCGTGAAGATGCTGCTGCTGGTCTTGCTGGGTGTGAATGCACTGGTGTACCAGTTGAAATTTTATCCGTCGATGGCTGAATGGGAATCGTCGGAAACAGTGCCACGCGGCGTTCAGGTGATTGCAGTGGTGTCGCTTGCGTTTTGGATGGTCGTGATTGCTTGCGGGCGTTTGATGGCATACGAGCTATAGGAAGGCGCGAAAATGTCACTTCAACATTTATGGCAGATGTCCTATGACTCGCACACCATCGATATTCTACGGAATTCGAAGTACGCGATCCCGGTGATTCAGTCATTTCATCTTTTCGGGATTACGTTGTTGCTGGGTAGTATGGTGATCTTAAATTTGCGTCTGTCGGGAATTGGTTTGCGTCAGTTGCCTATGGCGGCGTTGTCCCGACAGATTTGGCCCTGGGCTATTGGGGGCCTGCTGTTGGCAATCGCTTCCGGAGTGTTGGTTTTCGTGCCGGATCCGGCACGCTACGCCGCTAACTATGCGTTCCGGACCAAGATGGTGGCGCTATGCGTGGCGGTGGCGTTTCAGTTCCTGATCTACCGCAAGGTTATGCGGTCGGGCACGGCGGAGTCCGGTTCCAGTCGCAACATCGCGGTCGCCGGCTGCTCGCTCGTCTTGTGGTTCCTGGTGGGATGGGCGGGGCGAGCGATTGCGTTTTTGGGTTGACGCGTTCGGAGGGAATGTAGATGCAAATAATCGCGGGAATTGACCTGGGCGGGACGGCCATCAACCTAACCTTCGTGAACGAGCAGGAGCAATTTCTACTGGAAGGGTTGTGTGAATATCCGGCGCGCGCCGACGACGGCCCGAGTGTATGCCTACGACAAATTGAAGAAGGCCTCAAGAGTGCCGCGGTCAAAGCTGGAATTTCCTATTCCGAGGTTGCGGCGGTGGGTTTGGACACGCCAGGACCAGCCACCGCTGCCGGCGTACTGAGCGCCCGCGGGTCCACCAATTTTGCTCATCCCAAATGGGCTGGATTCGACATTCGCGAAAGTCTTGAGAACCTGCTTGGTAAGCCGGTTACCTATCTGAACGATGGGAACGCCGCGGCGTTGTGGGGACACTTTGCGCTTTTCGGAGCGGAGAATCGGGCGACTTCGATCTCGACGGTGATCGGAACGGGCCTGGGCGGCGGCGTGATCGCCGACGGGAACGTGTTGAAGGGCCGCAGGGGATTTGGCGGAGAACTGGGACATGTTTTGATTCCATGGAAGAAAATTCCCGGCATTTCTGATCTGAATCCGCGCTGCAACTGCTGGCGGACCGGGGATCTCGAGTCGTTATGCTCGCTGACCGCGATCGAAAATAATTTGCTGCCCTTCTTTCTGAGTAAGTATCCTAACCATGAACTAGGGCGCATTGCCGACGTTCGCCAAGCGGCGCTTATGGTCCGTGGGCGGGCGGAGCAAGGCGACGCCATGTGCCGGGATATTTTCCGTGTGCAGGCGCAGGCTCTGGGTTTGTTCTTCGACGAGATGATCAACATCTTCGACCCAGATGTACTCATGGTGGGCGGCGGAGCCCTCGAGACCAAAGAGGAATTCCGGCGCTGGTTTGTGGATGAAATTCGTGCGGGCATGCCGATTCAGCGCGAGGAACAAATCGACATTCCCATTTATGTAATGCCCAATGGTGACACTGCCGGCGCTCGTGGCGCTGCGATTGAAGCGTTGAAGTTTGTGCGTGAACTACGCCAAGGCGTCTCTGGAAGTATGATGTCCAGAGTACCTGAATGAAACATTTGGAGCATCTACACGCGTGAGAGTAGGCGTCTTCACTCCGCTGCTGTCCGGCCTCCCGCTGGAAAGTGTTCTCAAGAAACTGGCGAGTCTCGATATTCATACGGTGGAATTGGGCGCCGGTAACTATCCTGGGGACGCGCATTGCAAGTTGTCTATGCTCGGCAACCGAGCGGAACTGGACGTGTTCAAGAAGACGCTCAGCGATCAAGGGTGTTCGATCAGCGCGCTAAGCTGTCACGGAAATCCACTTCATCCGGATGCTGCTCGGGCGAAACATGACCGGGAGGTGAGCCGCAAGACCATCCTGCTGGCGGAGAAGCTCGGTATTCCCGTCGTGGTCGATTTCAGCGGATGCCCCGGGGATTCGCCTGACGCCAAGTATCCGAATTGGGTGACTTGCCCGTGGCCGCCTGAATATTTGGAGCTCTTGCGTTGGCAGTGGGACGAAGTGGCTGCGCCGTATTGGATTGAACAAGCAAAGTTCGCGGCGGATCATGGGGTCAGGATCGCCATCGAGATGCATCCGGGATTCTTGGTCTATAGTCCAGAGACTCTGCTCAAACTGCGTTCCATTGCGGGGCCGGCGATTGGGTGTAATTATGACCCGAGTCACCTGTTCTGGCAGGGGATCGATCCTATCGCGGCAATCCGGGTTCTCGGCGATGCGATCTTCCATGTGCATGCCAAGGACACGCAGATGTATCCGGACAACCTGCCGTGCACTGGCGTGCTCGACACCAAGAACTACACGGACGAGCGCAATCGCGGATGGATTTTTCGCACCTGTGGCTACGGGCACGATGCTGGTTGGTGGCGGGAATTCTCTTCGACGCTGCGCATGTTTGGCTATGACTACGTGCTTTCGATCGAGCACGAAGATAGTTTGCTGTCGGCCGAAGAGGGGCTCGCGAAAGCTGCGGCCTTCTTGAATAGTCTGGTTATCCAAAAGCCGGCTGGCGCGGCTTGGTGGGCGTAATGAAGAGGCTAAAGACGGCGATATTTGGCGCTGGCTTTGTGGGCCGGGTGCATATCGAAGGGATCCGCCGTCTAGGCAATGTTGAGGTGTACGCCATCGGAGTGGGTCCTGAGGACGACGCAGCGGGGCTGAGCGCCGAGCTGTATATCGATCGGGTGAGCCAGGACTACCGCACGCTGCTTGCAGACCCTGCCATTGACGCGGTGCATGTGTGCACTCCAAACGCCCTGCACTTTCCCATCGTCAAAGCGGCGCTCGAAGCGGGCAAACATGTGTTGTGCGAGAAGCCCCTGGCGATGTCAGTGGCGGAGGCGCGCGAGATGGTCGCACTCGCGTGCAAATCCAAGCTCAGGAACTGCACGTTCCACAATCTCCGGTATTATCCGATGGTGCAGCAGGCCCGCCGCATGTGCGAGGCGGGGGACCTGGGAGAGATTCTGATCGTGCAGGGCACGTATTCACAGGACTGGCTCTTGTACGACACCGACTGGAACTGGCGATTGCTTGCGTCCGAGGGCGGGGTATCGCGCTGCCTCGCGGATGTGGGTTCGCACTGGTGTGACGCCGTGGAACACGTCACGGGCTCGCGAATCACTTCCGTGTGCGCCGATTTGCAAACGTTCCACAACACGCGAAAGCGCCCGAAGCAAGCCATCGCTACATTTAGCGGCAAGGCGATACGGCCCGAGGATTACGATGAAGTGCCGATCAACACGGAAGACTTCGGCGCCGTGATGTTCCGTATGGGCGAACGTACGCGGGGGATGTTCACCGCCAGCCAGACTAGTGCAGGGCGCAAGAACAGTTTTCGATTCGAGGTTTTCGGCACCAAAGCGGGCTTGGCGTGGGACGGCGAGCGGCCCGATGAGCTGTGGATCGGACGCCGCGACGGTCCCAACCAGATCCTGCTCAAAGATCCTAGCCTGATGCTAGAGGCGGCGCGCTCTTACGCGGACCTCCCGGGCGGGCACAGCGAAGGTTACGACGACACTTTCAAACAGGTGTTCCGCCGTTTTTATCACAGCATCGAGAATCCGAATTCTCAAGCAGAATATCCGCAGTTCCAGGATGGTTTGCGGCAGCTGACTATTCTGGAGGCGGAATTGGCCAGTCACGAGCGTAGAGGTTGGGTGGAGGTGAATACATGAGAGTGCATCAAAGACTCCTAGCGGGGGGCTTGATGGTGGCGGCCTTGCATCTCGCCGCGCAGGAGCACGAGGCGGCGACTGTACCCGCTGCTCCAGTAGCCCAAGGCGCCGGTGTGTTTCCCACCCGTCCTCCTGGAGATCCGGTGGCGATTGGACGCGGCAAAATGATCTATTCGACCAACTGCGCTTATTGTCACGGTGAGGATGCGCGTGGGGGCGAAAACGGGGGGACTAATCTGCTGCGTTCTGAATACACGATGAAGGATCGTGTGGGCGAGGTTCTGGGGCCGTTTCTGCAGAGCTCAACTTCAAATGAACACAAGTTCCGTTTCACCACCGAAGAAGGCGTGGATCTCGCGGCATTCATCCACACTTTCCGCATTTCTAGCCGCGATCCTGGGCGCATGCGGCCGCCTACAGTGGTTGTCGGCGATGCCAAGGCCGGACAAGTGTATTTCCAAGCGAAGTGTGCGGCGTGTCATTCCGTCACTGGCGATCTCAAAGGGATCGCAAGCCGGCTGAACGACCCGAGGAGTCTGCAACAGACCTGGTTAATGCCGGTGCTTCAAGGGGCGCGCGCGGGTGGCGGGATGGTCATCGGTTCTGCTGGTAGTAACGTGCCTCCCTTGACCGTTACGGTCACGCTCGCGAACGGCCAAAAGGTGGAAGGCAAGCTGGGCCGCATCGACGATTTCATCGTGACGTTGACCGAAGCGGATGGCACTTCGCGCTCCTTCCGGCGCGATGGCGACAGTCCGAAGGTGGAAGTGCACGATCCTCTGAAACCGCACAAAGAACTGCTGCGCGTGTATAGCGACAAAGACATCCACGACGTGACAGCTTACCTGGTGACGATCAAATGATGCGACTCACTTGTTGGCCCATTCTGCTGGTGCCCGCGCTGCTGGCGGCGCAGGAGCTTGACCCTACCGAACTGCTCAAGAAGCTGGGGACGACGGGCGACTGGTCCACTTACTCCGGCGATTATTCGGGGAAGCGTTACAGCAGTCTGACGCAGCTCAATCAATCCACTGTGAAGAGTCTCACGCTTGCCTGGAGCACCAAGCTGGTGGCGGGAACGCAAGGCCGCAGGCCCGGGCCGAACCTGGTCGTCGGTGGAGTGGGAACGCTCGAAGCCGGCGCGCTCGCCAACGTCAAGGGTTCCATACTGCAAGTCAACGGGATCACTTATGTTTCGACGCCCGACAACGCCTGGGCCCTGGATGCGCGTGACGGCCATGAAATCTGGCATTTCGTGTGGAAGACCCGCGGCGGGACGCACATAGGCAACCGCGGGCTGGGGATGTGGCACAACCGCCTCTATATGGAGACACCCGACGATTTCCTGATTTGTCTGGATGCTAAGACCGGCAAGGAAATCTGGCACAAGGAACTGGCGGACTTCGACCTGCAATATTTTTCGACTCCCGCTCCGATTGTTGTTGGCAATCACATTCTGGTGGGCACGGGCAATGACCTGGATGCGCCCGGATTTCTGCAGTCCTTCGATCCGGAAACCGGCGACCTGCAGTGGAAGTTCTACGTCACGCCTAACAAGAAGGGCGATCCGGGCCTGGAGACTTGGGCCAACTTGGACGCCGCCCGCCACGGTGGCGGCAATGTTTGGGTCCCCGGCTCTTACGATCCGGAAACGCATCTGTACATTCTCGGCACCGGTAATCCTTCGCCGGCGTACACGACAGGAACTCGCGGCGAAGGCGACAATCTGTACACCTGCTCGGTGGTTGCGATCAACGTCGAAACGGGAAAGATGGCCTGGTATTACCAGACCTCGCCGCACGATACTCATGACTGGGATTCCGCGCAAACCCCGGTACTGGTCGAAGGCGAATTCAATGGCCGCCCGCGCAAGCTGGTGTTGCAGGCCAGCCGCAACGGCTACTACTTTACGCTCGACCGCCTCACGGGTGAGCATTTAGTGACCGGCAAGTTCGGCGAGGCCGTCAACTGGGCCAAGGGCATCAACGCGAAGGGACAGCCAGTGCGCGATCCCGCGAAGGATTTCCATGCGGGCGGATCGCTGGTATCGCCCGCGAATCAAGGAGCGACCAACTGGCCGCCTCCCTCCTTTAGTCCCGACACTGGACTGCTGTACGTTCCGACACAAGATAGCTACGCCATGTACTATCTCACCGAGACCGACCCGCGCGGCGCGATGGGCCTCGGAGGTAAAGAAGAAGTCGCGCTCGGAACGTTGCGCAGCTATATCTCTGCAATCGACTACAAGACCGGTAAGACTGTATGGAAGCACGTTTACCCAAGCTTCGGCGGTACGCTTGGCAGCGGGATGCTCACCACTGCCGGCAAACTGCTTTTTGCTGGCGACGTCGCGGGCAACATTGTCGCTTATGACGTCGCCAACGGTAAGGCATTGTGGCACTCATACCTGGGGACGCAGGTATCGAATGCGCCGGAAACCTACGTGCTCGACGGGCACCAATATCTGCTGGTTGCCGCCGGCGACACTGTCTATTCGTTTACTCTTTACTGAGAAGCGATTTACGGCGATCGCCTTGCTCCTGGGAATAAGTTTGTCCGCTCAGGACTGGGGCGTCTACGGGCGTCGCGGAACAGCCTAGTTTTGGCGGTGCGCGCTTCCGTCAACAGATTCGCGCAGCGAACGCAGATGGTCGTGCTGCTTTCGTACCACTCAGTTTCGGTCCCACAGTAAGCGCACTGGCCCATGAGCCTCACAATATTATTGTCAGGATCAGGAGTCAATCACGTATTAGCGGGCGTCGGGCCGGTGCGAGAGTTCTTTGGGCTCGTCTAGGTCTATCGAAAATACAGTTTCGGCTGTATCGCCCAATGTTTATACTGCTGACAACGGCGGGTTTCTTCCTCCGAAGTCTTTCCCGCCAGATGGGGAGTACCTCGGGGTTTTCAACTCCTCATCCCTTATTGAGCGAGGCTGAGTTCCGTTCGGAGGCTCGGCCTCGCCAGAGGTCCTTGCGGATGCTTAAAGACATCCTTATTTTTTTTGGTGAGGACCGAGTATAAGGGGGGGAATGCCCGCAATGCAATGCGCGGAATGTGAGGCATTTGAAGCCGCATACCGGATGGCCAAGGAGCATTATGCCTCTATCGCTGCATCGCTCCTGAAAACGCAGGGCGTGAAAACCAGTGAATATCGAAAACTTAAACTTCAGGCCGAATTAGCCGGAGGCTCTGTTTAATGACCAAGCAAGCGCTGAGGGTTCACCGTGAGGGGCATCAGCGACGATGATCTGCGGTTGATATGAAGCGGGATGCCTAAGAGTCCTCTATTCGTGTTCAGATGCCGGATGGCCGGCCTCCCGTAGTATGCTAGTAAGCTGCGTGCAGAGTGAAAAATGTTTCGCCGGGTCAAATTACCGGTCGCGCTGGGCGCGATGGTGTGGGCACTCGCTCCGCTTCATGCCTTAACGCCGCATAAGGCCATCACACAATATACGCGGACCACGTGGACGCAAGCCCAGGGGCTTCCGCAGGATACGATTCGGACCATCGCTCAGACCAAAGATGGCTATCTCTGGCTGGGAACCAACGACGGTCTCATCCGCTTCGACGGATACGATTTCGTCACTTTCGCCCGCGAAGATGGCGCCATCCCCACCAACACCGTAGCAGCGCTTTGCGCCGGCAAAGACGGCAGTCTCTGGATCGGCACCAGTGGCGGTCTCACCAGATACTACCAAAACAAATTCCACACGTTCACGCCGAAAGACGGTATCCCCGCGGGCTCCATTAACTCTTTGGTAGAGGATCACAACGGCACCGTCTGGATTGCCGTGGGTGGAATGCTGACACGCTTCGAAAATGGGCAGTTCTTTACGTATTCTCCCGCGGCGATTTCACCGCTTGAAGTGGTGCAGGTGGTCCACGTAGATCGTGGTGGACAGCTTTGGGTAACCGGTCTGGGCGGATTAATTACTCGCGCTGGCGATAGTTTTGCAAGAGTTCTCGGACCTGGGCCCTTGGGTGGCGCACTCATGACCGCGATAGCGATCAACGCCCAAGGCGTTTGGCTGGCTGGCAATCGGGGCATCTTTCTCCGCCATCCGGATGGAATGCTCACGCATTTCGATACCACCAATGGCCTTCCCGCCGATCTCGTGCGCGCGGTTCTCGAAGATCGCTCTGGAAACTTGTGGGTGGGCACGGACGGCGGATTAAGCCGCTTTGAGAATGGTCACTTTGTCACCTTCTCTACGGACGCGGGCGCCGATCGTGTCGACTGGGTGTGGTCCTTATTTGAAGATCGCGAAGGTGACTTATGGGTGGGGATGAACAGCTCCTTAAACCGTTTTCGCGACGATCCCTTTGTCACCTATGGCCGCCCTGAAGGATTGCCTAGCGATCAACCCATCGTGGTGCGTCAAGACAAGGGCGGGGAAGTTTGGATTGGCTACCACGACAGTGGCTTGCTGGCTTTTCATTCGAAAAAACTCTTCACTAGCCGGGATGGTTTACCGAGCAACGAGATTTTTGGTATCAGCGAAACCAGCAACGGGGATCTGCTCATTGCAACGCGTGGTGGGTTGAGCCGCAAGCACGGTAGCGTTTTTACGAAGTATCGAGTTCCCGATCCGTGGCGCAACCAGGTGGTCTATGACGGCATTGAGGATTCGCAATCGCGCATCTGGGCGGCCACGTCAGGCGGCCTTTACCGGTTAGATGGCCAGACGTGGAGCCGTATGCTGCAAGACGGCCATGGGACGGGCCAAAACACCGTTGCGGTGATTCAAGGAAACGACGGCAGCATCTGGGCCGCGATGCTCACGAACGGCCTATGGCAAGTGGTCAATGGAAAAGCGCCTGCCGATCCGCCACGACGTTACAAAGGGCTGGGTAGCGACAAGCTGCGCGCCCTATACCAGGATTCCGACGGAACGCTGTGGATCGGAACCTTCGGGGGCGGATTGAGTTCGCTGCGCGACGGCAGAATCCACAATTATGGGGTGCAAGACGGGCTGCTCAGCGATAACGTCGCACACATCGAAGACGACCTGAAGGGATATCTGTGGCTGAGTACGACCCGTGGCGTGTGCCGCGTTGCCAAACAACAGTTGTATCTGCTCGCGGACGGAAAGATCGGGAAACTCACTCCGGAGAACTATGGAATTGCAGATGGTTTTCGCAGCGCACAAGCCGCGCCGGGCTATCCTATCAGCGGAGGCACCCGCACCGACGACGGCCGGCTATGGTTTCCAACCAGCCGCGGGTTGTCCACCACGGATCCTGACCGGTCATCCATCCTGCCCTCCGGCGATCCCGCAACTCAAATCGTGGAAGTGGAAGTGGACGGCAAAACTCTGCATCCCGACGCGAGCGCAAAATTCCGTCCGGGCGTGGAAAGGATTCAATTTCGCTACGTTGGCGTTTTCTTAAATGCGCCTGAGCATGTGCAGTATTCCTACAAGCTGGAAGGTTTGGATAGCGATTGGGTCCCGGCCGGCGCCCGGCGCAACGTAAATTACAACTCGTTAAGCCATGGCCACTACCGGTTTCGTGCGCGCGCCACCGTCCCGGGCGGCGGCAGCAGCGAGAAGGATTTCTCATTCGAGGTACTGCCGCACTTCTACGAAACCGGGTGGTTCCTGTTCTTGAGTGCGGTGGCGCTCCTGGGAGGGCTTTACGGAATTTATCAACTTCGTTTCCTGCAAATCCGCAGCCGGTTCAAATTGGTGCTGGAAGAACGGGCACGCCTTGCTCGCGAGATTCACGATACGCTGGCCCAGGATTTTGTGGGAATCTCCTCGCAACTGGATGTGCTCGCCCGCAAATTCAAATCGCATCCCGAGGTGGCATGGCAGCATCTGGAAACAGCGCGAAAGATGTCCAAGCATAGTTTGACGGAGGCCCGTCGAGCCGTCATGGATCTCCGTGCGGCAGAACTTGAAACCAGGGATCTGCCAACCGCGCTAAGAGTCTCAGCGCGAAAATGGGTACTCGGAAGCTCCGTGCAAGTGGAAGTGGATGTTTTAGGTGTGTTTCAACGCCTACCCTCGGCGATTGAGCAGAACCTTTTGCGCATCACCCAGGAAGCCATCGTGAACGCTATAAAGCATGCCCGCGCGAAGCTGCTTCGCGTCGAGCTGGAGATGCAAGACCACACGGTTCGGCTCAGCATCAAGGATGACGGCAAAGGCTTTGAGCCGGGCGAAACATTTTCCGAAATCAGCGGCCATTTTGGAATTTTGGGAATGCGTGAGAGAGCTGCGCGCCTGGGCGGCGTGTTCGATCTCACCAGCGTCCCCGGTGCGGGTACCAGCGTCGAGGTAACTATCCCGGTCGATCACCATGTCTCCAAAGTCTCCTGATGCCCAGATTGGCGTCTTGATCGCCGAAGACCATTTGATCGCCCGCATGGGCGTTCGCGCCATTATCGATGCGGAAGAAGATATGCGGGTAGTAGCGGAAGCCACCAATGGCCAGCAGGCGGTAGAACTTTTCAAGCAGCATGCTCCGGATATCACGCTGATGGATATGCGGATGCCGGGTTTGAGCGGATTCGATGCGATTGCGGGGATTCGCAAAATATCGCCGCAAGCGCGCATCATCGCGCTCAGCACCTATGGTGGAGACGAGGATATTCGCAAGGCGCTCCAGGTGGGGGCGCAGACGTATCTGACCAAGGATGTTTTGTACGACGAGTTGCTGGGCGCGATCCGCGCGATTCATAAGGGAGAGCCGCACGTCTCCACACCGGTTGCCGCCGCCTTGGCGGCGCAGAGTAGTCAGCCGGATTTGACGGAGCGCGAGATCGAGGTCTTGGGATTGATCGTCCAGGGGTTGAGCAACAAGAAAATTGCTTTCGCGCTAGATATTGCGGAGTTTACCGTCAAAAACCACGTGCGCCATATTCTCACCAAGCTGGATGCGAACGATCGGACGCACGCGGCTACAGAAGCGATTCAAAGGGGCATCGTTCATTTGAAATAGAGACTTGGCGCGTTTGCACGCTCATGTGGGGCCGCGATTGTAGCTCTATTTAGTCATTTACCGTCGATGTCACGGAGCGTAAACTTCTCAGAGGTGAGAGTCGTGAAGCTCCTCGAATCGAGCATTCCTCGAATTAAAAGTCGTTCCGCTGTGGCCGCTATCGCACTCCTGGTGCTGACGGCTTCTGGTTTGCCGGCCCAGCAACTGCTTCCCCTCCGCATCACCACCGGAACCATCACGATCATGCGAATGATCCAGTGGGTTGCTTATGAGGAAGGCATCTACAAGAAGAACGGTTTGGATGTAGACCAGTGCATTCCTCAGGGCACGGTCAACGACATGAAGCGGATTCTGAACGTGACCTCTCCGGCACAGTATACCTGCAAGCCCGGTGGCGCGCGCTCCCCGTTCTCTCTCTCCGGCGGCACGCCGGCGTTTCTTTCGCAGGCGGTGGATCCCGCGACCCTTGCCAAGAATAGAATCCGCGCCGAAGGCGATCCTGTCAAAAGCGTGAACCTGGCCAGTGTGCAAGAGCGGACGGATTACGTTCTGTTTGCGCGCAAGGACATCACTCTGCCTGAGCAGCTAAAGGGAAAACGCATCGGTTTTACGGGCCGCTTGAACATTCTCGAATTCCAAGCCTTGCTCTTCGCGAAAGCGATGGGATGGGAGCCTGGTAAGGACGTAACGTTGGTGGAAGACCGCGCCGGCACGATCGAGGGGATTACCAGTGGCCGCGTCGACGCGTTTATCGCGGGTGAAGGACCGGAATGGCAAGCGCTGCAGGCGGGTTATAAGCCGCTGATCGACTTCAGGGCGTGGAAGGTGCCCATGGCCTCGAGCAGTGTGAATGCTGACCGGGCTTGGCTCAAGGACAACCGCGAGACGGCGCGCCGCTTCATCAAATCGCTGGTGGACACCATCGCGGTGATGAAAAAAGACAAGCAAGCCGCGTATCGCGCGATGGCGAAATACTACAACATCACAGACCCCAAAATGCAGGAGTTTTTCTATAACGCTTGGGATTTTCCACCCAAGCCCTATCCGGCAGTAGAAGGCCTTCGCAACGTCAAAGTAATGTACCGCGGAATCTACCCGGAGCTCGATAAATACAAAGTGGAAGATTTCGTCGATGACAGTTTCATCCGCGAACTGGACCAGAGTGGCTATATCGACCGTCTCTATAAATAGGCTGGCGTTCAACAGAACAAGAGCGCACCAAGGAGTGTCAAGGCAATCATGAGAACAAGGAAGACAATCGCGCTGGGAGCGGTGGCGGCCGGGCTGTTGTGCCTATCGCCGGTAGCTCTGGAGGCGCATCACGCGCATCAAGTAGTGGCGAACTATGAGAGCTTAGTCGCGGTCACGGGCGTAGTGGTGAAGTATCAGTTCATCAACCCGCACACGCTACTCACAGTCTCAGCCAAGAATCCCGATGGAACCACGGAAGAATGGGTTGGCTACGGCTCATCGCCGACGCAGGAGGCGCGCCTGGGGAACAATGGCAACATGTTCAAGGTGGGCGAAGAGCGCATCACGATGTACGGATTCCCCAACAAGGACGGGCGTAAGTTTATGATCTGGGTGCGCAAGGTCCGGCAAAACGGCGAGGACGTGCCCATCTACCAGACCGAACTCAACGATTACGAAGACTTTCTGAAGAACCACAAAGCGGCAACGTTCAAGCAATTGGACGAAAAGTACAAACGCTATATCGGCGGGCCCGCGATTCAGGCAAATTCCGACAAATAGGAAACAGTGATGAGGTGCCGCTTGTCTCTTCGTATTTCACAAATAATCGTGGTGGTCGCGGCTCCCGCGCTGCTGATGGCGCAGGCCGCGAAAGGCCCGGTGATTCAGGACGGCAAGCCCGCGGTGACAACAGTGACTCCGGCGCCCAAGGGGCCCACCGGCAAACCCGTTTTTTCGGGGATATGGGGAACGCCCAGCACGGATGAGCGTAAGATGCTAGTCGCGCGCGGAGTGATGCAGCAAGGCGGACAGGAGCAGCCAGCCCTCACTGAATGGGCAGCGGAACGATACGGATACAATCGCGACAGTCGGCCTGGATCTAAGCTCGAAGGCTTTGCGCCGTCAAATTTCGGCGGCCGGCCTGAATTGAATCCGATGCTGAAATGCGTGCCTCCTGGAACCGCCTGGTTGATTACGGGATGGAATAGCATTTCTCCGCAGGAATTTATTCAGAGCGATAAGCGGATCATGATCTTTTACGAATACGACCATACGATTCGGCAAATCTGGATGGATGGGCGGAAGCATCCCGACACGCTGGAACTCAGTTTCGTTGGTCATTCGATCGGTAGCTGGGAAGGCGACACGCTGGTGGTCGATACCGTGGGGATGAAGCCGGAGCCGTGGCTGACCTCGAACGGACATGTTGC
>Ga0163163_10001687_pt1 | contig 18652 bp, 15 predicted proteins | sample S65metaG_FD_119766 | JGI IMG/M metagenome (GOLD analysis project Ga0163163, IMG submission 119766) | Switchgrass rhizosphere microbial communities from Kellogg Biological Station, Michigan, USA - S6-5 metaG | ecosystem: Host-associated > Plants > Roots > Rhizosphere > Soil | place: USA... | reverse complement strand
TCGCGCGTGCGACGGCGGAGGCGCCCGGGGCCGCGCTCGAGCCGCGGATTGGCCTGTGCGTGGTCGCGCGGCAGTACGCCGCGCGTGCCAGGCTCGGTCGCGCGCTCGACGTGATGCGACTGCCGGACATCCGTGTGATCACGGTCGGGTCGCTGCTGGCGCTCGCCGCGCAGGTAGAGGCCGGCCGCGTGGTCCACACCGAAGTCGTCAAGCTTCTGCAGTCCGGCGTCGCACTCGATTTCGTCGTCGACCTGCTGGATCGGCCGGCGGCGAACAGCGAACCTGCTGAATCGTCGGCGGAACCCGAACAGCTTGCGCCGGCCGCGCAACACGAGCCGGCGTACTGGATCGCAACCATTGCCGGAAATGAAGCCGCCCCCGAGCAGCTGTTGGCCTCGGTCATCGCCGAGCGACGAGTACTCGCGATCTGTCCCTGGGGGAAACTGCGCGGAGAGGGCTCGCCTGGAGACTGGGTCGGGTTCTTCGTCGCTGGTCAAGGGCTCGTCGGGCACGCGCAACTTTCATCGCTCGTCGACGACAGCACGAAGGTGGTTCGTCACGGCCAGCGCTTCACCTGCGTCTATCGCCTGGAGCATGTCACGCTCTACCAACGACCGATCCATCAGGCACTGCGCGCCGATCGGCCGTTTGAAGTTCCGCCGGCCGATGTCCAGCTCATCGGCCCGTGCCTCGCCCCGATTACGCGGCAGGATTTTCTTGCGCTGACGACCGTCAGAGACGGAGCCGAGAACATCGAACGACCGAGATCAGCGACGGCGTAAACCTTGCCGTCAGCGCGCAAGTGAGGCGCTGACACGCGTCAGCGTGCCGGATTTCACGATCACCCGCTGCGTCTGCTCGCCCAGCTGCGGGTGGCGGAACGTGATGTCATGTTCGCCGACCGGCAGCGGCAGATTTCCGAGCGGCGTCTCGCCGACCGGTTTTCCATTGATCGAGATCTGCGCCCACGGCACTGCATTCACGCTGACGCGGCCGTCCGGTGGCGAGATCTTCAGCGGAACGATTTGACCGGCCTTGATGTCGACGACCTGGTGCGACCGGTAGCCGAACGCGCTGTTGACGAAATCGAGCTCGTGACGCCCGCCCGTAATCACCACCGGACCGTCGGCACTCGATCCGAGCACGCGTTCCCCTTCGAGCACCTGCAGTTCGATTGGCGAGGACAGGCGCAGTCCGCCGCGGCGCTCGCGTGAGGCCGCGAGGGTCAGCGCCGCGGCGGCGGCGGTGTCGGCATGGCGGGCGACAACCGGCGCCTCTTGCGCGAGAGCCGTCTGGTCCACCGTGGGGCGCGTCTGCACGCGGATCGAGCGCATTCCGGACGTGACCGCCAGCGTCAGTGGGGTCACGCCGACCTCCCGGCCGTCCACGGTGACCGGGTCGCCCACCTGGCGAGAATCGACGACCACCTGCACCGGCGGCGCCGGAGATGCCGCCGCATGAGTAAGCTCGACCCGTCCGATCCACGCGCCTTCCGCGGCGGCGACCAGCGCCAGGACCGCCGCGACAATCCAGCCGGCCATGGGCGCTCTCGCCCGGCGTACATCAACGTCGCCGATCGGCGACCGCTTCTCCATGACCCTCTGATTGAGGTCATCGACGGCGAAATCTGTTGCCATCGGCATAGTCGGTGTCTCCGAATTCGAGGGTTCCCGGATCTCGTCGCGAGCCGCAAATTCCGGCGCTGGCTGAGAGGCGGTCGCGGGCATCGGCGGCAGCTGCGGCGGCGCTTCGAACGCGAGCTGGTCCACCGCGGTTCTGCTGGCCGGAAACGAGACGGTCCGCGAGCCGCCCTGCCCGCGCAGATCTCCGAGGCCGGCCTGCGCGTGAATCGCTGATTCGAACGCGTCCCCGCTCGAGTGAAGTGCGCGTTCGAGCCAGCCCCGCAGGGCCGACACCAGAACGGGGGAGCGATTGCGATTAGCGGCCACGAACTCGTCGAGCAGCATCTCGACATGCTGTGGATACGCGAGCGGCGTGATCCGCCTTCCCACCAGCAACGACAGCGCGATCCACGCCACCTGAATCACATCCGTCCGCTGATCGAGCCGGGCTCGTCCCTCGGTTTCGGCGGCGACCAGCCCCAGGTCCTGCCACAGGCGGCTGACCGGCAGCTGCAGCCGATCGAGGGCAGCGCCAAGGACATGCTCGACGATGACGAGGCGGCTGTCGGGGGTCAGGATCACCCGATCCGTCGTCAGCCCGGCGTGCGCAATGCCTCGGCCCTGTCGGTGCAGTTCCGCAACCGCCGCGGTCAGCTCTCGAATGAGCCACGCGGCGAAGGCCGGATGCACGCCCGCACGGGCATTCGGGCTCTGGAAGATCTCGGACACGCGCTTGCCAATGGTGAATGTCGAGACCAGCGCCAGGTCGCCGGAATCCAGACGCTGGATGGCGCGAACGCGCGAGAACGCAGGGTGGTCGAAGGCGTCGAGCGCGTCAACGCGCTCCCGAAGGGCATCCTCGAATCCGGCGGCCGTCGCGAGCAGCGGATGGAAACGGAGCAGTTCGAGGGATGGCGTTCCGCTGTTGTCGAACATCCACAGCCGATCGCCGACGCCGTCGCAGACACCCTCGGTATACCAGCTCGCCAGTGGCGTTGGCGCGTCAGGGCGGCTCCATCCGTTGACGACGGCGTTGTGGCGAGGTGTCATCGTTTTGCCAACGGGCGTCCCACGGCGAATTGATCCATCGCACGGAGAGAGCGTCGCCAACAGAGGGGTTGTGCACAGCATTGTGCACAAAAAGGCGCGATAGTACAAGGCTGAAAAATTTCGCTGATGTAGTCTATGACCGCGCCAATGTCCCTTCTCAAGCGGCCGAAGCCGACCGCCGTCGTTCTGGGCCTGCTGTGCGTGATGTATCTGATCACGTACGTCGATCGCGTCAACATCTCGACGGCGGCCGACTCGATCCGACGGGAACTCGCACTGTCACCGGTTCAGCTCGGGTTTCTACAGTCGGCGTTCGGCTACCCGTACCTGATCTTCCAGATCTTCGGCGGCTGGATCGGCGATCGCTTTGGTCCGCACCGGACGTTGTTTCTTTGCGGACTGGTGTGGGCGACGGCGACGATCCTCACCGGCTTCGCCGGCGGACTGACGTCGTTGTTCATGTGCCGGCTGCTCGTCGGGATCGGTGAAGGCGCGACGTTTCCGGTCGCGACGCGCGCGATGCAGAACTGGACGCCAGTCGGCCGGCGTGGTTTCGCGCAGGGGCTGACGCACGCCTTCGCCCGGCTGGGCAACGCCGTCACGCCGCCGATCGTCGCGTGGCTCATCGTCGCGTTCCAATGGCGAGGCTCGTTCATCACGCTCGGCGTCTGCAGCCTCGTGTGGGTGCTGATCTGGTACTGGTACTTCCGAGACACGCCCGCCGAGCACCCCTCGATCACGCGCGCGGAGCTCGACATCCTGCCGAACCATGGCGCGCCGGCCAAGATCGTACGTCCCCGCGTCCCATGGGTCGCCCTGACGAAACGGATGGCGCCGGTCACGATCGTCTACTTCTGCTACGGCTGGACGCTGTGGATCTACCTGACCTGGATGCCGTTGTACCTTCTGAACGAATACAAGTTCGATCTGAAGAAGTCCGCGCTCTTGACCTCTGCCGTGTACCTGCCGGGCGTCCTTGGCGACTACCTGGGCGGGGTGATCAGCGATCGGAGCCTCCACCGCACGGGCGATCTCCTGAAGGCGCGAAGGAACGTGGTGATGTTCGGTTTCCTCGCATCGTTCGTCTGCATGGTGCCGGTCTTCCTGACGCACGACCTGATTCCGATCATCCTTTCGTTGGGGGCGGCACTGTTCTTCGCCGAAATCGTCATCGGGCCGATGTGGTCGATCCCGATGGACATCGCCGGCAAGTTCTCGGGCACAGCCGCGGGCATGATGAACACCGGCTCCGCGCTCGCCGCGATCCTCTCACCAATTGCATTCGGCTACATCGTGGCCAGGACCGGCAACTGGCAACTCCCGTTCGCGGGCTCGCTCGGCTTCCTGCTGCTTGGCGCAATCCTCGCGCCCCACATGCATCCGGAACGATCGTTCGAAGAGGCCGGCAGCAGCCCGCCTATGCAGACCGCGCACCTGTCATAAAAGGCAGCCACAGAGACACAGAGACACGGAGCCCGAACGCGTCGCCCGCCGCGCAGCGGCGCCCCGGTGCCTCAGTGGCTTGAAAATCTCTGTGTCTCGGTGTCTCTGTGGCTATTACTTGAACGCGCAGACGCTAAGGCTCTGCTGTCCCGCCACGGCCTTTCTGCGGCGCTGGCAGCGCTTTTCTCGGGAGCTTCTCGTCGCGCATCGCGGCGTTGTACGCGAACACGGCGATGACCGCCGCCTGCTGCACCATGTCGTCGCGCTGGACCCGGTCGAAGGTGTCCATGTTCGAGTGGTGCGTCCGCGCGTTGTACTCGAGGCGATCGACCATGAACTGGAACGCGGGCACGCCGGCGTTGTCGAACGACAGATGGTCGGTGGACGTCACCGACCGGGGGCCGATGGTCGTCACGCCAAGGTCGTGCAGCGGCGCCATCCAGGCCTCGAACACCGGCCGCGCCGCCATGTTGCTCTGCAGCCAGATGCCACGCACCTTGCCGGTACCGTTATCCGAGTTGAAGTACGCCGCCAGCTTCGCGTGCTCCGGCTTCAACGTCATCGTTTCGACGTCGGCGAGGTGATCGCGGACGTAGGCCTTCGAGCCAAGCAACCCCTGCTCCTCACCGCCCCAGAGAGCGACCCGGATCGTGCGGCGCGGCCGCGCGCCGACCGCCTTCAGAATCCGCATCGCTTCCATCATGGCGCCGCTGCCGGTCGCGTTGTCGGTGGCGCCGGTGGCATACGGATGCGAATCGAAATGCGCGCCGAGCAACACGACCTCCGACGCGAGGTCGGTGCCGGCGATCTCGGCGATCGTATTGAAGCCGTTCGGCGTGTTCTCGTCGTAGAACTTCGTCTCGACGTTGAGCTCGACTTTCACCGGCACTCCCTTGTCGAGTACCCGGATCATGCGGTTGTAGTGCTCGACCGCGAGCGCAATCACCGGTACGCTCTTGCCGGCCTTGTCGTCGCGCGCGCTCGATCCGGCGGGAAAAATCGTTCCGCCGTCGGGATGCTGCTGCTGCCACGACAGGTCGCTGCCGCCGGCCGCCATGTCGCTGTCGCTGCCGCGATCGAACAGCGCGACGACGCCTTCGTGCACGTAGAAGTCCGACACCTTCTGTCGGAAGGCCACTGCCTGGGTCCCTCTGCCGCCGCCCATCGCCGGCACCGGCGTCGTCTCGGCTTCCGCAATGTCCTTGTCGGTCATGCGCAGGATGATCGGCCCCTCGAGCATCCGCACTTTGCGCGCCGGCTGCGCGAGGACGATCTTGCCGGCCAGCTTGCCGCGATACTTCTCGAAGTCGCCGTCGTTGGCGATCTGCACGCGAACGACGTCCGCGGTGATCGGTCCTTTCGTACCGGACGACCATTCCTGCGGGAAGCCGATGAGTGGCTGAATCTGCGGCTCGACGAGGTGCGCGGAAAACCGGACCAGCGACCACCCTTTGCCGAAGCTCCAGCGCTCCTGGTGGACGTTGCTCAGCTCCCATTCGCGGAACTTCTTCATCGTCCACTCGCTCGCCTGCTGGATGCCGGGCGATCCGGTGAGGCGCGGCCCGAACACGTCGCTGAGCCACGACACGTGATCCATCACCTGCGACCGGTTGAGCCCTTCGTCGCGGATGCGCCCGAGCATCGCGTAATCGAGCTTCTCGCTCTGCGCGAGGGTCAGGCTGGCGGTGGCGGCTGCCAGCAGGATCCCGAGAATCGCACGTCTCATCGTTGTCTCCTCAGCGTCATGTGTCCGATCATAGACGAGCGCGGCCCGCCCGCTGCCGGCTCAGCGCCCAGAGTCCAATACCGCCAAGGACGACGAGATTCGGGAAAAGCAGCGGCGCCATTGGTGGTGCTCCGGTCAGTACCCGCTCGAACAGGCTGCCGGCCGGCTGTCGGAAGTCCGCCTGGGCATGGAGGCCGAACCCGATCACGCCGACGAGCGCCTGCACGACGAGGATCGCACCGCAAAGCCGCAGGTACGCGATCCCCACCTCGGCGGCGAACGGGACGATCAGAAAGCCGATGGCGAACGCGCTGCTCACCACCGGGACCCATTCGATGGGGTTGAAAAAACCGTTTTGCGCGTGGTCGGTCAGGCTGAACACGAAATTGCCGATGAACCCGCCGAGCGCGAGGAGGATGACCCAGTGGGCCCACTCCGTAGTGTCGGCGGCGACGAGCCGGTTCAGGATCAGCAGCAAACCGAGCCCGGTGAATGCGAGCGGCGCGGCAAAGGGCGCGGCGTAGGTCAGGCTGCGAATCGTCCGTTCGTCGAAGAACCGGCTGTCCAGATGCAGCACGACTCCCGCCAGCCCGGTGGCGACGGCCAGCCAGCCCACGAGATGGCCCACATCCCGCCACACGGCCGGCCATTGCCGCCGCACTGGCAGGACGATCGCGAGAGCGACGGCCGCCGCGAGCGAAAAATAGAGCGGCACGTATTCCGACGCCCGCCGGAACTGATTCTGCGAATGCGCGAGGTAGATATCGAGCACGAGACCGCCGAGATTCAGCAGCACGAACAGCTCGACCCAGAGTTGATGATCACGCGCCCAGGCCGCCAACCGATCCGTTCGGTTACGGCCGCCCATGCCGCCGCCGCATCTCGTCGGCCATCGCGCGCATCTCCACCGTTCGCGCGAGCATCGGATAGTTGCCGTGCCACTGCACGAAGTCGGCGCCGCCCATGAAGGCGCCGTGCTTCGACGTCCGGCCGTCGTAGTGCCACAGATCGAAATAGACGAAGTCGATAGGCTGGGAGAACGGCGGCGTGGTGAGCACGCCGTCCTTTCTCAACGCGGTCATCAGGTCGGTAGCCTGCTGCACTTTCGCATTCGTCGACGTCACGACGTGTTCGGCCTCGGTATAGACACGCTCGATCAGCGGTCTGGTGTGGCACTGGGTACACATGGTCTTCATCGCCTCTTGCGCGTGCGCCTTGTTCGGCCGGGGCCTGCTAATCGGATCGGCGAGGTAGTACGACAACCGATCGGACGGATCGTGCGTCACCTTCTGGCCGTTGAGCCCGCTCATATGACAGGTTGCGCAGGTCGGAACGAACATGTCGCGGGTCGTCAACGATCCCGGGCGTGCGTCGAGATTCAGCTGCCGCTCCTGCGCATGAAACATCAGGCCGTGTTTCGACTCCTCGTAGATTTCGAGCTGCGAATGATCCGGCCCCATGTGGCATTGGCCGCACGTTGTCGGCAGCCGGGCGACCGCGACGGAGCTTGTGTGCCGGGTATGGCACGATGTGCACGTGCCGATGGTACCGTCGTCGTTCGGCTTGCCGATGCTGTGGCAGTTGGCGCAGCCGCTGGTCATCGCCGACGGCCCTTCGAGGGCGACGAACGGATGCGGCGGGCGCCTGGCGTAGCCCGGCTGGAAGCGCTCGGCGAACTCGACCTGCTCAGGCTTCAGTCCTTTTTCGCCGAAGACCGCCGCCCACGAGACGGCCGCATGACGGCTGTGAAGGAACTCCTGATAGACCGGTTCATGACAACTGCGGCAGTTGCCGGCCGTCAGCCTCGTCGCGATGGTGAAGCCGTGATGCTCCTGTTTCGCCTGAGCGTTCGCCGGCTGATGGCAGTCGAGGCAGTTGATGCCCTTCTGCGCGTGCCGGCTCATCTCGTACTCGTGCACGACGGCGTACTGCTGGCGCGTGTGGCACTCGGCGCACTTCCCCGACGCGCGCACCAGCGTCGCTGACGGCTGGTCGGTTTCCACGCGCGGTCTGGCGCGGTTGATCAGAAAGGCGCTCACGATCAACGCGAAGGCAACCACCACCGCGATGAAGACCGGGCGGAACGCCATGATGCGGATTCTACCGCCGCGGTTGCCGGTCCGGACCGTTTATCCAATAATCGAGGCAGTGCCCGCTGTGAACCGCGCCCGTGCGTCCGCGTTCGCGGCGGCGTTTGTGATCGCGCTCGCGGTCCCTGCGGCGATGGCGCCAACCGCTCCCGACCTTCCGCCGATGCTGATCTCGCGCCAACTGGCCGAGCAGGAACACCTGCACGCCGGCGACACCGTAACGCTGGCGCAGGATCCGCGCGGCACGCGCGCGCGCCAGTTCCGCGTCGCCGGCACCTACGAACCGACGCCCGATCCCATGCGCTTCACCGCCAGGCGCATCGAAGCGCGGATGCACCTCCCGGATCTGATGGCGATCGCCGCGGATCCGGCGGATCCCGCTGCGTCGGAATCACTCTCGGCGATCAACCTGCGTCTCAAGCACCCGGAGGACGCCGTCCGCTTCGGGTCGGCGCTGAACGCGCGCGCGCCCGGCCTGGTCGTGCGCCCGACGGTGCGGGCCCGCGACGGCTCGGATCCATTCGCCGTGCTCGAGCGCTTTCATGTCGCCGTGGCGACCGTCACGGTCCTCGGCAGCACGGCATTCCTGCTGGCGCTGATGGTGATGCGCGCCGAGGAGCGCCGTGAAACGATCGGCATCATCCGGCTGATCGGCATCTCGCAGCGGTCGATCCTCCTCGAGGTGCTGGTCGAAGGGATGCTGATCGCCGTCGCCGGGGCGCTGTTCGGCATCGTGCTCGCCGTCGCGACTCAAGGATTGGTGAATCACTTCTTCCAGTGGCGCTACGACACGGCTCTCGTCTTCGTGCGCGTGACGCGGGTCATCGCGCTCCAGTCGATCGCGGTGTCGGTGCCGCTCGGCATTCTCGCGGGGCTCGCCGGGTCGTGGGCGCTGCTTCGCCGCGACGTCCTGGCGCTCGTCGGCCGATGACCGCCTGGGGCCTCGCCTGGCGAACGATTGCGAGAAGTCCGGCGCGCTCCGTGCTGGCGGTCGCCGGCGTCACCGTCATCGGCGCGCTGCTCTTCAACATGCTGCTGCTGTCGCGCGGGCTCCTCGTCTCCTTCCGCGATCTGCTCGACAACGCCGGATACGACATCCGCGTGATCGCCGCCCAGGGTTCGATGGCCCATCGCCCGCCGATCGCCGACGCGACGTCGCTGGCCGAGGCGATCGCCCGCCTGCCGGAGGTCGAAAGCATCGCCCTGGTCAGGACCGACCTCGGACAGGTCAGCGCGCCGGGAGAGAATGCCGCATGGACGCCGATCGAGCTGATCGGCATGACCGACTCGAAGGGCGGCGGCTGGACCATCGTGAAAGGGTCGCCGCTGCCGACCGGCCCTTCCGCTGGCGAACCGCCGGTCGTCGTCAACACCACGCTCGCCTCCATGCTGCACCTCGAGCCGGGATCCAGGCTGCGGCTGCGTCTCACGTCGGCCGGCTCCGCATCCGCGCTGCCACTCGTGACGGTCCGCGTGATCGGCGTCGGCGGCTTCGCCTTCGAAGCGTCCGGCGACCTCAACGTCGCGACGACGATGGCGGGGTTCGCGGTGGCGCATGGAACACCGGCGGACCGGCAAGCCGAGATGGTGCTGGTCGCCTCGCGCCCGGGCGCGGCGGCGCCGGCCCTCGCCGCCATCGCGCGCCTGCGCCCGGACGTGCGCGTGCTCTCGAACGACCAGGTGATGGCGCAGTTCAACGAGAACGCCTTCAGCTACTTCCGCCAGATCTCCGCGGTCCTCTCGTCGATGACGCTCGCCTTCGCGTTCCTGTTGATCGCCACGCTGTTGACGATGTCGGTGAACCAGCGGCTCGGAGAAGTGGCCGCGTTGCGCGCGCTCGGTTTTCCCCGGCGCCGGATCGCCGCCAACCTGCTGTGGGAATCGGCGCTTCTGGTCGGCATCGGCGGCACCGCGGCGATCCCCGTCGGCGGTGTGCTGGCGATCATCCTCGATCGCATCCTGCGCCAGATGCCAGGCGTGCCGGCGAGACTTCATTTCTTCGTGTTCGAGCCCAGGACGGTGGTGCTGCATGCGGCGCTGCTCGCCCTGACCGGCGCAGTCGCGGCGCTCTACCCGATCTGGCTGGCCACCCGGCTGCCCATCGCAGCCACGCTTCGGCGCGAGATTCTCTCGTGACCGGCGCGCCAATCATCGCGGGACGCGGCCTCACACGATCGTTTGCGATGCCGGCCGGCGCCGTGACCGCCCTCGGCGACGTGGACATCCGCGTGGACGCGCACGACTACGTCGCGATCACGGGGCCGTCGGGGTGCGGCAAGTCGACGCTGCTGCACATCCTCGGCTGTGTCGATCAGCCCACCGCCGGCTCGCTCGTCTTCGAAGGACGCGACGTCAGCACGCTGAAGGAGTCCGATCGCAGCCGCATCCGGCTGACGCGCATCGGCTTCGTGTTCCAGCGTTTCTTTCTGCTGCCGATGCTCACGGCGTGGGAGAACATCGAGCTGCCGCAGGCAGAAGCGGGCGCGGCGAAGCCGGCGCGGCGCGACCGCACGCGCGAGCTGCTCGACTACGTCGGCCTGGCCGGACGCCGCGATCACCGGCCGTCGCAACTGTCCGGCGGCGAAATGCAGCGGGTCGCGATTGCACGCGCACTGGCGAATCGCCCAGCGCTGCTGCTCGCCGACGAGCCGACGGGCGAGCTCGACGAAGAGACGGGCGCGCAGATTGCCTCGTTGTTCGACCGCGTGCATGGCGACGGCACCGCGATTGTCGTCGTCACCCACAACCCCGCGGTGGCGGCGCGTGCCGGCCGTCATCTCGCGATGAAAAGCGGACGCGTGATCACGTCATGATCCTGCGGCTTGCGCTGCGATCGCTGGCGACGCGTCCGATCCGCACGGCGGTGCTTGCGTGCGGGTTCGGGTTCGGCATCGCCGTGATGGCGGCGCTGCTCGGCGTCGGCGACGTGATTCTCGAGCAGGCGCATTCCCCTGCGCTCGAAGGCGGCGGCGACGTCGTGGTCACCGGCCGCTTCGGTGCGCTCGAGAACGGCCGGTTCCTGATCGCGAGCATCCTCGCGTCGCCTGACCTGGCGTCCCGGACCGCGGCGATCTCGCCGTCGAGCCGCGACACGTTGTACCTGCTGAAAGGCGGCCGCGCGACCGCGATCAGGGTCACCGGCGGACTGCCGGGCGCCGGACGCGCGCTCGGCGATCGCGAGATCGAACGTGCGGCGGACTGGCTCGACAGCGACGCCGACAGGGAGTGGTCGGCGCCAGACGGCACGGCCATTCTGAAAGCGATGGATCGCTTTCATCCGATCCCGGCTGCTTCCGAATTCGCCGCGTCGTGGGCCGAATGGCTCTACTTCAACGGCCGCACGGCCGACGGACGGCTGCGTTTCTATCTGACGTTCATGGTTGGCCCCGCGACCGTCCCTGGCAAGCGGATGGCCAGCGTCCGGCTCCAGCTCGATCGCGACGGCAAGACGACGACCTATGCCGCCGGCGAAGTGGTGGACGAAGCGCGGGTGCTGGCGGCCGCTCCGGATCTCGACATCGCGGGCAGCCGCGTGCGGCTGAAGGACTCGCAGTACCACATCGCCCTGACATTGCCTGGCGCGTCCGGTAGTCTCGTGCTTCAGGCTGCGGCCGGACAATCGCTGCCGCCGGCGACGATCACCGGCGCGCGCGGATGGGTGACCGGGTACACGGCACCCGTTCTCTCGGGAACCGTTCGCGGCGAGCTGCGCATCGGATCCGATGTGATTGCGGTGCGCGACGCTGCCGGCTACCACGATCACAACTGGGGATTCTGGAAAGGGGTGCGCTGGCAATGGGGACAGGTCGCGTCCGGCGACCTGTCGTTCATTTACGGGAGGATTTTTCCGCCGCCGGACGTCGCCGATCCGGAGCGGATTCCGGGGTTTCTCGGGATCCTCGGCACGAACGGTCCGGTCGGCTTCTCCACCTCGGTCTCGCTCGAGGAAACCGGCGACGAACGCGGGCAGCCGAAGCGGGTTTCCGTGCACGCGCGCGCACCGGCGATCGATGTGACGCTGGTGTTTTCTGTCGATCGGCTGGTACGGACGCCGATGGCGATGACGTCGTCTGCGGAGGGAATGCCCGCGGACTTCCTGCAGATGGGCGGCGAGTATCGCGTGACAGGAATCGCCGGCGGCCGGGCGCTTGATTTCACCGCGCGCGGCGCGGCGGAGACGTTCCGCTAAGCATGTCGACTTGTGTGGCGCAGGGCTTCAGCCCTGCGTTCTTCGCAGCCCTCAAAGGGCTGCGCCACTACAGCCATACGAACCGCGTTAGAGATGCACACCAGTCACGTTCACGTCATTCGCAACAGCGACGACGCGCTGCGCACGACAAAACCCAGTGCGAGCAGCGCCAACGCACCCGTCGCGTTGACAGGATCACCAACAGCAGCGCCGGCGAGGAAGGCGACGGCACCGGCCAACACGAGGGCGGCAGACCACGGGTAGCCCCATGCGCGGAACGGTCGCGCGCGGTCGGGCTCCCGCCGGCGCAGCACAATCAGCGCGAGGCAGCAGACGACGTAGTTGGCCGCCAGGAAAAACGCGACAATCGCCACCAGCCGCTGAAACGTGCCGGTGGCGATCAGGGCAAGGGCGACCGCTGTGGTCGCCAGCATCGCTGAGGCCGGCGTGCCACGCGAGGTCACCGCGGCCGCTCGTCGCCACAGGAGCCCGTCGCGTCCGATCGCGAACAGGATCCGCGTCCCGATCATCAGGATGGCGTTGAGCATCGGCGGCAGCGACACAATCGACAGGACCGTGATGATCTCGCGTCCACGGCCGCCGAGAAGAAGTTGCGCCGCGTCTGCGGCTGGCAGCGTAGAGCGCGCCAGGTCGCCGAGCGGCAGCACGGACAACAACGCGATGTTCACGAGCAGGTAGACGACGATGACCGCCGCGACGCCGCCGATCATCGATCGCGGAAGATTCCGGTTCGGATCGCGATCTTCTTCGGCAAAGTACAGCGCGCTCTGCCACCCACCGTAGGTGATCACCACGGATTGAAGCGCGACGATCAGCCCGGCAAACGACGGTGTCTGCAAGCCCGACGCGGGGCTCGAAGAGATACCGGGCGCGAACACCATCGCCGCGACGACAACCGCCAGGAACGCGCCGAATTTCGCGACCGTCGTGATTTCCTGAAAGCGGCTGCTGACCCGCAGCCCGGCGAGTTGCAGAGCGACCAGCGCGGTGAGCGTCAGGATCGCGATCGCCTTCTCGTGCCCACCAAGCGACGGCAGGAGCAGGGCCGTGAACTCGCCGATCGCGATCGACACATATCCAAGAACCGCGCAGTAGGTCAGCCAGTCGGTCCATCCGACGGCGAAGCCCATCGTGTCGCCGAAGGCTCGTCGCGCATACACGTAATATCCGCCCGCCTCTGGCAGCATCGTCCCCAGCTCGGCCAGGCAGACGGCGCCGATCAGTGTGTACAAGCCGCCAACGATCCACACGGCGAGGATTGCCGTCGGGTTCGGCAGCTGACCGGCGACGAGGCCGGGCGTTCTCAGAATGCCAATCCCGAGCGTGCTGCCGACGATGACGGCGAGGCCGAAGCCGACGCCGAGGATGCGGATGAGACCGCGGGAGGTGGATGGCGCGGCGGTCTGATTCAGCATCGTGTCTGCCGGTTGAAGGCTACTGCCGCTTGAGGGCGACGAGCACGACGTCGACTGCGCCGCCGACGTTTCGCGCGGAGTGGCTCGTGCCGAGTCCTTCGAACTCGACGTCGCCACGCTTCCAGCGGTTCACGACCGTCTTGCCGTCGGCCGTGTCCTCGATCTCGCCGCCCGACAGGTGGACGACAATCGTGTCGGAACCATGCGTGTGGAAGCCTTCGCGCGCGCCGACTTCCATACGCGCGCGGATCACCGATACGCGATCGTTCTCGAAGATCGGCTTGAAGCTCATGCCGGTAAACGGCGCGTCGCCAGGCTTCGACCCGTCCGCCGGCGATGCCGCCGCTGGGCCCTGCCGACGCGGTTGCACGATGACGATGGCGCCGCTCCCACGCGAAGTCCCGGATAGAGCCGCGGCGTCCTCCACCCAGACTGCGCTTCCCGCTTTTGCGACGCCGGAGCTGTCCTCGATCGACACGACGACACCAGGCCCATGCTCCACGCCGGTGAGAGGACCGGCGGCAGTCGTTCGATACACGCGCACGCGAGGGTTATCGAGAGCGACAAGCGGCTTCGTTTCGCGAGCGGCCTGCGCCGCCGCTCCGTGCCTCGCGGACACACCTAGCGTCGTCGATGTCACGATTGAAGCGGCAATGATCAGGAGCCCGCGCATGGTCTGCCCTCTGTGAGCGGGTCATGCTACATCGGGTAGGCTCTACGAGCCATGGACTATCGACGACTGGGATCGACGGGCATTCGGGTTTCGCGCCTGGGACTCGGCTGCGGCAACTTCGGCGGCATCGGATCGGCGCCCGCCTTCTTCGGCATGGGCGAGACCGAAGCGCAAGCCTTCGATCTGATGGATCGGGCGATCGCCGCCGGGATCAACTTCTTCGACACCGCGAATGCCTATGGCGGCGGCCGCAGCGAAACCTACATCGGCCGATGGCTCAAGGTGAAGGGACCGGCGGTTCGGCAGCAACTTCTACTCAGCTCGAAGGTGTTCAACCCGGTCGGACCAGGGCCCAACGATCGAGGGCTGTCGCGCCGCCACATTCTGCAGCAGGTCGACGAGAGCCTCTCGCGGCTGCAGACCGACCGCCTCGACATGTACCTCATTCACGAGCCCGATCCCGAGACGCCGCTCGACGAAACGCTTCAGGCTCTTGATGATGTCGTGCGCGCGGGCAAGGTGCTCTACGTCGGCGCCAGCAATATCGAAGCGTGGCGGCTGGCACGGGCGCTATGGATCAGCGACAAGAAAGCCTTGCGCCGCTTCGACTGGGTGCAGAACTCGTTCAGCCTGCTCGATCGCAGCCAGGAGCGCGAGATGTTTCCGCTCTGCGCCGACCAAGGCGTGGGATTCACCGCATTCAGCCCGCTCGCAGGTGGTTGGCTGACCGGAAAATACCGCGAGGCGGCCGCCTATCCAGACGGCTCGCGGATGACCCTGCGTCCGGAACCGTATCGACATTTCGAGCGCGGCAACGTGTTTCGGGGACTGGCCGCCCTCGCCGAAGAAGCGCGCACGCGCGGAGTCGAGATGGGCGCGCTCGCGATGGCGTGGGCGCTTCACCATCCGCGCGTCGACGCGGCGATCATCGGCCCACGGAACGCCGCTCACCTCGATGCGGCTCTTGCATCGACGACGATCGAACTCTCCGACGAGGACGCGCTGCGTCTGGCGGCGCTGTTCGAGACGGGCGGCGCCTGATCCGGTAGACGACGGACAACGCAGAACTCGCGGAACACGCAGAAAAGTTGGTCTGCGTGTTCTGCGGTTTCTGCGTTGATCGTCGTGCCGGTGGCGACCGTTCTCCTATGCCAGCGCTGTCTTATAGAGTGCGACGAGCTTCGCCCAGGCCTTTTCGGCTTCCGGCTTGTTGTAGATCGGGCTGTCGGCCGCGGCCGGCATGTCGGGGACGCACCAGCCGTGCAGGCTTTTGTACACCTCGATCTCGGCCGGCACATTCGCGGCGGCGAACGCTTCCTTCAATTTGTCCTTCGCGTCCGGCTGGCGCGCATCGTCGTTCGACGCGACGGCGACATAGAGACGGCCCTTCATCTTGGGAATCATCAGATGCGGGCTGGTCGGCTGATCGGTGACGAGGCCGCCGCCGTGAAACGATCCGCCGGCACCGACGCGATTCGGCACGGCGGCGAGCGTCCTGAACACGAGCGGCCCGCCCATGCAGTAGCCCTGCGTCCCGACTTTCTTCGAGGCGTTCACCTGTTTCTGCGCGTCGAGGAAGGCAATGAAGGCGACCGCGTCCTTCTCGGCGGCGCCGGCGGCGCCGATGCTGCCCATGAGGGGACGCAGCTTCGCCATGTCGGCCTGGTTCGAGAAGTTGAAGCCGTTCATGTCGATGCCCGGCGCCTTCGTCATGCGGTAGTACGGATTCGGCACGAGGACGGAGTAACCGTCGGCGGCGATCCGCTTGCCCATGTCGACCATCGCGGGACGCAGCCCGAACGCGTCCGGCCAGATGATCACGGCCGGGTGCGAGCCCGTCGTAGGATGGATGAACGTTGCGTCGCAGGTGCCGTCGGGCGTTTTCACGTCGACGTTGGTGACCTGGACCGGCAGATCGGCCGCCGAGACGAGTTGCTCCCCCGTCGCCGCGGCGAGACCGGCGGCCAGCGACAAGGCGACGAAATCGCGACGCGAAAGATCGTTCTTCTCATCTGCCATTGGTGCTCCTCTTAAGTCTTCAGTTTTGAGTTTTCAGTTTTGAGTTCTATCTTCCAGACCACGTAGGTTTGCGCTTGGCGAGAAAAGCCGTGACGCCTTCCCGGAAGTCCGCGCTGGTATAGCACATCTCGACCATGTCCGCGTCGGCGCCTGCGGGGAGCCGGCGTGCCGCGAGGATACGGCGGATCATTTCCTTTGTCGCGCGCAGCGTCAACGGGGCGTTTGCGGCAATCTCAGCCGCGAGCGCGCCCACGGCCGCCGCGATTTCCCCGGCCGGCACGAGGCGGTTGACGATCCCGAGCGCCTGCGCTTCCATGCCGCCGATCAGCCGGCCGGTGAAGAGCATGTCTTTCGCCGCACCTGGTCCCATGACGTCGAGCAGACGGCTGTAGCTGGCACCCGACAGGCAGTTGCCCAGCGTCCGCGCGATCGGGATCCCGAACGTCGCTTCGGGAGTCGCGACCCGCAGGTCGCATGTGAGGGCGATGGCGCAGCCGCCGCCGGCGGCGACGCCTTCCACCTGCGCGATCGTCGGCCTGGTCACGCGCTCGAGCCGGTCCAGGACGTGATCGAGCCGCTCCTCGTACTTCAGACCGTCGTCGCGGTTGTTGAAGTTCTGAAACTGCGCGATGTCGGTGCCTGCGACGAAAGCCTTGCCGCCGGCGCCGCGAAAGACGAGAACCCGGATCGCTTCGTCCGCATCGACGCGGTCGCATGCGGCGACGAGCGCTTCGTACATCTCCCAGGTCATCGCGTTGCGCGCTTCGGGGCGATTGAAGGTCAGCGTCGCGATCGGGCCGTCGGTCTCGAAGATCGTATGCATTAGACTTTTGCCATGCCCAGCGCGCTCGACGGCCTGCGCGTCCTTGACGTCACGCAAGTGATGGCCGGGCCGTACTGCGCGATGATCCTCGCGGATCTCGGCGCGACGGTCATCAAGGTCGAACCGCCCGCCGGGGACTCGACGCGGCAGATGCCCGGCGCGTCCGGCACCGACAGCCCCAGTTTCAACGCCGTCAACCGCGGCAAACGCAGCATCGTCCTCAACCTGAAAACGGCCGAGGGCCGCGGCGTCTTCGCGCGGCTCGCGCGCTCGTCTGACATCCTAATCGAGAACTATCGTCCAGGTGTGATGGCCTCGCTCGGCCTCGACTACGCGGCGCTGTCGGCGGCGAACCCGCGCCTGATCTACGCATCGATTTCCGGCTACGGCCAGACCGGGCCGCAGCGCGGCAAGGGCGGGTTCGACCTGATCGCGCAGGGCGTGTCGGGGATCATGTCGATCACCGGCGATGCGGGTGGACCGCCGGTGAAGGCAGGCGTGCCGGTGACCGACCTCGGGGCCGGACTGTTCGCGCTCGTCGGAATCCTCGCGGCGCTCGAGCACCGCCATCGCAGCGGCGTCGGACAGCAGGTGGACACATCGCTCGTGGACGCCGGCGTCGCGTTGTCCGTGTGGGAGGCGACGGAGTACTTTTCGGGAATCGGCGTGCCATCGGCGCTCGGCTCGGCGCACCGGATGAACGCGCCGTATCAGGCGATGCGCTGCGCCGACGGCTACATCACGCTCGGCGCGGCCAACGAGCGATTGTTCCGGCGGCTGTGCGACGTGCTCGGCCACGCTGAATGGACCGCGGATCCGGCGTTTGCCGACAATGCGAGCCGGGTCGCGCATCGCGCCGCGCTGGCTGCACGGATCGAAGCGATCACCGTCACGCGGCCGCGCGCGCACTGGCTGGCGCTGCTCGAGGCCAACGATATCCCGTGCGGACCGATCAACGACTACGCGCAGGTGTTCGCGGATCCGCAGGTGCTCGCGCGCGAGATGGTCGTCGAAACGGAACACCCGACGCTGGGGCATCTCAGGACTCTTGGCTCGCCGATCAAACTGGGCAGCACACCGCCCGAGGTCTCCCGTCGCGCGCCCCAACTCGGGGAGCATACGGACGAAGTGCTGCAGGAAGCCGGCTTCAGCAGTGACGAGATTGCGACCCTGCGAGCAGCCGGAGCAATCGGCTGAGCGCGCGTGTTTTGGTTATCCACGGATTACGCGGATGACGCGGATTGTTCAAACACGCATCCGGCGACGCGGCGTAGCCGCGCGCGGGGTGAGAATCAAACTGCGTGAACGCGAGCCCGTTGCGTCAGGTGGCTCGTGTTCACGCAGTTTGCTTCTCACCCCGACCGGCCGCTTCGCGGCCGGCGCCGGATGCCTACCAGCTGTCGGCGGGCGCGCGCGACCCGCATCCGTGCCACGAGATTCAATCCGTGTAATCCGCGCAATCGGATCAAATGAAAGGGCCGTCGCCCAGTCGCGGCGCCGGAGATAATGCCGTGGTTCCAACACGCATGCTCCGGGCCACGAGAGGAGGACAGCCCATGGAGCAGTATATCGGCGTCGATT
>Ga0163163_10001684_pt1 | contig 18658 bp, 13 predicted proteins | sample S65metaG_FD_119766 | JGI IMG/M metagenome (GOLD analysis project Ga0163163, IMG submission 119766) | Switchgrass rhizosphere microbial communities from Kellogg Biological Station, Michigan, USA - S6-5 metaG | ecosystem: Host-associated > Plants > Roots > Rhizosphere > Soil | place: USA... | reverse complement strand
TCGGTACTGATCACCCCACTCTGTCATTTCACAGCCAGCTGGAAGACCATGAATGTATTGCAGCCATTGATCATTCTTTATTGGCCTCCTGAATGCACTCCATGCAGTTTGTGAATCGTTCCAACGGATTGAAATGCTTCGTTCGGTTTCCGGCTGTCTTCATTGCTCTCAGCGGCACGCCCGTCCTTGCCCTGACGGGATCAGGAGGGTCGGTCGGAATGGATCCGACGTCTGCAGATGCGGAGGAATGAGATGACTTCAACATGTTTCACACGCAAGCTTGCCGCTGTTGCATTCATGCTGTTGCTTTGCCAGGTGACTTCTTATGCCCAAACTGTGGCCGAAGCGGCCCGGGAAAGTCGGGCGAAGCGGGAGGCCGAAGCAAAAGCAAACAACCGCGTGTTCACGAACAAGGATGAGCCTGGTTCAATCCCGCCCGTAGCACCACCGGCGCCTATGGTCGAGCCTGCCCCAACCGCAGCCGTCACCGCGCGGCATGAGATCATGTATGAACCATACGAAGGCTCGGTGCAGCGCATCATCATCAACGTCACCTTGAACGGCAGAGTACAAGCTCGGCTTGCGGTGGATACGGGCGCACACCAAACGATCATTTTTCCCAGGCTTGCGCAGCGGCTCGGATTCTTGAACGATACGTCCGTCGGTGTAAAGACACTCAGCGGTGGTATCGGAGGAAGCGTTCCGGCAGTCGCCGTAATCATCGACACGATTCGGGTTGGCGATGTGGAGCAGCCATTTTTCCCGGCGAAGATCGTGCCTGCAGTCTCGAGTGCGTTCGAAGGTCTGATCGGCATGGACTTTCTCTCACTTTTCGTGATGCACGTCGATCCCCTGCATCATCTACTGATCCTGGAAGATGTCGCTCCCACGTCCGCACAGTACGGACAAAGAAACGAACAATGGTGGCGAGCAAACTTCAAGGAGTTCGCAGACCTGCGCCGCGGCTGGCGCGACTATGCTGAGGATCTCAGCAAAACAATTGAAAGTTCCAATATTACGGCTGGCGGCGGGATCGAGGATGAGCGACTAATGCTGGACTTTGCCCGGAACCAGGTCCTGGAAGCTGAAGGTATGTTTAATCGTCTGAACAGACGCGCCATCGAATACCTCGTGCCGATGAACTGGAGGGAATATTAGGCACTCGAAACATACAGGAACGCGTTCGAATGTGGGGATCGGACCAACGTTCAATTCCCAATTCTCAATTTTCATCCGATCGGATGGGAATTGAGAATTGGGAATTGAACGTTGGTCCGATCCCCCGGCTCCTCTTACTGAAGCAGGTGCGTGATATCCGCGCGCTCCTTCGTGAGCTCCGAGTGAGTTCCCTCGATCCTGCCTTTTGAAAATTCCGATATCTCCAGGCCCTTCACGATTTCATAGCGGCCGCCGGAACAGGTTACGGGATACCCGAACATCACGCCTTCGGGAATTCCATAGCTTCCGTCCGAAGGAACGCCCATGGAGATCCAGTCGCCCGACGGAGTTCCAAGAACCCAGTCGCGAACATGAGAAATCGCGGCATTTGCGGCCGATGCGGCCGAAGAGAGTCCTCGCGCTTCGATAATCGCGGCGCCGCGCTTCTGGACCGTCGGGATAAACGTCTGTTCGATCCACGCCTGATCGTTGATGAGCTTCGCCGCATTCTGACCATCGACCAGTGCGTTGAACAAATCGGGATACTGCGTTGCGGAATGGTTTCCCCAGATGGTCATCTTCTTTACAGAGCGAACCGGCTTCCCTGTTTTCTGGGCGACCTGCGTGAGCGCGCGGTTGTGATCCAGGCGCATCATGGCCGTGAACTGCGTGGGCTTGAGACCCGGCGCGTTCTTCATTGCGATCAGCGCATTGGTGTTTGCGGGATTTCCAACCACGAGCACCTTGACGTCACGCGACGCCACCGCGTTCAGGGCCTTCCCCTGCGGAACGAATATTGCTCCGTTGGCTTCCAGCAGATCTTTGCGTTCCATCCCCGGGCCTCGTGGACGCGCGCCGACCAGGAGCGCCACTTCGACGTCCTTGAACGCCACCATGGGATCGGATGCCGCCGCCATCGATTCCAGCAAAGGGAACGCACAGTCATCGAGCTCCATCATGACGCCCTGAAGGGCCTTCTGCGCTTTCTCGTCCGGGATTTCGAGCAACTGCAGAATCACCGGTTGATCGCTCCCCAACATTTCACCACTCGCAATGCGAAACAAAATACTGTAGCCGATCTGTCCGGCAGCGCCGGTCACGGCAACGCGCACAGGCTTTTTCATGATTACTCCTTACGAATTTCTAAACTCCAAGCAGATCCGTCAATTCCTTTACGGCCGCGGCGGATCGATGCAACGCCACACGTTCGTCGTTGGTAAGGGAGATCTCGATCACCTGTTCGATTCCCTTCTCTCCCAGCTTCACCGGAACACCAACATAAAGGTTGCTGATTCCGTATTCCCCTTCAAGAAATACAGAACACGGCAGAATTTTTTTGCGGTCATTGAGTATGACGTCCACCATTTCAACAATGGAAGACGAAGGCGCATACCAGGCGCTCGTGTTGAGCAGCTTCACAATTTCAGCACCACCATCCCGCGCGCGTTGAGACAGACGATCGATCGTTTCCTTTGACATGAGTTCCGTAATAGGGATGCCGGATACGGTGGAATACCGCGGCAGCGGAACCATCGTGTCGCCATGCCCTCCAAGTACGAATGCATGAACATTCTCAACCGAAACATTCAGCTCCATCGCAATGAATGCACGAAATCTGGCGGAGTCGAGCACGCCCGCCATTCCAATTACACGTTGCCTGGGAAATTTGCTGACACGGAACGCAGTCTGCGCCATGGCATCGAGCGGATTGCTGACCACAATGATGATGCATCTCGGAGAATGCTTCACGACCCGTTCGGTCACGTCCCTGACGATATCGTAGTTCGTTCGCAATAAATCATCGCGGCTCATACCGGGCTTGCGCGCGACACCCGCCGTGATCACCACGACATCCGAGTTCGCCGATTCACGATAGTCATTGGATCCCGTGATTCGACAGTCATAGCCCCCCACTGGACCGCTCTCTGCCAGATCCAGCGCTTTGCCCTGTGGCACTCCAGCCACGATATCCACCAGCACGACGTCGGCAAGCTGCCTGTCTGCGATTCGCTGTGCTGTTGTCGCACCCACGTTTCCAGCTCCGACAATAGTTACCTTTCGTCTTGCCATTGGACGCTTCTGATCCTGCTATTTTCCAGGATCATCAGACCCTGCCGATTCGCGTGGTCCGAGATATGTGTATTCATGGAAAGCCTTGCTGTACTGATCCAGAAGCTGCACACCGACTTTGGGACGGATCAGCCCATCTTTGACTTTCTGTTGAATGAGCTGCTCCATCCGGCGCTGCAGATCATTGGGAAAATACTGCACGACCGCGAGAATTTCCTGAACCGTTGTTCCCTTGATTACCTTTTCGACAAAGTAATTGTCCGGCTCATCGTCATCCGCATAGACGTGGACTTCGGTGACTCTGCCAAACAGATTGTGGATGTCCCCAAGAATGTCCTGGTAGGCGCCCATCAGGAAGAAGCCGAGGTAGTACGGCTCGCCTTCATTGAGACGATGCAGCTCGAGCGCATTCTTGGTTCCCGTCGGAGAAATAAACCGATCGACCTTGCCGTCCGAATCGCAGGTCAAATCCACAAGTGTCGCCAGACGGCTCGGGTGTTCGTTCAGACGCTGAATCGGCATGATTGGAAATACCTGGCCGATGGCCCAGTAATCGAGAATGGATTGAAACACCGAAAAGTCGCAGAGATACTGGTCGTTCAGCTGCTCCTGCATGGCCTGCAGGTCCATGGGAAGCGATTCGCGGCTGCGCTTCTGAACCATACGATTGATTGTTTCGCAAGTTGCCCAGTAGAACCTCTCGGCCAATGCCTTCTGCTCCAGAGTCAGATAGCCCAGCTCGAAAAGAGTGCTGACTTCCTGGCGTTTCTCGGCAACGTCGTGAAAGACCTCAAGCAGGAAAGGAAGTGACCTTCGGCGAGCCACCTTGTCGGTAACCGATCCCAGAAGGCGCGAGAGATCATTTACAAGCTGGTGGCTCGCCGATTCCGGAACGATGTTGTCTTCAGCAACATCACGAACATTGGCCGCGATCGCTTCGACGATGAGAACGGAATGATGCGCGGTCAGGGCTCGACCGCTTTCGGATACCAGGATGGGATGCGGAACCTTTTCGGCATCGCAGACCTCCTTCACCGAATACACAACTGCATTCACGTACTCTTCGAGCGTGTAGTTGATCCCGTGCGGCGAAGTGACTTCGCCAGCTTCGTAGTTGACTCCTAGGCCACCACCGACATTGACATACTGAATGTCCAATCCCCTGCGCCTCAGTGTGGCGTACACGCGAGCGATTTCCTTCACCGCCTGCTTGAGATTTTGGACATCGAGAATCTGGCTTCCCAGATGGAAGTGAAGCAGCTTGAATCCATCCGCGACGCCGTAAGTGTTGACGTCCTCCAGCAGCTTGACCAGTTCGGTGATGGAAATTCCGAACTTCGAGCTGTCTCCGCCGGATGCCGCCCACTTTCCGGATCCGGTTGCCGAGACCTTGATGCGTACTCCGAACCTTGGAACGATGCCGAGTTCCTTTGCCTGAAGCATCAGTGGGCGCAATTCGGAATACTTCTCAAGAATGGGAATGACGTTCTTCCCGAGTTGCTGACCTATCAGCAGCAGGCGGATCATGATTCCGTCCTTGTAGCCATTGCAGATCAGAAGTGTTCGGTCGTCTTCCAGATGCGGCAGCGCTGCGACCAGTTCTGCCTTCGAACCACACTCCAGGCCAAAACCAAACGGGCGGCCGGCCTCCAGGATTTCCTGAACCACTTCGTGAAGCTGATTCACTTTGATGGGATACACGCTGATGTAGGAGTTCTGGTAGCCGGACTCTTCAATGGCTTTCCGGAACGCCGTGTTGATTTCCGCGACACGCGAGCGAAGCAGGTCCTGAAAGCGGATCAGGAGCGGGAATTCGATTCTCTGCTGCCGGAGATCCTTAACGACCTTGAAAAGATCAATGCCGATGGGATCTCCAAGTACCGGCCGAACCTCCAGGTGACCTTCGGCATTAACGCAAAAATACGATTCACCCCAAAGCTTGACGCGATACAGCTCTTCGGAGTCTTGAACAGTCCAGGTTTCTTCTTTAGCCATCTCTTGGTTTTTTGCCGGTCCTCAAAGGAAACGTTAAAGCTTAACCGAGACACCCCGACTTTCCAATGATGGAGTTGTGAAGATATGGGGAGAGACCCATCAAAGCGGGAAATTTGTCATTTGTCATTTGTGGAAGCGAACAAAAGCCTCCTCCCACAAATGACAAATGACAATTTCCCCGTCCCCATTACTGGCGCACCAGCTGTTCGTAGACGATGGCAAAATCCCTGCGGAATTCCTGCCAATCGAGGGGCTCGAAGACTCGGGGCTTATACGCTTTCAAAAGTCTCTCGATGTCGTCGGATTCATTTGGCTCCAGAGCAAACCGAACGTAGATGACCCGGCAATGACAGTCTCGTTCCGGCTTAAGAGGCAGAACACTGGAACCTCTTGGAAAAGTGGAACGTGCCGCAACAACGATGATGACGTGTTCGGCGCCAGTAGTTTCTTTCTCCGCCTCTTCGAACCGCGCTCTCAACACAGCTCGAAAATACCGGCCGCGTTCCGCCTTACCTGCCAGAGCATCAATCGACACCGTGCTCGTATCTTTGTTGATGGCACCCTCCAGCATTTCGTGTGTGACGTCTTTCAAATCCCGCCGATCGAATTCGAGGGTTCGGTTTGTCAGATCGATTGCGGTTAGTTGCGAGGTGCCATGGACCACATCGAGATGGCTGAATACAGAAAGAAACTTCGTGAGATTGTTCTGGAATACCGACAAGCGATAAGCGTTATCCAGTGCGCCTTCCGGGGGACTGAGTATCGTGATCACAGACACGTTCAACCTTCCGGACTTGTCGATAACGAAGGATGGCGGCGGATCGGTTGGAAGGCCGCTGTCCCTGGCGGTCAGCACTGTCATTCGGGAAGGATTCCTCATGTCCGAAATACTTCGCGGTGACGATATTGGGCTTGGGAAGCGCAGCGCTGACTTCAGGTCTTCCGGCTTGACCATTTCCACGAACTCAAACGAGGGAAAACTTAGAAGGGATTGCTCCAGGGGATCCGCTTCATTCCCAGGAACGAAGACATCTTCGTATCGAGTGCTGTACCGGCCCGTCGCTCGGTCAAGCACCGCCAATTCCAGCTTGTATCTTCCTGGCCGGACAATCGCGATCTGGGTCCAGTAGGCGCCAAGGCCTTCGGGTAGAGCAGCCGAAAACGGTGTGAAGACGCTCGGTGCAACGGAATGAATCTGAGCGATGGAAGTTACACCATCCAGCACTCGAGCGAACAAAACCAGGTCGTGGGTATCGCCACTCTTCTTTAATTCTATCGGGCTTATCGACACACTGATTGACAGTTCCTGCCGAAGGTCGGACCGGTAACTTGCTTTCCCAACCGAAACTCTCCAGGGAATCTGAGCGACCTGCTTGTGCTCCTTCCATAAAGACGCGGGAAAGCTGTCCGGCACGGAGTCCGAGTTTGTCTGCGCGTCGATTACAGCAACCGGGGTAAACAGGACAGCGATAAAAAGAATGCGCAGCTTCATAACGCTTCTCTGCTCACAATGGTGACGTTCTGCCTTTGCCATTGAACGATGGCCGGAGTATATATGCGGTGCAAATGAAATCAGTCACCGATATATAACTGGAGGACAAGCGAATGGTCCGAATGCGGAATCATTGGAAATGGGGCTTGGCTGTTGTCGTCATGGCGGGTCTGGGAGCCCTGGCTGGTCTGGCTCAGCAGCCTCGTCGGGTGAACGACGACCTGCTCAAGACCGGAAGCAAAACCGGCGATGAATGGGTTGCCTATGGTAACAATTGGGCCGAACAGCGGTTCAGTCCGCTGAAGGAAATCGATGCCACAAATGTGAGCCGCCTCGGATTGGCATGGTCGACGGAGCTTCCTCTGGCAGCGGGAAATCCGCAAACGCATCAGGAAAACACACCTCTGATATTCAATGGAGTGCTCTACGGCATTACTCCATGGAGCATCGCATATGCCATCGATCTGCGAACGCATCAGGAAATCTGGCGCGCCGATCCGGCGGTCGATCAAGCCGTCTGGCAATCGCGAATCTGCTGCGGTGTGGTCAATCGCGGAATCGCCATTTATGAAGACAAGGTCATCGCACCTGTCGTCGACGGGAGATTGAGAGCATTGGATGCGGCAACCGGCAAGGTCCTCTGGGAAGTGCGCGTGTCGCCCGACAATCAGGCATACACCATCACCATGGCTCCGCGCGTGATCAAAGGCGGCCGGATCATCATTGGTGTCAGCGGCGGCGAGTTCGTCGTGCGCGGCTTCTTCTCCGCTTACGATGTGAAGACCGGCAAGCTGGATTGGCGTTTTTACACCGTGCCCGGTGACCCTTCCAAACCGTTCGAACATCCGGAACTTGCGGCTGCGGCCAAAACCTGGAGCAACGAATGGTGGAAGATGGGAGGAGGCGCCGGCGTCTGGAACGGCATGGCGTACGATGGCGACAACGACATTGTCTACGTCGGCACGGGCCAGCCCGGGCCGTGGACGGACATGCATCGCGGACCCGGCGACAATCTCTATGCCAACAGCATTATTGCCGTGCGCGGAGCAACCGGCAAAATGGTGTGGTACTACCAGGAAGTTCCCGGCGACGACTGGGACTACGATTCCATCGCCGACCTGATGCTTCTGGATCTGCGGATCAACAACAGGAATCGACAGGTCGTCATTCACGCTCCGAAGAGCGGCTTCTTCTATATGCTCGATCGCGTGACGGGAGAGTTTATTTCCGGCGATCCGATTACGAAAGTGTCATGGACATCCGGCCTTGATCCCAAGACGGGAAAGCCGAATGTGAATGCTGGCGCGCGCTATCGTGCGGATGCGGTAACCGTCAAGCCGGGACCTTCCGGCGGTCATGTCTGGCAACCCTGGACATATAGTCCGATCACGGGCCTTGTCTACTTCCCCGGCACCGCTGGAGGAAGTTCATCGTATCGAGCCGATCCGAATTACGTTCCCCAACCGACTATCATTGAACCGGGTGGGCGCGGCAGGACGCAAATGGGAACCGGCGGCGGAGCGCGCGGCGGCAACCGCGGCGCGCCCCCTGCGAATGCCGGCCAAACCGGTGCTCTGACACCAGAGGCTGCCGCGGTCGCAGCGAATAACACACCGACTGCCGCACCGGCAGTGCCGGCTGCACCTCTGCCGGAAATCGGACCCGAGGGCGTCAACGGAAATGTGCTTTATGCCTGGGATCCTATTGCGCGCAAGGAACGATGGCGAGTGCAGGGCGGCAGCGCCGGTCCTTTTGCGGGAGGAAGCATTTCGACCGCCGGGAATCTGGTCTTTTCCTCAGTGAACGACACACTGATTGCCTATCGCGCAGACACCGGTGAAAAGCTTGCAGCCATTAACCTGGGTACAACACAAATGGGTCCGCCGATCTCATTTGCCATTGATGGCAAGCAGTATATTGCCGTCACTGCCGCTCAAGGCGGAAGCGCCGCAGCAGGTGGTGGCCGCGGTGGAGCTGGTGGAGCAGGTGGTGGCGCACCCGCCACGCCGCGTCCCGCAAACCTGTTGGTCCTGGCACTGGATGGGAAAGCCCCGATACCCGGCATAACACCGCCAGCCAATTAGAATTCGGGAGACGGGGGAGGAATTCGCCCGGGCCTTCATCTCTGTAGGCGCTGTCTATGACCGCGCACAATCGTTCAGTGAAATGGATGCGGGATGATAGAGCGTGCGCGGTCATAGACCGCGCCTACAGCGTCTTTCCAGCGATAGTCACATAGATGGAGAATTAGCGCTGCGATGCCAGCTGGCCGATTGCCGCCGATCGGCGGGCAAGAAGCTCATGTTGCGCCGCAGCAGTGGTGAGCCGGGTATAACCGGGTAACATGTCTTCCGTCGCAAGCTCAATCATGATCCGATTCTCGATCCAGAACTCATAGAGTTCGAACAAGCGCATTTCCTCGCTCGGTCCTCTCCAGAAATGTTTCGTTCGCCAACCCTCACGTGCGCCAATGCGTTCGATTGTGGCGCGGTCCACCTTGACCGACACGAGGGCATGGAACGCAAACGCCTTCGGTACATCCTGAAATTGGATATCGCCCATATTGTCGCCGTCGCCCGGAGTGAGTACTGTCCGTTCCGGGTAAAGCTCAAAGCCGGTACCAAAGCCGTCATCTTCATAAGCCACCCATGATCCGGGAATCGGGCCGATGAACGGGCCAACGTAACCGCCGAGCAGTTCACCAAGAACCCTCGCCACATGTTCGGGATCGCGGACGGGTATCGATATGTGATGAATCATACGAAACTCCTCTTAGTCAGTGTACCTGATCAATATAATCAGGTACACTGACTAATATGTCAAGAACAGATTCTGCAACTGGCGATGGTCCGAGCCTCGGCACGCTGTTGCGCGTGGCGCATGCCATCATGATCGAAGAATACACGCGCTGGCTGGCGAGTTCACCCTACAAGGAAATACAGCCCGCACACGCCGCCGCGATCCAGCCGCTCTGGCAGCGGCCGGAGGGCGTTCGTCTGACGGAGCTGGCCCATACGGCCCGTATTACAAAGCAGTCGATGGGGGCCCTTGTCGATTCGCTGGAGCATGGCGGCTACGTCGAACGGGTTGATGATCCTGATGACGCACGTGCCTGGCGCGTCCGGCTGACCGCCAGGGGGCGTCAATATGGGCGCGATGTGCGGAAGTTTGCCCAGGAGACAGAAAAAAGTGTGGCGAACCGTATAGGAGCGCGGCGATTGGAAGAGCTGCGCAAAACGTTGGCGATGCTTGTGGAGTCGTCGAGTGGACGAATGGATAGCTCGGAGGCGTAAATTCAAGAGACGGGACTCACTGCGCTGCTTTAGCTTCCTTGATCGTGATCACTCGGTCCGCTTCAACGGGGCCGCGTTCTTCGGTGTTACCGTTAGGCCAGCGAATCCGAACACGATCCACTCGTGTCGTGGCTCCGAGTCCGAAATGAACACGCAGATCATTCTGAGACAAATAACTTCCGCCGCTGAGAACGTATGAAATCTGTCTTCGGCCGCCTGCCTCAATTTCGACGCGCGCTCCGACCGCACTTCGGTTGCTGCGTGTGCCTTCCAGACGGAATCCAATCCAGTGGTTCCGGTTACCGCCATCGTTCCTGTAGAAACTGGGGCGGTCATTGATATTGATGACAAGAATGTCCAGGTCACCATCGTCGTCAAAGTCCGCTACGGCGGCGCCCCTCGAGGATTTACCAATCAGGAGATTGGATGAGGCGCGCGCAATTTCTTCAAACTTCCCGTTGCCCAGGTTGCGATAGAGTTCCTTTCGCTGAAAGTATTTCTGTCCGATATTCAGACTGTCGACCTGGGGATAAACCTGCCCGTTTGCAACGAAGATATCGGGAAGGCCGTCGTTATCGAGATCGGCGAGACTGGTGCCCCATCCCATGTAGGAAACCGAAATCTCGCCCAGGCCGGCACTGACGGTGCTGTCGACGAAAAACATGTTGCCGAGGTTCTTGTACAGAGTATTCGTGTCACGAGCAAAGTTAGTCACGAAGATGTCCGGAAGGCCGTTCCCGTCATAGTCGCCGATCGCGACCCCCATTCCCGACTGTGCACGGCCCGCTTCATTGAGCGCGGCGCCGGAACTCAGTCCCGCTTCGGAGAAAGTTCCGTTCCTGTTGTTGCGAAATAAAAGATTCGGCTGAGAATCATTGGCGACGTAGATGTCTGGCCAGCCATCGTTATCGAGGTCGCTGAAGATGACGCCGAAACCGTAGTAGTTCGGATCCCGGATACCTGCCTTTGCGGTGACGTCGGTGAATGTGCCGTCGCCATTGTTATGGTAGAGCACGTCCGGCTGACCAGGTAATCCCACAGGTCCGCAAAATACATCCGCTCCCATATAGCGGCAAAGATCATTCGCGCCGCGAGGACGGACGGTCTTTTCATCGAAGCTCACGTAGTTCGCGACGTACAAGTCGACGTTTCCATCGCGATCGTAGTCCCCGAAGGCGCACCCCGTTCCCCATCGCGCGTCGCCCACGCCGGCAGACGCGGTTACATCCGTGAAAGTGCCATCCCCATTGTTGCGAAATAGAACATTGGGTCCGTAGGCCGTGATGTAAACATCCGGAAAGCCATCGTTGTTGTAATCCGCCACGCAGGCGCCCATTCCCCATCCGTTCTTTCGCAGGTGAGCGGAGTCGGTCATATCCACAAAATGTCCGTTGACGTTACGGTAGAGCGCGACCATCGGATCGCCGCCCTTCTTGTGGTGTTCGAGCGTGGAACCGTTGACGATTAAAACATCGACATTGCCGTCGTTGTCGTAATCAAAGAAGGCGGCGCCATTACCGTTGGCTTCCACGATGTAGTCCTTTTGGGGACCGCCACAGATATTCAGCAGCGTGATGCCCACTTTTTCCGCGATATCGACAAATACAGGAAAGCCGGTTTCGGAGTGGAGGGCCGAGGCTGCCGCACAAACGATCAATACGATCAAAAATATTCTTGTCCTATTTTTCCGCATCGTATCCACAGATTGTTTTTACGGTTCCGCTGTCGTCGCGATGCCGCATCTCCGAAGTGTACGAATCGGTCGGCCGATACCCCTGCCGGGATTGCAGTTCCCTGGCCAGGTCGAGCGCAGCCCGAGACTCCGACGTCCTGTTCATTTTTGAATAGATCTCTCCCAACAGCATCTGATAGCGAGAGTCCTCCTCCTCGAGTATCAGCGCACGTAGGGTCATATCCAGCGCTTCAGAGGGTTTTCCCAAACGGAGATACGCGGTACCCATGTCGAAATAGGTTTCGGAATTGAGTGGATTGACAGTCTGCGCCTGTTTCAACATTTCGAGCGCGCCCTGCGTATTTCCGCGATTCAATTGGACGGCACCCAGGGCCTGCAATGCCGGGGCATATCGAGGAGCAAGGCGGAGGGCTTCCTTCAGAAGTGCTTCGGCTCGATCCAGTTCACCGGACTGCGCATGTTCTATCGCGGTTTCGAACAGGCTGTTCGTACGGGAGAGCCGTTCCTGCAGGCTCTGGTATTCGTCCATTGCACGTCGTCCATCGTTGTTGCGGCCCATCGCCAGCAACACCTGACCCAACACATAGAGAGATTCCTGATCGGCAGGGTTTCGCTCGACTCCTTTTTGAAGAATGGAAACCGCCGATTCGAGATCGCCAAGCGCTCGATAAGCGCGGCCCAGACTCGCGTGAACTCCATCGGGAGGCTGCGCAGACTCCAACACCGTACGCAGTTCGGAGACAGCGCGTTGCGGATCGTTGCGGTCCAGGTAGAGGCGCCCTGTAGCCAGACGAGCTCCGGAATCGTCAGGCTGAAGGCGCAGGACATTCTGGTAAGCGACAAGCGCCTTGTCCCAGTCGAGCAGATCCACTTGCAAGTCGCCAATTTGACGCCAGACCGCCGCTTCTCCTTTTCCCATTCCTGCTTTGAGCGCTTGTTGAAATGCGGCCAATGACTCGGGCCGACAGCCCTCGTAACGGCGAATCACACCCAGTTGATGGTAGTAGGCACCCTGACCGGTGTTGTCCTTCATGGCCGCTTTCAGATAGTCGTAGGCCGTACCGTAACGTCCCATTCCTGTGTAGATCCCCGACAAATAGAATGAAGCGGCCGGCGATGAAGGTTCCGCATGGACAATCTGTTTGAATATCCGGATGGCCTCGAAAACGTTTCCCCTGTTGAGCTCGGCGAGACCGGCATCCAGGGTTGAATTGGGCTGGCGTGTCTGAGAGTGCGCCGTACAGGCGACGATACAAACCCCAATGATGATGTGACGAAATCGTCGCATGCGGCTTTGCCTCAATAGATAAGTAAAACTGCGCGGAGTGCATCCGAATGAACTGTAGGCGCGGTCTATGACCGCGCAGAATCCTGGATGAAACATTGTGCGCGGTCACAGACCGCGCCTACAGCATGGTGACGCGCAATCGTTCCATGTCAATTCTTCCGGAACGGTTCTTTCGCCGTGACGCCGCGGCCTTCCGAAATCGTCAGGATCTGGTTCGCTTCGACGTTCTCCAAACTATCGATACTGCCACTCGGCCATAGGATTTCGAGTCGCTCGGCCATCCGCGCACTCCCCAATCCAAAATGAACGCGTAAATCATTCTGTCCCTGATAGCTGGATCCCGCCTTGACGTAACGAAGTAGAACCTTTCCATTGACGGTCAATTTCAAACGCGCCCCAATCCCATCCCGGTTGCTTTTCGATCCTACCGTTCGGATAAGAAGCGCGTTGCTGCGATTGCCCCCATCGTTGCGAAGCAGGTCCGCGGTCTGGCCGTTGTTGCCGACCAGGATATCGAGATCACCGTCGTTGTCCAGGTCTCCCACGGCCAGCGTACGGCTGACCTTCTTCAATGCGAATCCCGGGCCGGAGATGGGGCCGACGTCGTGGAATCTGCCGGAGCCGTCGTTCTGAAGCAGAAGATTGCGTTGTTCGTAACTGGTGTTGTCGCGAAATAGTTTGACGTTGTCGATGATGTCGCCGGTTGCGATCGCCAGATCGAGATCTCCATCGTTGTCGTAATCGACAAAAGCGGTGCCGAAACCCACGAAGGGTAACGTCGCCTGCCCCACGCCACTTTCAAAAGTCACGTTGGCAAACAGTCCCTTTCCCATATTGCGGAAGAGGCTGTGGGTTTCCTTATCAAGATTGGTCACAATGATATCGAGCAGGCCGTCGCCATTGATGTCTCCCATATCGGTTCCCATTCCGGCCAATGGCCGCCCTTCGGCACCCACCGCGACGCCGGCCCGAAAACCAACCTCTTCGAAAACTCCCTTTCCCTTGTTATGGAAAAGAAAGTTGGGGACGGAATCATTGGCGACGTAGATATCCGTCAATCCGTCGTTATCGTAGTCTCCAAAGACGACGCCAAGACCATTACCATCCGTGCGGTAAACACCGGCCTCTTTCGCGATATCGGTAAAGGTCCCATCGCCGTTGTTGTGGTACAGAATGCTGGGGAGAGGATGGTACACGTTGGGATGACAGTACGTGCGAACGCCTCCCCCCGCCGTACAGTACTTATTATTATCGACGGTGAAGTCCACGTAGTTCGTCACAAAGAGGTCCACGTAGCCATCGTTATCAATGTCACCAAATGCGCAACTCGAGCTCCAGACTCCAGCGCCGCCAGCTCCTGCATTAGCGGTGAAATCGATAAAACCGCCCTTACCGTTGTTGCGATAGAGCTTGTTTGAGGTAACGCCGGTCACGTAGAGATCGGGAAATCCGTCGTTGTCATAATCGGCCGAGCAGCCGCCCATTGCAAAACCGGACACTCCGATACCTGAAGCTGCTGTCACATCCGTAAATGTAGAGTTTCGGTTGTTATGGTAGAGCCGATGCCTGGCAGCGGTTGCCACCTTGCTGTCAACGAACGAACCTCCGTTGACCAGGAAAATATCCGGCCATCCGTCGTTGTCATAATCAATGATGAGAGCTCCGGCACCCATTGTTTCCGGCATGAACTTTTGCGGAGAGGCGCCATTGTCGTGTTTGAAATTGATGCCGGCCTGCGCGGCGATATTCGAAAAAACCACAGTGGCGTTCTGTTGCCATGCGGAGCTGACGTTCGTCATGACGCCGGCGATGATGCAGGCAGCGATAATTCCAAAAAGCCTCACAACGCGCATTTGATCCTTATTCAAGATTCCACTCGAGCGCGTCTCGCAACGCCACGTCGAGGTTCTGAAGATAGACGACCTCATGTCGCCGGCTGGCATCCCTATCTCCGAGGAACCGGTATTCCTGGGAAAGATTCCAGAACAGCAGAAAATTATCGTCCAGCCCCAGACTCAACATCTTCTGAAACGTGTCGACGGCAGCCTGGTGACGACCGAGTTTGCTCTGGACGATCCCCAAATTTAAATACTGTGGCGAGACGTCCGGATAGGCTTCAATGATCTTGAGAAACATGTCGATCGCTTTTTCAGGGCGGCCTTCCAGATATTCCCCCGCTGCGCCTCGATTGAGCACGACAACGTTGCGGCTGCTGTCCGTTTCAGCCCTCGATTCTGCTTCGAGTTTCCGGTACAGTTCGAGTTCTCTGTCGCCTTCTTCCTTCCGATCCATCCGCAGAAGCGCAGTGGCTCGGATGTATCGTGCCCTTTGATGTTTTGGGTCGATGGCCAGCGCCTTCGCAGCAGCCTCTGCCGCCTCAGGGTAGCTTCCACGCCGTAAATTGGCATCGGCAACCCTGAATTGGGCGGGAACACTTTGAGGTGTGGTGGCAGCAATCACACCATATTCGGCAAGGGCGTCATCGGACTTGCCTTCTCGCAGGTAAACATCACCCAAACCCAGACGTGCTTCCGAACTATCCGGCGTGAATTCCAATGCCTTCCTGTAAGCAGACACCGCCAGTTCAAAATCAGCAACCTCTGCTCGAATACTTCCAATCTTCTGGTACACGACGCTTTGCTGCAGGCTATCCAATGCAGGATCGATACCCGCCGGTGCTTTTATCCGGCTGAGCTGCTCAAATACCTCAAGTGCCTTCATGGGCTTTCCGCTGACGAGATAAAGTTGAGCCAGATGGAAGTGGACATCCCTGGACGCCGGGAACAAACCGGCTGCACGGACCATCAGCGCTTCTGCTTCCGGTATCAGCTGCGCTTTAAAAAGTATGGCGCTTATCGCCTGATACAGATCTTCACCCATCGGCTCGCTATTGACGGCTTCCTGGAACTTCCGCAGCGTTTCGTCAAACGCGGCGTCCCGAAAATACGTTACCGCGATAAGTGCAGAACACCGGTCCAGCACTTCTGGCGCGCTGCTCCCTCCCCAGTGAGCTGCGATGTAACGGCGATAAACAGGTTCGGCTTCGTTGTACTTCTTTTGCAGCCGATACGTTTCGGCGAGACCATGCAGACTGTCCTCGAGACGATAGTCCGCGGGCATCAGCTTCTCTGCATACTGAACAGCCTGCTGAAAACTCTGGGCTGCTGCGTCATAACGGCGTTGTTCAAACGCCTGAATCCCGGCGTCATTCGAAACGACCCAGTTTACTTCCTCCATGGTCAACCGCTGGAACAGCGCAAACCCGCCGTCGAGCGGCGTGACCGCACTGATGCGGCCGGGCGCCAGACCGGTGAGTGGTCGTTGCAATTCCGGTTTGAGGTCGGACAGCTGAAATAGTCCCAGATAGCCTCCTGCACTGGCAGAGGCGTGGACCGAATGGGCTCTGGCAAGCGCATCAAACGAGGCTCCGCTCTGGACTTCTGCGCGAATGCCGGCAGCCTCCGCCTCGCTTCGGACTTCAATCAGCCGAAGGCCAATGGATTCTTCCTGGGAAAGGGTTATGGAAGGAATGAAAAGTTCGAGCGAAAGCAGAAGCAGTGGAAATAATTGCTTCATACGCAAATGCAGGCGCGGTCATCAGGCCGCGCCTGCAGGATTACCTAAAAATCCACTCGGGCCTTGAGCTGGAATTGGCGGCTTCCTACCTTGGAGGAATAACTTCCAAAAGGAACTCCGCTTTGCAGGTTCAAGTCCGACACCGCGGGAGCAGCCGCGAAGAATCCACCTTCAGTTCCCGGCGTCGGGTGGTTGAAAACGTTGGTCGCATCCAAACGTACCGTGGCGCTGATTCCTTCCTTGACTTGAATCCTCTTCTGGATGGCCAAGTCGGCTGTTCTCGTGCCCACGGTGTATATCGGGTTCATACCCAAGGTGCCTCGCTTACCTGGCAATGGGGTTTGCAGCACGACTTGACCACTGGCATTCGCGACCGCATTGAGAGTACAGGAAGCTGCAAGAGATGCGGCGACAATAGCAGTGTTGAGGCACTGCGGGTCCTTCACCTTCGTATACAAATTCTTACCGTTGCCATCGGAGTACAGATAGCCCGCGGTTGAGGTCGGGACCCAACTGAATGCACTGGATTTGTCAAAGGGCCCGACAACATCCGGAACGCCATTTCCATACAACATGCTTTGGGCCTGGATGGTGGCAGGAGCTCCGGACGTCAGGTTCAAAATCCAACTCGCCTGCCAATTCTCGGCCAGCCGCGCCCAGAAACCGGTCGCATTTGCAAAGAGAAGTTTATTGGGCCCGATCGGAAGGGCAAAGGAGCCATAAGTGATCATCGAGTGCATCCGGTCCGAAGGCAGAAGAGCGTAGTCCGCGGCCCGGTTCGTTGGATCGGTGAATGTCGCGCCGGTCCCGTTTGGTCCTTCTCCCGGGCTCATCCCGAGATTCCGGGCAAACGTGTAGGATACTTCCAGGCTGAGGCCCGCAGTCGGACGGATCGTCACCTGGGATTGCATCGAATGATAGTTGGCATATCCGAGGTTTGATTCCTGGACGGCGTTCGCCAGCTGAGGATTCGTCTTGATGAAGTTTTCGGGGAACAAGCCGCTGTAGCGGAGCACCGAACCGGATGCGCTGCCGGATACGGGGTTCGTTAGCGTATTGAGCGTCGTGGCCAGCGCCTGGTAGTTTCCATTCGCCAGGTTGCTTTGGGTCTGGAAGAACGACCGCAAGTGCATAGCTCCGGTTTGCAGCACACCATCGCTATTCGTTGTCCCTACTGGACCGCAAGGGGTCGCCACGCCAGCGGAAGTGCGGCACGTATCAAAAAACGCTGGGATAGTCAGCCCCTTGAACATCTGATCGAGCAATGGGGACTCGCCGCCACTTCTTGCGGCGTCGAACGCTTCCTTTAATCCGTTATACAGAAAGTTGGGAGCGTTGAGATCCATGTTGCCATACAGCTTGCGGCTCAGCGTCCCGATATATCGGACTTCCAGCGACACCTTCGATGAGATGGCGCGCGTTGCCGACAAAGTGAGGTTCTGAACGTACGGGCTCACATAGTTCGGATCGAAGGCATTCATCAGTCCGGTTCGGTCCGTCACAGGAATCACTGTTGCGGTCGGGTTTGGCAGGAATGTCGGCTGAACCGGTATGAGGCTCGAGTTGCCAGTCAGCTTCGAGAGACTGAAATACGGATCCGTGGCAGGGATCACGTAGTTCGCCTGGTTGCTGCTGCCGGGCGGATTGCCGATTGCGGTGTCGAGAACGAATCCTCGACCGCCTCCGAGATACGAAAGCTGATATCCGCCACGCAGCGTTGTCTTGCCTTTACCTCCCCACGGGACTTGCCAGGAGAACCCAACTGCGGGACCAAAATTGTTCAGATCTTCGCCATAGATTTTCTGGTCCGGATTCGGAGACTTCGGCCCCACATACGTGATCGTCATCAGATCAGCGCGCACGCCGGGCTTCATCCAGCCTGAAAAGTCTCGGCCGGACAATCCAAACAGAGCATTTCCGCCGTCAACCAACCCCGTGGTCAGTCCATTCCTCTCCCATGGGACGCCGTAAAAATCCCAACGCACGCCGAGATTGAGGGTCAGATCCTTTGAAACTTTCCAGTCGTCCTTGACGAAGGAGCCAAATTCATTCTGAGCAATATCGCGAATCTTGAAAGGATCCTTGGCGGGGTC
>Ga0163163_10001683_pt1 | contig 18663 bp, 19 predicted proteins | sample S65metaG_FD_119766 | JGI IMG/M metagenome (GOLD analysis project Ga0163163, IMG submission 119766) | Switchgrass rhizosphere microbial communities from Kellogg Biological Station, Michigan, USA - S6-5 metaG | ecosystem: Host-associated > Plants > Roots > Rhizosphere > Soil | place: USA... | reverse complement strand
TTCAAATGCCAGTGCCATTCCCAGCGCCACCGCCTCGCCGTGCAGCAGCCGGTCAGAGAACCCGCAGCCGGCTTCGAGCGCGTGCCCGAAAGTGTGACCAAGATTAAGCAGCGCACGCTCGCCAGTTTCGCGCTCGTCGCGCGCAACGATGCCAGCCTTGCCGCGGCAGCACACCGCAATGGCATGCTCACGCGCCGAACCGCCAGCAAACACATCCTGCCAGTTCTTCTCCAGCCAGGCGAAAAATGCGGCATCGCCAAGCAACCCGTATTTCGCGACCTCGGCATAGCCTGCGCGAAATTCCCGTTTCGGCAACGTGTCGAGCAATGCCGAATCCGCGACGACCAAAACCGGCTGGTGGAAAGCGCCGACGAGATTCTTGCCCTGACGTGAGTTGATTCCGGTCTTTCCGCCAACGGATGAATCGACCTGGGCCAGCAGCGTGGTCGGCACTTGCACGAAGTCGAGACCACGCCGTGCGCATGCCGCCGCGAAACCTGCAAGGTCGCCGATCACCCCGCCGCCAAGCGCCACGACGAGGTCGTTGCGTTCGATACGTGCGCCGATGATCGCCTCGCAAACCTTTTCAAATGTCGCGTAGTTCTTTGATCCTTCGCCTGGCGGAACCAGAATACGCGCGCTGTCGATACCCGCGGCCTTAAGCGCGGCTTCCGCCGCAGCAAGATGACGCGCCGCAACCGTTTCATCCGTTACAATCACCACACGCGCATGCGGGCGCAGAGTGTTGATGCGCTCGCCCAGGCTTGCGAGAAGCCCGCGACCGATGACGATGTCATAGGCCCGCGCACCGAGCGCGACCGGCACCACGATGGGCTCGCTTTGGCGCAGCGGCGCGGTCATGCGGGCTTCTCCGCATTCAGGCCGAGACGCTTTGGAAGCTCACCCATGATTTCGTCGATAATCGTGTCGTGCGGTTCATCGCGCGAATGAATGATGATGTTGGCCTGGGCATAAATCGGTTCGCGCACCGGCAAAAGGTCCTTGATCTTTTCCACCAACGGCCGATCGTTGCGTCGTTTTGTTCGCTTGAGCAATACATCGATGTCCGCCTTGAGCCAGATCGAAATGCCTTTTTGAACGATCAGGGCGCGAGTCTGCGGATCCATGACGGCGCCTCCGCCGGTCGCAAGCACCTGCGGGCCGTTGTCCAGCAGACGCGCAATGACGCGCGCCTCGCCAGCGCGAAAGTAAGGCTCGCCGTGTTTCTCGAAGATTTCCGGAATGGTCATACCCGCCGCGCTTTCGATCTCCGCGTCGGCGTCTATGAAAGGAATTCCCAGACGGCTAGCAAGCCTGCGGCCGATCGATGATTTGCCGGCGCCCATCATACCGACGAGCACGATCGAGCGGCCGGCGAGTGCGCGGACCACCGCCGATTCCAGCCCGCTTTCCGCGGGTTTTTGGATGGCGCCATTAACCATGCTAGGCTTCCGGAACGAATCCTCGGTTCCATATATCAGCTACCGCGCGGCCGGTCTTGCCAGCGGTTCGGGAACGTGGTCGTAACTCGCCGCAAATCGCCGCGGTTCATCCTCGACGGGAAGGTCATGCCGAGTCTTTTCAGATTTCTGGTGCTTTTCGGCCTGCTCGGCGGCTTGGCTTACGGTGCCGTGTTCTCGCTCGCCACTTTCGTTAAATATAAGCCACGCGAGATTATCGTGACTATTCCGCCCGACAAGTTTCTCAAGAATCACTGACGCCGGAAACGGGGCAAGGCGATGAGCCGCCGGCCAGGGGCATCCGACGAAGCACTGATCGAACTGTTTCTCGACATGTTGGCCGCTGAACGTGGCGCCGGCGAGAACACGCTCGCCGCGTATCGCAACGATCTCGAGGACCTGTCCGCCCACCTGCGTGCATCGCGCAGCACGATCGCGAACGCGACCACCGACAGCTTGCGCGGGTTTCTCGGAAGTCTCGCCGAGCGCGGCTTCAAATCGTCATCGTTGGCGCGCCGGCTTTCGGCGGTGCGCCAGCTTTATCGCTTCCTTTACTCGGAGGGTAGGCGCGGCGACGATCCGGCCGCAGTGCTCGAAGGGCCAAAGCGCGCACGTTCGCTGCCGAAGGTGCTTTCGATCGCCGACGTCGACAAGCTGCTCAAGATGGCGCGCGCCAATAGTGACAATGCCGAACAACCGTTTTCCCAACGCCTGCGCGCCACGCGGCTGCTTTGCCTTCTGGAAGTCGTCTATGCGACGGGCTTGCGTGTGTCGGAGCTGGTGGCGCTTCCCGCGGCCGCTGCGCGCCGCGACCAGCATATGCTGATAGTGCGTGGCAAGGGCGGCAAGGAACGTCTGGTTCCGCTCAACAAGGAGGCCAAGAGCGCGATGGCCGAATACCTTGAATTGCGCAGCAAGGCTGAACGCGACAAGGAAACAAAGTGGCTGTTCCCGTCTTTCGGCGAACAAGGACACTTGACGCGCCAGCACTTCGCACGCGAGCTCAAGGCGCTTGGTGCCGCCTGCGGAATTCAGTCGTCGCAACTCAGCCCCCATGTCCTGCGCCACGCATTTGCCAGCCACCTTCTCCATAACGGCGCCGACCTGCGGGTGGTGCAGACACTGCTCGGCCACGCCGATATCTCAACAACGCAGATTTATACGCATGTGCTGGAAGAACGTCTGAAAACCATGGTGCGCGATCTCCATCCCTTGGCGGACGGCTAGCCAAGAACGGACTTAAAAGCGAAATTAACCCGCTTGCTTGACTAAGAGGCTTTCACCGCGTCAGGTCGCCCCGAAAAACACACTTGTCCGGACCCAATGCGCAGTTATCTCGATTTCGAAAAACCGGTGGCCGAGCTGGAGGCCAAAGTCGAGGAACTGCGCGCGATGGGCGAGAGTGGCGATGCCGTCGCCATCAGCGAAGACATTACCCGTCTTGAGGCAAAAGCGGCGCTCGCCCTGAAGGAGTTGTACGCCGAACTCACGCCCTGGCAGAAAACGCAGGTCGCCCGCCATCCGCAGCGTCCGCATTGCATCGACTACATCAACGGGCTCATCACCAGCTTCATCCCTTTCGCCGGCGACCGGAAGTTCGGCGAGGACTCCGCCATTGTTGCTGGCTTTGGACGCTTCCGCGGCGAAAGTGTCTGCGTCATCGGCCATGAAAAAGGGGCCGACACCGAAAGCCGGATCAAGCACAATTTTGGCATGGCGCGTCCGGAGGGATATCGAAAGGCCGTACGCCTGATGGAAATGGCCGATCGCTTTGGCCTCCCGGTCGTCACCCTGATCGACACAGCTGGTGCCTATCCCGGCATCGGCGCGGAGGAGCGTGGCCAGGCGGAGGCAATCGCGCGCTCGACTGATGCCTGTCTGTCGCTCGGTGTTCCGAACATCGCGGTGATCGTGGGCGAAGGTGGGTCCGGCGGCGCCATCGCTATTGCCACTGCCAATCGCGTGCTGATGCTCGAGCACGCCATCTATAGCGTGATCTCGCCTGAGGGGGCCGCATCGATCCTCTGGCGCGACACGACCAAGGCCCAGGAAGCGGCGACCAGCATGAAGATCACCGCCCAGGACATGGTGCGCTTCGGGATCATCGACACCATCATCGCGGAGCCCACAGGGGGTGCCCACCGCGATCCACAGGCCGCCATCGCAGTCACCGGCGAGGCGATCGCCAGTGCCTTGTCGGAACTGAAGGGGCTGGACCGCGAAACGGTGCGAAAACAGCGGCGTGAGAAGTTTCTCACAATGGGCCGCGCCGCCGTGTAGATTGTGGGCGTTTACTTTTGCTTTACCATGGGGTTAGCGGTAGCCTGAGAAGGCGCAGATCGCCTTGCAGATGCCACATCTTATGGATAACGATTGTTCAATGAGGGGCCCGCCTCCTCGGGGAGTGGCACTTTTGAAACGACCTTTCGCTCGCGCGCTGCTGGCGTCCGCGGCTGTTGCCGCCGCTGTAGCCCTTGCTGGCTGTGATGCCGACAGCATTTCCCCGACTGGTCGCGCGCAGGCCCCGCTGTCCGAAAAACTACTCGCCGAAATGGCGGGGAAAAATATGGACAAGGACTCTCCGATCCTCGCCCGCATCTTCAAGGAAGAGGCGGAGATGGAGGTCTGGAAAAAGAACCGAGACGGCGACTATGCACTCCTGAAGACCTACCCGATCTGCAAATGGTCGGGCGATCTCGGACCGAAGAAGAAGGTAGGCGACCGGCAGGCGCCCGAGGGCTTCTACACCATCACGCCCGGGCAGATGAATCCGAATTCCAATTACTATCTCGCGTTCAACACCGGCTTTCCAAATGCCTATGATCGCGCCTGGGGCTACACCGGCTCCGATCTGATGGTGCACGGCGACTGCTCGTCGCGCGGCTGCTACGCGATGACTGACGAGCAAATTCAGGAAATCTACGCGCTCGCGCGGGAATCTTTTTTCGGCGGACAAAAGGCTTTTCAGCTCCAGGCATATCCGTTCCGCATGACCGCGATGAACATGGCCAAGCATCGCAACAATCCAAACTACGCGTTCTGGAAAATGTTGAAGGAGGGCTACGACCACTTCAACGCATCGCACCAGGAACCGAAAGTCGCCGTGTGCGAGAAGCGCTACGTTTTTGACGCGACCGCACCGGATGATTCGACCAAGCCTCTCTCGTTCAACGCGAAGGGCGCCTGCCCGGTCTATCAGCTCGACAAGACGATTGCTGACGCGGTGCACGAGGAACGTCGGCAGGAACAGCTTAAGATGGCGCAGTATACCGCCAGCGGTGTGGCGACAGTCCCATTCCGCGTCGGTGACGGCGGGATGAACCCGGTCTTTGCGTCGAAGCTGCCTACCAGCAGCGGCGACAACAATGGCCGCCTGTTCGAGCTCACGAGCGTTGCATCTGTCGACCCGGGGAATGTTCCAGGTGCATTGCCGCGCACACCCAACCGCGGCGCGGTAACGCTGGCCAAGTTGCAGGCACCGCAGCCGCAAAGCGAGCCCGCCGTTGTGGCAAGCGTCCCAATGCCTCATCCGGCACCGCAGCCCAAAGAGGGCGAAGCGCCAGCCCAACAGGAAAAGCCAACCTCGATTGCGGGCCTGATTGGCAATATCTTTAGCGGGTCGAAATCAGAAGCTGCGGCCGTTCCGCCGCCACCGCAAAAGGAACAGGTCGCGCGCAGCACCGATCTCGCAGCAAAACCAAAGCAGGCTGCTCCGGTGCACACGGCGTCCACGCCCGCGCGCCCGGCGGCGACACCTAGCTCCGTACGCACTGCGTCGGCCGGGTCGTCACCATGGCCGAGCGAACCCCCGCCGGCACCCGCGCCAAAACCGGCCGCTCAGGCGGCACCTGCACCGAAGCCTGAGCCGGTTCAGCAACCGGCCAAGGTCGAGACGCCGCGTCCGGAAATCCGAACCGCCTATACGACCCCGCCTGCGAGCAACAACGGTCTGCTCGCCGGTGCCCAGCCGGTGGTTCCCACCGGCTCGTTCGAGAGCCGCTGGTCAGGCACGCGCTGATCGCCGCAGCGAGCGTCATGGACTGCTACGTCTACGTACTCGGCACCCGCGCAAAAAATCGTCATCTCACTTACGTCGGCTGGACCAATGACGTCGCCCGGCGGCTGGTCGCGCACAATGCCGGCAAGGGCGCGCGCTCGACGCGCGGCCGCAACTGGGTGCTCCTCTATTCCGAACGCTGCGCGAGCAAGCGGCATGCCATGAGCCGTGAGTGGCACCTCAAACGGGACCGGGCATTTCGCCGGCAGCTGGCGATGAAGCAGTTTGGCCGCTCAGGCACAGTCTAGGCGAATTTGCCGTGGCAGTGCTTGAACTTCTTGCCCGACCCGCATGGGCAAAGCTCGTTGCGGCCGACCTTCCCCCAGGTTGAAGGGTCATTCGCTTTGCGCTCGACTTGCGCGCCGTTTCCGTTGCCGACGAGCGCAGGCGCCAGTGCGGGCGCCATTTCGTCTTCGCCGGTCGTGGGGTCGACTTTGTGCGCCTCCATGTAAGGAAGCTGCGATGCCTCTTCGGCCGGCGGCGTTTGCACGACCTCGACACGCATCAGCTGAGCCGTAACCGCCTCACGCAGATGAGCCACCATCGTCTCGAACAGTGCAAAGGCTTCAGCTTTGTACTCATTGAGCGGATCACGCTGGCCGTAGCCGCGCAAACCGATGACCTGACGCAAATGCTCGAGCATCACAAGATGCTCGCGCCAGAGGTGATCGAGCGTCTGCAGCAGAACTGACTTCTCGACATAGCGCATGACGTGGGGGCCCCATTTGGCCACCTTCCCCGCCATCCATTCATCGGCGCGGCGGGTGATGCGCTCACGCACGTCATCGCCGGTGATGCCTTCTTCCTTGGCCCAGTCCTGCACCGGCAGCGCCAGCGTGAGAATCTCGCGCAGATCGTGGTCGAGACCAGCCACGTTCCACTGCTCGGGATAGGCATTTTCAGGAACGTACTTGGCGACCATTTCCTCGATCATCGCATGGCGCATGTCGGCGATTGTCTCGTCGACCGTCTCATCGCGCATGAGCTCGAGCCGCTGCTCGAAAATGACCTTGCGCTGGTCGTTCATCACGTTGTCGAACTTGAGCAGGTTCTTGCGGATGTCGAAGTTGCGCGCTTCGACCTTCTGCTGGGCTTTTTCGAGCGCCTTGTTGATCCATGGATGAACGATCGCCTCGTTCTCCTTTAGACCGAGCTTCTTGAGCATCCCGTCGAGCTTGTCCGAGCCGAAGATGCGCATGAGATCGTCTTCGAGCGACAGAAAGAACTTCGAATGGCCGGGATCGCCCTGGCGGCCTGAGCGGCCGCGCAGCTGGTTGTCGATGCGGCGGCTTTCGTGCCGCTCAGTTCCCAAGACATAAAGACCGCCGGCAGCAAGGGCCTTTTCCTTCAGCCGCGCGACCTGCTTGCGGATGTCGTCGGCGCGCGGGCTCTTCTCGCGCTCGCGCGGGTCGGCAATATCCGTAATTTCCTGGCGTATCCGCATGTCGGCATTGCCACCGAGCTGAATGTCGGTGCCGCGGCCGGCCATATTGGTCGCAATGGTAATGGCGCCCGGTACGCCCGCTTGCGAGACGATATAGGCCTCCTGCTCGTGGTAGCGAGCGTTAAGGATCGCAAACACCTTGGTTTTGGTGGCGCCGTCGTCGCCGGAATAAAGCGCCGCGAACGCGTTGGGATCGGAGAAATCATGCTGCTCCCATCCCGCCTGACGCAGCATTTCGGCGAGTTGTTCAGACTTCTCGATCGAGGTCGTGCCGACCAGGACCGGCTGCCCGCGCTGCTTGCAGTCTTCTATCAGCGTAATGATGGCCCGATATTTCTCAGCCGCAGTGCGATAGACCTCGTCGTCATCGTCGAGGCGTACGAGCGGCATGTTCGTCGGCACTTCGAGGACTTCGAGGTTGTAGATGTCCATGAACTCTTCGGCTTCGGTGAGCGCCGTACCGGTCATGCCGGCGAGCTTCTCATACATACGGAAGTAGTTCTGGAAAGTGATAGATGCGAGCGTCTGGTTTTCAGGCTGGATCGGTTGGTGCTCTTTCGCCTCGAGCGCCTGGTGCAACCCTTCGGAATAACGGCGGCCAGGCATCATGCGTCCGGTGAACTCGTCGATGATGACGACCTCGCCATTGCGAACAATGTAATCTTTGTCGCGCTGGAATAACTTATGTGCGCGTAGCGCCTGGTTGACGTGATGAACGACAGAAACGTTCTCGACGTCGTAGAGTGAATCACCCTTGAGCTGTCCGGCGGCCCGCAATCGCTGCTCGAGCTTCTCCATGCCGGCCTCGGTCAACGTGACGGTGCGCTGCTTCTCGTCAACCTCGTAGTCCGTCTTGTCGAGCTGCGGAATATAATTGTCGATCGTGTTGTAGAACTCGGAGCGGTCGTCGAGCGGGCCAGAAATGATCAGCGGCGTGCGCGCCTCGTCGACCAGGATCGAGTCAACTTCGTCGACGATCGCATAGATGTGCCCGCGCTGGACCATGTCCTCCATGCGGTACTTCATGTTGTCGCGCAGGTAGTCAAATCCGAGTTCGTTGTTGGTGCCGTAGGTGATGTCGCAGTCGTACGACTTCTTGCGCTGCTCATCGTCGAGCCCGTGCACGATGACGCCGACAGTGAGGCCGAGAAAATTATAGATCTGCCCCATCCATTCCGCGTCGCGTTTTGCCAGATAGTCGTTGACGGTGACGACATGGACGCCGCGGCCGGCAAGCGCGTTGAGATAGACCGGAAGCGTGGCGACGAGCGTCTTGCCTTCGCCGGTCTTCATTTCGGAAATTTTGCCTTCGTGGAGGATCATTCCGCCAATCAGCTGGACGTCGAAATGCCGCTGCCCGAGCGTACGCTTGGCCGCTTCCCGAACGGTGGCAAAGGCAGGGACGAGGATGTCGTCGAGTGAGGCGCCTTCGGCCACCTGCTTTTTGAACGCATCCGTACGCGCTCGAAGCGCATCGTCGGACAGCGCCTCCAGCTCTTTCTCGAACGCGTTGATCTCGTGCACCCGCGGCTGATAGCTGCGGATCCGCCGGTCATTGGCGGAACCGAACAGCTTGCGGGCGACGGCACCGATCATCCTTGGAAACTCCTCACGTGAGCCGGGTGCTTATAACATGCCGCTGCGGCCGGATTTGCCTCCGGCAGTCCGGAATACGGCACTTTTCGGGCAGATCCGGCGCGGACGCGCCAGCGACGACGAACATCCAATACTCCGCGAGAGATATGAGGGGGTCGGAATGTTGTCAATTGGCGGCCTGTTCTCGCATTAACGACAGCCCGGTCACGTGGACGTTAGACGTTGCGTGCCACTCGGCCATTGCAAAGATATGGTCGTTGGGCGAATAGTCCGCCCGACGCCCGCCTAGCGGGCACCGCCAATTCAAGGAAAGCCTTATGAGGATTTCAGTTCCAGCCAGGTCACTGGTCCGTTCGCGTCAGGCCGGCTTTTGTGCCGCACTTCTGGCGATCCTCGTCATGACGGCAGGGCCGGCGGGCGCCCAGGACAAAGACCCGGTTGTTGCCAAGGTCAATGGTATTGAAATCCATCAGAGCGACCTGGCCGTCGCCGAGGACGAGGCCGGCCAAATTCCGCCTATGTCGCCGGAAGCCAAGCAGGATTACCTGGTGCAGTTCGTCGCCGACATGATTCTCGTGTCGAAAGCCGCGGAAGACAGGAAATTAGGCGACGGACCCGACTTCAAGCGCAAGGTCGAATTCGCCCGCAAAAAGCTTCTGATGGAAAATCTGCTGCAGTCGGCCGGTAAGGAAGCCCTCACCGACGACGCAATGCATAAAGTTTACGACGAAGCTGTAAAGCAGATCGGCGAAGAGAAAGAAGTCCATGCACGCCATATCCTCTTCCGTGCACCGGCGGGCGATGACAAGGCCGGCAAGGAAGCCGAGGACAAGGTCAAGGCGGTAATCGCCCGGCTTAAGAAGGGCGAAGATTTTGCCAAAGTAGCCGGTGAAGTCACCGAAGATCCGTCCGGCAAGGCGAACGGCGGTGACCTTGGCTACTTCACCAAGGAGCAGATGGTGCCCGAATTTTCGGAGGCTGCTTTCAAACTGGACAATGGCCAGATTTCCGATCCTGTGAAAACCCAGTTCGGCTGGCACGTCATCAAAGTCGAGGACAAACGGGTCAAGCCGGCGCCGAAATTCGAAGACGTAAAGCCGCAAATCGAGAACTATGTCATGCGCAAGGCCCAGGCCGAGCTGGTGACCAAGCTGCGCGCCGACGCCAAGATCGAGCGCATGGACAAGCCGGCCGCCAAGCCTGAGGAAAAACCCGCAGCACCGGCGCCCGCAAAGAAGTAACAGCGATCAAAATGATCAAATGATTTCGTCGTGGCCGGCCTTGTGCCGGCCATTGGCGTCTTTTATGCCGATGCATCCGAAGCCGCGGATGCCGGAGAGTGTTATGTCCACCGCAGTCTCCCCTCTTGCCCCTGCCAACGTCCCCGATATGCCGCCAATTTCCGGCGTGCGTCTTGCGACCGCCGAGGCCGGTATCCGCTATGCGGGGCGCACCGATGTCCTGCTGGCGCTGTTCGATCCCGGCAGCACTGCGGCGGGCGTTTTCACGCGGTCGAAGTGCCCGTCGGCGCCCGTCGAGTGGTGCCGCACGCATTTGAAGACCAGCAAGACGCGTGCCCTGCTCGTGAATTCCGGCAACGCCAACGCCTTCACAGGCAAGAGCGGGCGCGATGCCTGCAGGCTCTCGGCACAGGTCGCCGCGCGTGCCGCGGGCTGCAAACCCGGCGACGTTTTTCTTGCTTCGACCGGCGTGATCGGCGAACCGCTGAAAGCCCAGGCCTTCGAGGGCGTCATGGAAGGGCTGGTCGCGCGCGCGCAAGCGGAAGAATTCCTTGCCGCGGCGCAGGCGATCATGACCACGGATACGTTTCCCAAGGTCGCGACCGCAACGGCGAGAATCGGTAAGGCGAAGGTGACGATCAACGGCATAGCCAAGGGCGCCGGAATGATCGCTCCCGACATGGCGACCATGCTCTCGTTCATATTCACCGACGCGGCGATTTCCGCGCCGGCACTGCAGGCGCTTCTGAAAGACGGCGTCGCCGACACCTTCAACGCCGTCACAATCGACGGTGACACCTCGACCTCAGACACGCTCATGATATTCGCGACCGGCAAGGCTGTCGGTGCTCCGCGAATTGCGCGCACGACCGACCCGCGTCTGAAAGAGTTCAAAAAGGCGCTGCATTCCGTGCTGGCCAGCCTGTCGGAACAGGTGGCCCGCGACGGCGAAGGGGCGCGCAAGCTGGTCGAGATCGTCGTCGAAGGCGCGGTATCCAGGCTCTCGGCGCGACGTATTGCGATGTCGATCGCCAATTCCCCGCTGGTCAAGACCGCGATCGCCGGCGAAGACGCAAACTGGGGCCGTGTCGTGATGGCCGTCGGTAAAGCGGGTGAGCCGGCGGACCGGGACAAGCTATCGATCTGGTTTGGCGGCATCCGCGTCGCGCATAAGGGCGCACGCGATCCAAGCTATGATGAAGCGACCGTGAGCGAGGCAATGAAGAAACCCGAAATCAGCCTGAAAGTTGCACTCGGGCTGGGCAAAGGCCGCGATCGCGTTCTCACCTGCGATCTCACCAAAGAATACGTCGCCATCAACGGCGACTATCGCTCGTAGACCCGGAGCCGGCGCCTTGGCGCGCAAGATTGTTCTCGTAGCGGCCTGCGCGCTCGTCGATACGGACGGCCGTGTATTGATTGCACAAAGACCGCAAGGCAAGTCGATGGCCGGTCTCTGGGAATTCCCCGGCGGCAAGGTCGAGAATGGCGAGCGACCGGAAGAGACCCTGATACGGGAGTTACGTGAAGAGCTTGCGATAACGGTGAGCGAGGCGTGTCTCGCGCCGCTCGCCTTCGCAAGCCACACCTATCCCGACTTCCATCTGCTGATGCCGCTCTATGTCTGCCGCCGGTGGGACGGAACGGTCACTCCGCGCGAGGGCCAGCAGCTTGCGTGGGTGAGACCGAACCGGCTGCGCGACTATGAAATGCCTCCGGCAGACGTGCCGCTCATTTCGCATTTGATGACATTACTTTAGCCGCGCTCGGGTTTTTCTCCCGCCGGCAGCTCGGCGGTACCGAGCGCATCGGCCAGCCGCTGCGCCGCCGAACCCGGCTTTAGCGGCTTCTGTTGGCTTTCGTGCGGCACCCACCCCGACAGCCAGAGGATTTCGAACGTCGAGCGTATGCGGCCATCCGGGTCGGAAAAAAGTTCGGCATAGATTTCCGTCATACGTGCCAAGGTCGCGCGCCTGAGCGGTTGGCGTTGCCGCTCGTGCAAAATATTTGTTGCACCCATGCGCCGGAGATCGCGCATCAGCGCAAGAGCCGAGTCATAGCGCACGACGACTCGCTCACTGTCGACAACCGGTAACGCAAAGCCGGCACGTTGCAGGAGCCCGCCAAGCTCGCGGATGTCGACCAAGGGCGCGACGCGCGGCGAGACGCCGCCTTCGACTTCACTCTCGGCGGCGGCGAACGCCGAACGCAATTCGGCAAGGCTTTCCCCACCGATCAACGCCGCCAGCAATAATCCATCCGGTTTGAGAGCGCGCCGGATCTGGATCATCGTGCCAGGCAGATCGTTGACAAATTGCAGCGCCAGGGCGGACACAACGAGATCCAGCGAACCCTCGGCAAAGGGCAAAGCCTCCTCGTCGGCGGTGACACGCAAGCCATCACCGCCCCTGTCCAGCCCCGCTGTGACGACAGTGCCGATATTCTTGTTAGTCAGCAGCACGCGACGCACGGCATCGGTTGGCGTGCCGAGATCAACAGCCACGTCAAACTTGCGCAAAATCGCGGAAAGCCGCTCGGCCAAATCGGCGGCAACGCGATCCAGCAGAAACGTCGCAGGCGTTAGTCGCCGCGCGCGTATTTGGCGTATGCGCAACAAACGCCGGTCAAAGATATTGGGGCCTGACGACATTGCCTTGTCCTATCGCGTCACGCGCGATAGTGCCACGGCTGCGGGTGATCATGTTACCGTTGCAGCATGAACGAGCTTGTTTCGGCAAGTCCGGCTGGTGCGCCATCGAACGCCCGTTTTCGCAAGGGACTGCGATCAGCCCTGCGGCTCATGCTCGACTTCGCTTTGCCCCAGCTTTGCCCGTCCTGTCGCGAGCCGTTGGGTGACGGCAATGGTCTCTGCGCACAATGCTGGTCGAGTTTGTCGTTTATCGAGCCGCCATATTGCGCGCGACTCGGCATTCCATTCGCCTACGATCCCGGCCCCGGCCTGCTGTCGATGGAAGCGATCGCCAACCCACCCTCCTATGACCGGGCACGCGCCGCCGTGCGCTACGATGATATTTCGCGCGCGCTCGTCCATAGCCTCAAGTACAGCGACCGCCTCGACCTGTCGCCGATGATGAGCCGATGGATGGCGCGCGCAGGCCGCGAATTGCTTTCCGACGTCGATGCGCTCGTCCCGGTGCCTCTGCATTGGCGCCGGCAATGGGCGCGGCGTTTCAATCAGTCGGCGGCCCTCGCCAGTGTCATCTCGGGGTTGACCGGCGTCCCCGTTGTGCATGGCGGGCTCAAGCGCGTGCGTGCGACACCGCAGCAAGTGGGCATGTCTAAATCAGAGCGGGCCGAAAATGTGCAAGGCGCCTTTCGAGTCGCCACGGAGCATGAATCGGATATTGCCGGGCGCCGGCTGATTTTGATTGATGATGTGCTGACCTCGGGAGCCACCGTTGACGCTTGCGCCCGCGCCCTGTCCCGGGCGGGTGCCGGCCACGTTGATGTGCTGGTCTTTGCGCGGGTTGTGGCGGCGGCGCGTCCCCCCATATAAAAGGGGCTCAAATGCCCGAAAACGACGCCATGCCTCCCGTTGAAATCTATACGACCCGCTTCTGCCCTTATTGCTCCGCGGCCAAGGCCTTGCTGAAGCGAAAGGGTGTAGGCTACAGCGAGGTCGACGTCAGCAGTGACTTCGAACGCCGGGAAGAAATGATTCAACGCGCAAACGGACGCATGACCGTGCCGCAGATTTTTATCGGCACCACGCATGTGGGTGGCAGCGACGAGCTGCACGCGCTCGACCGCGCCGGCAAACTCGACCCACTGTTGGCCAACGGCAAGGCCTTCCCATGAACGGCGGCACTTTCAAAGCAGCCATGATCCAGATGCGTTCGGGTCTGCGACCCGACGTCAATATCGATGCTGCCGTCCGTTACATCGGTGACGCGAAAGAGGCCGGCGCCGACTATGTGCTCACGCCGGAAATGACAAACATCCTGGCGGCCAATCGCGAGCAACTTTTCGCGGTCGCCGTCGAAGAAGAAGCAGATGCATCACTGGCGACATTACGCGAGGTCGCGCGAAAGCTCGGCATCTACGTGCATATCGGTTCGCTTGCGATCAGAATCTCGCCTGACCGCGCCGCCAACCGTTCGTTCCTGATCGATCCGAAGGGCGACATCCTTGCCCGTTACGACAAGATCCATATGTTCGATGTCGATCTGGCGGGCGGCGAGAGTTATCGCGAGTCCCGCAACTACCGCCCGGGTGAGCTAGCGGTACTGGCCGACCTGCCCTGGGGCCGCCTGGGCCTAACCGTCTGCTATGACTTGCGCTTCCCTGCACTTTACCGCGCGCTCGCTGAAGCCGGTGCGACCATGTTGACGATCCCGTCGGCATTCACAAAGCAGACCGGCGAAGCGCATTGGCATGTTCTCATCCGCAGCCGCGCCGTTGAAAATGGCTGCTTTGTATTTGCGGCCGCTCAAGGCGGCAGACATGAAAACGGCAGGGATACCTTCGGCCATTCACTGATCGTTGACCCATGGGGGCGCATTCTTGCCGAGGGTGACACCGAGCCGGGGGTCATTGTGGCCGAGATCGATCCCGCAGAAGTCGCCAAGGCACGTGCCCGTATTCCGTCGCTGCAGCATGGCCGGCGCTTTGAAATCGTCGAACCGCTGGCGGAGCCAGCGCATCTCCATGTCGTGCGGGGTGCGGAATGATTCGCTACGCACTCATTTGCCAGCAGGGCCATCAATTTGAGAGCTGGTTCCAGGATTCGGCCGCCTACGACAAGCAGGCGAAACGCGGTCTCATAAGCTGCCCGCACTGCGGCTCGGCCAAGGTCGAAAAGGCAATCATGGCGCCCCGTCTGTCCGCGACCGCAAAGAAGCGAAGCAGGACGATCGAGGCTCCCGCGGCAACAACCGAGACGGCACCGGCTCCGGCTCCGGCTCCGGCACCTGCACCTGCACCGGCGCCAGTAGCGATGATTTCGCCACAGGAGCAGGAAATTCGCGCAAAGCTGAAGGAACTTCGCGATCACCTCACCAAGAATGCCGACAATGTCGGTACGAAATTTCCAGAGGAAGCGCGCAAGATGCACTACGGCGAGGCCGAACATCGCTCGATCTACGGCGTGGCATCAACGGAAGAAGCGAAAGAGCTTTCGGAGGAAGGCATCGAATTTCATCCGCTGCCGCCGCTTCCGGACGAACGGAATTAATACGCCCAGACCAACAGCGCGACGCCGATCACCACCAGCACGATGCCGATACCCTCGCGCTGTGTGGTCGGTTGTTTGAAGACGAACCGCGTCACACCCTGCGCGAACAGCACTTCGACCAATGCGAGCGTGCGCACATTGGCGGCGGTGGTGATAGCGAAGGCAAGAAACCAGAATTCCGATGCGAACGCGCCCATGAAACCGGCAAACAGCGACGGTTTCCAGGCCCGCGCGATCGCGCGCAAAACACCGGGATCGTGCAACGCGAGGAAGGCCGACAAAAGCGCGGCCTGAATGACCAGACCGACCGTTACGGTGAACGTCGCAGCGAGCACGAAATCAGAAAGGCCAAGCGACAGAATCGCGCCGCGATAGCTGATCGCCGACAAGGCGAACATTGTCCCGCCTGCAAGACCGATCAGTGTCGATCGCGTGGTGCCCGCGCCCGTACGCGGCTTGAGCGAGATCACGATCACTCCGACCGTCGCGATCAGAATCGCCGTCGCCGCCAGCGGCGTTACCTTGTCGCCAAGGAAAATCAGGCCGAACAGCGCGACCTGCACCGGCTCCGTTTTGATGTAGGCATAGGCCACAACAAAGGAGCGCTCGCCCATCGCCGAGAGCATCAACGCGGTCGCGGCGATCTGCCCGAGCGCGCCGCCGATCACCCACGGCCAGAACACGGGCGGCACCGTCGGCAGGCGGTCGCCGGTAACGGCAAGAAGGCCGAACAGAAACAGCAGCGCGAAAGGAAACCCGAACAGGAAACGCACGTGGGTGGCGCCCACCGTGCCGAGCGTGGCGGTCAGCTCACGCTGCATCGCGTTGCGGGCGGTCTGCGCTGCCGCGGCAATCAGGGTAAAAACGGCCCAGAGCATCTTTGGAAGAGAAGTCTCGTTCAGGCGGCTGCGGACTGGATCTCCGCAGCCTCGGGAAACTCGGTCACCGCACCCTTTTCATTGTCGATCAGCAGGAAGAGGTCGAAATAGCGGATTGTCGGTGCACCGCCGGTGCGCTTGATCACCGATTGCCGCCATTCTTCGTTATGGGCTTTTTGTGCCGCTTCGACCGATGGCCAGATGTAGACACCGGCGCCGGTTTTGCCGTTGAGCTCGAGCAGAAAGTGCTTGCGCAACAATTCTTTGTTCGCCCGCCACTTCGGAATGACGTTGCGCGCCTCTTCGGCAACCTGCCGACGGCTCCAGCCTTTTGGCGAATTGAACTCGACCAGTTCGAGAATCATGCAGTCTCTCCATTCTGCTTCGGGCGCTGCGCCACCAGCATGTAGTTGACATCCACGTCCGAGGACAATTGCCAGCGGTCGGCCAGCGGATTGTAGATCACGCCACGTTCGCCAATGACCTGAAGGTCGTTGCGCTCCATCGCGCGCTCCAGCTCTTCGGGCTTCACGAACTTGTCCCATTGATGCGTGCCGCGCGGCAGCCAGCGCAATACATATTCGGCCCCGACGATTGCCAGCGCAAAGCTCTTCAGTGTCCGGTTGAGCGTCGCTGCGATCATCAGGCCGCCGGGTTTTACCATCGCCGCGCAGGCCGCCACGAACGCCTCGACGTCGGTCACATGCTCGACGACTTCCATGGCCAGCACCACATCGAAGCGCTCCTTGGCGGCGGAGAGGTCTTCCGCGGTGGTCGCCCGGTAATCGACCGCAACATCGACTTCGCTCGCATGGTTCTTTGCCGCGGCAATGTTGTCTTCCGACGGGTCCGCACCAACCATGATTGCGCCCAGGCGTGCGAGCGGTTCCGACAAAATGCCGCCTCCGCAGCCGATATCGAGCATGCGAAGTCCCTTCAGACAATCGAGCTTCTTGGGATCGCGGCCGAAGCACGCCGCAGCCTGATCGCGGATATAAGCAAGCCGGACGGGGTTGAATTTGTGCAAGGCGGCCATAGGCCCGCGCGGATTCCACCAGTCGGCGGCATGGCGCGAAAACCGCTCCACTTCGGCGGCATCGACGCTGGTCCTGCGGGTCTTTTCAGTAACCATGTGGGCGATCTCAATATTTCGGTGCCGGCTGTTGTTGCAGCGCGCCGACCCCGCCGGTATGTATACGCGCCTTTTCTGGCCGGCGCGCGGGGCTTCGTGCCGGCCGCTTGTTAGCGCCTTTTGGCGCGCCCGGGAACGTCATGGCTCGGCTGGTGATGAAATTCGGCGGAACGTCGGTCGCCGATCTTGACCGCATCCGCAATGTGGCGCGCCACGTCAAGCGCGAGGTCGATGCCGGCTACGACGTAGCGGTTGTCGTCTCCGCCATGGCCGGCGTGACCAATCAGCTGGTCGAATGGTCCCGGCAAGCCGCCATGCTGCACGACGCACGAGAGTACGACGCAGTCGTCGCCACGGGCGAGCAGGTCACCGCCGGTTTGCTCGCCATTGTGCTGGAAGGAATGGGCGTCAATGCACGGTCCTGGCAAGGCTGGCAGCTGCCGATTTTGACCGACAACGCCCATGCCTCCGCGCGCATCATGGAAGTGAACGGCGCCGAGCTGATCAAGCGCTTCAAGGAGCACGGCCAGGTCGCAGTCATCGCCGGTTTCCAGGGCATGCATAAAGATACCGGTCGCGTCACAACGTTGGGCCGGGGCGGGTCCGACACATCGGCGGTTGCGATCGCTGCCGCGATCGGAGCCGAACGCTGCGACATCTATACGGACGTTGACGGCGTCTACACAACGGATCCGCGCGTGGTGCCGCAGGCGCACCGCCTCGACAAGATTGCCTACGAAGAAATGCTCGAGCTTGCTTCACTCGGCGCCAAGGTCATGCAGGTGCGCTCGGTCGAGCTCGGGATGGTGCACAATGTGCGCATCTTCGTGCGCTCAAGTTTCGACAAGCCGGAGGACATTGATCCCAAAAAGCCACCTACCGGCACACTCATTTGCGACGAAGGAGACATCGTGGAACAGCAAGTCGTTACCGGCATCGCCTTCTCCAAGGACGAGGCGCAAATCTCGATCCGACGGGTGCAGGACAAGCCCGGGGTTGCGGCGGCGATCTTCGGCCCGCTCGCCGACAACAACGTAAACGTGGATATGATCGTGCAGAACGTCTCGGGTGACGGCGCTACCACCGACCTCACCTTCACGGTTCCATCCGCGGACTATGAGCGTGCGCGAATGACCCTCGACAAGGCCAAAAACGCCATCGGCTACGAGCGGCTGGACGGGGCGACCGATGTCGCCAAGGTTTCCGTCATTGGCATCGGCATGCGCAGCCACGCCGGCGTCGCTGCCAAGGCGTTCAAGGCGCTGTCCGGACAGAAGATCAATATCCTCGCAATCATCACCTCGGAGATAAAATTCTCCGTCCTGATCAAGGCCGCCCAGACCGATCTTGCGGTACGCACCCTGCACACGCTCTACGGGCTTGATAGGCCATAACCGGGCCCCTTCGGGCCGCATCGAGCCAGTTTGCGCGGGACTTTGGCTTGCCCCTTGCATGGGCCATTGGCTATAGCCTGACTCATGAGCGATCGCGGAATCGGAAGCCGGTGGTCGCTATTCGTACATGATTAGGCCGTAGACGGGGCTGCGGCCCAGGCCGCGGCTGAAGGACCTCAATAATGCGTGGCGCGCTGGGTGGTCCGCGCGTGCTGTTGCGCAGGCTTCGCGAAGTGATGGCGGAGCCGGTCAGCGCGCAGGACCGTC
>Ga0163163_10001672_pt1 | contig 18710 bp, 14 predicted proteins | sample S65metaG_FD_119766 | JGI IMG/M metagenome (GOLD analysis project Ga0163163, IMG submission 119766) | Switchgrass rhizosphere microbial communities from Kellogg Biological Station, Michigan, USA - S6-5 metaG | ecosystem: Host-associated > Plants > Roots > Rhizosphere > Soil | place: USA... | reverse complement strand
TTACCGCCGTCAAACTACTTAACGCTCTGCCGCAATCGAAAGCTGCTGAATTCATAAACTTTCCCCATGAACTTTGTTACGCGGGCCCTGCTGGAACTGCAAGAGACAACGTTGCTAGCCACGCGGGCAATTGGCGGTGTTTTCAAGCGTCCCCGTTACCTCACTGAAACTATCGCTCAAATGGACGCGATAGGTGTTGGCTCTCTTACTATCATCGTTCTGACAGGGTTTTTCACTGGCGGCGTTCTTACAGTACAGACTTTTCCAACACTGAAGAGTTACGGCGCTCAATCTCAAACCGGTTATCTGGTTGCTATCTCCCTCGTTCGCGAACTGGGCCCCGTCCTTTGCGCATTAATGGTGACCGGTCGTGTGGGATCTGCAATCTCGGCAGAACTTGGATCAATGGTCGTGTCGCAACAAATCGACGCGATGCGCGCCCTGGGCACCGACCCGATCCGAAAGTTGGTCGCGCCTCGCATGTTTGCGCTACTAATAAGTTTGCCGCTGTTAACGGTTTTGGCCGACGTTTTAGGAATTGTCGGCGGGTGGGTAACAGCAATAGGACTCTATTCGGTTTCGTCGAGTGTCTTCATCGCCTCAGTAAAAGATGGTATTACGACTGACGACTTGATTGGCGGCATCGTCAAGCCAATCGTCTTCTCTTTAATTATGGGCGCCATCGCCTGCCGGCAGGGATTGAATACGGAGGGTGGAACTGTCGGCGTTGGCCGGTCAACAACGCGGGCAGTAGTTATGGCTTCTATAATCGTGATTATCGCCGATTATTTCCTGGCAAAAGCTCTTCAGGTTATTCTAGGTACCCAATAAGTCTTTATGTCTTCAAACTCAATCCACATCAGTACGCCGAGTGTCAGCGAGAACGCTGCTGAATCAACCTTCCACGAAGTTGATGATCTCGCACGTGCAATTCCGGCCATCGAGTTCAGGAATGTTGTCCTGGCTTTTGACGAGCGAGTCATTCTGAACAACCTCAGCTTTAAAGTCATGAAGGGTGAAACGAAGATCATCCTCGGTGGCTCTGGTGGAGGAAAGTCGACCATCATCAAGCTTGTGCTTGGACTTCTAAAGCCTGACAGCGGGCAGGTGTTGGTTGACGGTGAAGACGTGACGAACTACACCGAAAACCAGATGATGAGTATCCGGAAAAAGATCGGCATGGTCTTTCAGGAAGGTGCGCTCTTTGATTCGCTGTCTGTGTATGACAACGTTGCGTATCGTCTGCACGAGCAAGATGTCCCTGAAGATGAAGTTGAACCCGAAGTTCGAAGGATGCTGCGGTTCGTTAATCTCGAGGATGCCATCGACAAAATGCCAATTGAACTGTCGGGCGGCATGCGACGACGTGTCGGAATTGCGCGAGCGTTGATTGGTGATCCAAAGATTGTGCTTTTTGACGAGCCTACTGCCGGTTTAGATCCGCCTACCGCTCGAACAATTTGCGAACTCGCCATGAAACTGCGCGATCTCGAAGACGTCTCATCGATCTTCGTTACTCACGAGATGAACAACCTCGACTATATCTGCTCCGAATATGCGGTAGTCGATGACGAAGGCAAGGTGGTGTTCGAGGTTGAGGGTGAGCGACTCTGCCTGATAAATAGCAAGGTGATGATGATGCGCGAGGGCAAAGCTATTTTTAGCGGAACAGACGAGAGACTGCGTCGCGCAGAGGATCCGTACATCAAAAAGTTTCTCAGAGGACATTAAGACATTATCGATTTCCTAGTGCCGATTTCCGATTGCAAAGATCAATTCTTAACGTGCGGAGTCAGCAATAGTTCATAGGAGAGCACCATGCCTTCATCAAAAAAGAGTGTAACCCTGGGCCAGTTGCGAGTCGGCATTTTTGTCCTCGTAGCAATCGTGATCCTGGTTTTCCTGGTGCTCAACGCTTCGGGAGATATTAATCCGTTTAGCAAGAAGCTTCACTTGAGAGCACGCTTCGTCGATGCAAATGGTTTACGGGAGGGCTCCGAGGTTCGCCTGGCAGGTGTTCGAGTAGGCAAAATCGATCGTATTGCCCTGTTGCCTCCATCCGATGTGCCAAACGCTCCACGCGTTGAAGCTGTGATGACGATCGATTCGTCGATCGACGGTCAACCGGCAAATCAGCGTATTCGTTCTGATTCAACCGCGCAGCAAGGCTCGCCAAGTCTGCTCGGCAACGAAATGCTCATCAACATCACGCCTGGAACTGCCGTGGGTTCACCAGTTTCGGAAAACGCGATCTTGCCATCCTCGTCTTCGAACACAGTCAATGACTTTGCAACCTCGGGCACTGATCTGGCGCAGCGATTGAGTAAACTGTCTGACGAAATCAGCGGTATTGTTCGTGACGTAAAGGACGGCAAAGGAACGGTTGGACGTCTCTTCAGCGACGAGGCGCTTTATAACAACCTCAACGCGACCATTCGTGAAACTGAAGATGTGATGACGCAGGTTCGTTCGGGTAATGGCTCGGCGGGGCGCTTTATCAACGATCCGGCGCTTTATAACAACGCAAACGAAATCGCAGTACAGTTAAGAACAATTGCGGCAGACCTTCGCGCAGGTAAGGGTACGGCCGGCAAGTTCCTCACCGATGATGAACTCTACACGCGCATCAACCGCACTGCCGATAAACTGGATCGATCTGTCGATCAAGTAAACCTGATGATCACCGACATCAATGCCGGACACGGCACATTAGGCAAGCTCATAAAAGACGAACAGGTTTATAACGATGCTCGCGCCGCTATCGCTAGATTCAACACCACCGCTGAGCGAATCGATAGTCTCGTCGCTGCGGCCCAACGTGGTGAAGGCACTGTTGGAAAGTTGCTAACGGACGACGCGCTTTACACAAACGTCAATCAGCTTTCTTCGGAAGGTGTAAAGATGATTTACGACTTCCGCCAAAATCCGAAGAAGTATCTGACGATTAAGTTTGAGCTCTTCTAAGATAACTTTGGCCAGGGAGCTTTCATCCCTGAAACCTCACATCTGCTCATCTGCTGAAGGACCGTAAATTGAAGGCACAGGAATATCGTTCAACCGTAGATACACCCCTAGTTGCGCGCGGTGGTGAATAATATGGTTCATTACGAAACTACGCAGAACAGCAATTCTCGGCATTGAAAGCAATTTCTGTCCGCCGGCAAGCAACGACCACGGTTGAAAGATCCTCTCGTCAGTAATTCCCTCGATCGCCTTTCGAGCTTTTGCAACATTGTCATCAAACGTTTCCAGTAATTCTTTTTGCGAATGACATTCGGGCGTCTTCACCTGCACTCCCCCAGGTGCCATGTCGAACTCATCCATGTCGATTGTCACACTTGTCCAGGTTGGCAAGTTTGCGAGATGCGTTGCCAACTTACCCATCGGAGAAGATTTCGCGTGCGGTGTCCATTCAAATTTGTCATCAGGCACACGTTCCAGCGTCTTCCGCGTGTTAGCCATTTCATGATCAAACTCTGGTAGCAATGACTGGCCTATTCCCATAACTGCCTCCTTAAGTGATTGAATTCTGCTTTTAGGTGAGACTAATGAATAGATTTTCGGTTGTCTATTGTTCGAGCTGGTGAGCCGTCAAGCTTGAACAAGTTAGGAAGGGTGGTTTACCCCCGCTGTGTTTAGAACTTAGGTAGAGTGAGCTTTGCTAGCGGGGGTAAACCACCATTCCTAACTTGTTCGATTTGAAGTTTCATTTGTCATCCGCGTGTCTTGGGCTAGCAGCGCAGCTCTGTGGTGAACAACGAGTCCTGGCCCTATCACAGAGTCACAGAGACACGAAGTAGCAAAGAGATCAATAACCGAGTCACCGCGAGCCCAGAGAACACTGAGGTAGCGCAGAGAATCTTTAACGCTGTGAAGTCGATCGCGCCGGACCAAGGTCTTTCAATAGCTCTTTGACCGCAGCATCCAACTGTGAATCCTTTCCTGTTAATGTCTCTCCAATCGGTCGAATAACTTCAACATCAACAGGTCTCGGGTGCCGTTCCATATCAGTGCCGTCGTTGGCGGTGATCTTCATACGAGGGAGTCTGAAGTTCGTCCCATCAATCAAAGCCTGATTCCACGTGTAAATAATCCAACCGGCTGTCGGCTCGCCAACAACTTTGCCAAGCTTTAAGGACCGATAACCCTCGGTAAAGTCTTCTGCATCAGATAACGAGTGTTGGTTCGTCAACAATATCGTTGGCCGATCCAGCGCACGCTGGCCGAGGACCGTGCGCGCTGGGGCTCCTCCCTGACCACGCAATGTCATGGTTAGATATCCGCGACGAGCAAGAACATCGATCGCGTAGGCATTGACAAAGCCACCACTGTTATTTCTAACATCGATCACCACTCCATCACGTGAATGATTCTCAACATCGAGATCGATATACAACTGTGCAAGCGATCCAGATCCCATGTCGAACATGTGAACATAACCGAGTCTTCCATTGCTCGCTTTGGAAACATATTCTCGATTTCTTTCAACCCAACTCCGATAAAGTAGAGCGCGTTCCGTTGCCCCATTGACCGGACGGACTGCGACTTCATGTCTACCGTTGCCGTCCGCTGTGGACGATATGGCCAGCGTCACTCGGCGGTTTATCTTGTAACTCAACAGCTCATCAAGATTAGTTCGTGCATCAATCGTCCGGCCGTCAACAGCCAGCAGATAGTCTCCCGTCTTAATATTTCCAGGCAATGCCGCAGGGCTGAGCGGAACAACTTCTGTAATTCGCAGTCGTCCGGTTGTTTCATACTCCTTACGATCGAAACGCAAACCGAGGCGTCCGGTTGTCGGTGTATTAGCACTCGCGGGAGGCGCCGCGCCGAGATGCGAGGCGTTGAGCTCACCGATCATCAACTGCAGCAATCTGCGAACTTCATCAGAGGTTCGAGCGCCAGCAATCATCGGTTCGTATTCAGCGCGAACCGAATCCCAGTTAGCACCATGAAACCCTGGATCGTAGAAGTTATCGCGGAGCAGGGACCACGCTTGTTGAAAGACTTCTAATTTCTCGCGTGAAAAATCGACATCCATCTCTGCATTGACCGCAAGAGATCGATTGCGACCTTCAAGATTCACAACACCAATTCGTCCATTTTCAATGAAGAAGAGTTCCTTGCTATCAGGCGTAAACTGTAGAGACGACTTGGACCCTGGTGTCGACGTCAACTGCTTTGCAACGGCAGGGTCACGTGAGAGCTCATCCAGGGAATAGATGTAGATATTCGATTGATTAGCGGCATTCGCCACCATTCCTACCCATTTCCCATCCGGACTGATCGTTTGATAGTTCACGTCAAGGCCAACCGGCAACAGACTCAGGCGTTTTCTAATTTCTTCAAACACAACCTGAACAGGCTTGGCAGGAGGTTTTGCAGCTGGTGATGCCGTAGGTGAACTTGCTGGCGAAGCATCTGGCGCGGGAGAGGGCCGTGTGTCCGCCGGAACTGTGCGCGGCTCCTGCCTTGCGGGTGTCATGTTTCGCGGCGTCTCCTCTTTGAACAGATCGCGAAACTGGTCTTCTCGGAAACGTGGTGTACGCGGTATCAAGTCGACTCGGGCGAGTTGAGTAGTCTCAGTGCGTTGGCCGGTGTCGAACAGAATGAAGGATCCGTCGGGACTCCACGACAAAGTATTACTGAAAACATTGGCGAGGAACGTTGCCGGTTCACCTGCACCGTTCTCCACTGGTGTAATGCTGATGTTCTTAAACTGACTCTGGGCTACCGAAACATAAGCCAACCATTTGCTGTCCGGCGACCAAACGAACGGGCGATCAGTGATGATCGGCGGACGCTCAAAGATGTCCGTTGCAACAGGCCGGTCCTTCTTGTCATTCAAATCCAAAACATGAAGCTCCCGGGCGCCGCGAATGAACGCTAATAATTTGCCATCCGGTGAGAACATGGGCGTCGAATCATCAGCACTGTCACTAGTCAGTTGAGTCTCCGAGTTGCCATTGAAATCGTAGAGGTAAAGATGTGGAGTCTTTTCACGATCTGATACATAGACAAGACGACGACTGTCTGGTGACCACGCGAGTTGATACTCGTAGCCACTGCTAAACGTCACGCGAGCAGCGTCTCCGCCATCGGTGGAAGACGCAGCGAAGATCTCTCCTCGAATTACAAAGGCAACTTTCTTCCCATCGGGAGACAGCTGCAACTCGGAAATTTGATCACTAAGTCGAAGATGTTCGACCGCTGGTCCTGCAGAAGCTCCACGACGTTGAATCTCAACCGCACTGCTCTTCCCTGTTTCGGTGTCTAATTTCCAGATTCGGAAGTTGTGCTCAAAAACAATCTCGCGACCGTCATACGAAATACTCGGCCAAATCACACGACCATCAGTGAAGTTCGATACGCGTTTCGCGTTGTTTCGACCCGGCGTAACACTCCAAATATTTTGAGCTCCACTCTTGTTGCCGGGATCAGTTCGATCCGAAACGTAAAAGAGGCTGCGACCGTCTGAGTTCCACATCGGCCACAACTCCTTGGCTCCTCCAGCTTCGGTAACACGCTCGTACGTTCCGATACCCCCATCAAACGATCGTAATAACCAGATTTCGGATTCATCGATGTGGCTATGACCTTTGCGCCACCACTGACCGGAAGCGATTCCACGCGCGCTAAAAGCCAGTGTGGTGCCATCAGGTGATGGCGCAGAGAAAAACTCGTTCGTATACCGATCCGCACTGACTTGCATCGGCGTCCCACCCGACACGCTGACTCGAAAGATATCGTTGAGATTGCCGATGTCCCTGCTTGCTGAGGTGAAGTAAATCCATTGTCCGTCGCGAGACCAACCATCGAGCTGATCAAGTCCGTCGTCGAAGGTAAGTCGCTTGAGTTCTCCAGTAGCCAGGGTAAGCAGATAGATATCGCCGTTGCCGGTTCGACTCGAAATGAAAGCCAGTTGACGACCATCTGGTGAGTACATTGGCCGCGCTTCGTTGGCTGGATGAGAAACTAGTAAAGATGCAGTTCCACCCGTGGCTGGAACGGTCCAGATGTCTCCTCCTGAGACAAACGCAATTTCTTTTCTATCTGGCGATAGGGCAGGTTCTGTGAAATATGGCTGCGGTGTAACGTTGGAAGTGCCGTCGTCAGCTCGAACCGAAGTTAAGTTCACCGTAGCGAAATTGAGTGTAATGCCGAGGAACACGACTTTAACCGCAGTCCATTTCCAACAAAGCCGCATATCAACCCTCCGAAACCAGAATGTATTTTGAATACTTTAGAGCAGTGGAAGAACAGAACTTTTGGAAACTGTGACCTCGCTGCATCGACCACTTCGAATCAGCAGGCTAGTGCTGGGACCGCAGGCGTCCTCGCCTGCCAATTACGATTTACTGATACTTGTGGCAACCGGGCAGGCGAGGACGCCTGCGGTCCCAGCACAAGCTCACTTCTTCGGCACGATCGCAAACGCCCGAACGGGAAACGTTCCAAAGTTACGAACCTTCACGGGCACGGCAAAGAATTTGAAGCCGTCGTTGGGAAGATCGCGGAGGCCGCAAAGATGTTCGACGATCGGAATGTTTTGTCGCAGGAGAATGCTATGAACTGGACGCGTCCCTTCTTGTGTATTGTCGATGTTGTAAGAATCAATCCCAACAAGGGCCGCGCCTGATTCCGCGAGCAACTGAGCGGTTGCTTCAGTAAGGAACGGATGTCTCCCGCTAAAGTACTCTTCGGTACGCCAGTGCAAGTCCCAGTTCGTTTGGAACAAGACGGCTTTTCCCTTGACATCCAGAGCCTTGACCGAATCGACGTCAATCGCTCGCTCGTCTTTGTCGTCATGTCTGATAAGTAAGCCGTCGAGATTAGCGAGCGTGTACAGGTCCAGTCCGGCGAGATCTGTTCCATCTGGATAGCGATGAAAGGGACTATCAATGTAGGTCCCAGTGTTAGCCACCATTTCAATCTTGCCAATGTGAAACTCTGTGCCAGCCGCATAGTGAGATCTTGATGCTTCTCGCGAAAGATGATCCTTTATGACAGGTGCGGGCAAACCTTTGTAGGTAATCATGCCGTCGTCAATCGTGTGGCAAACGTCGATTAGTTCGTAATCAAATGTCACGTAGTCCGCCGTTTCTGAACAAGTACCTGAAAATGCGCGGCCATACCGGAAGGTAAAATCATCTCGCGTGCAGTAGCAGTCAAACTCGACCTCTCCGACTCGGAACTTGCCGCTGCCAAACGATCCTCAAGCTCCTGAAGGGCACCGGCTTCGATTAGAAACTTGTCCAACGGCTGAAATCTTTCAACCACCAGGCCGAGTCTCTGTCCCACATTTTTCACGAACGTCCAATCGACACTTGTCGTGATGTCGTGCTCGCCCGGTGTAGTCAACACTTCATCAACAAACTCATGTCGGCGAAATGCTCGTAATGTTCCCTTGAGTCGTACCGAAGCGTCATACAGTTCTTCCGCTTCAGCACCATAGTCAACCGTGATCAGATAGCCGTTGACCAATTTTTCAGCGATCGTATTCAGCCAGTCTTCAACCGCCATGTTAACTTCAATTATCTGTCCATCAACCAGTGGCGGGATTTCATTCCTGCAAAACTCATGCAGCTTCTGAGTTGAGAGTTCAGCGGCCAACCAGGCAAAGTCGCCGTCGTCATTCACTGTCACAAACAGTTCTTTCAATTCTCCATCGACGCTAGTTACGCGGTGAACGGGAAACGCATCCAGTAGTTCGTTGGAAACAATTATTCCTGCTTCGATTGGCAACAACTCAGTGAGCTTCGCAAACTCAACCTGACCGTTGAATTTCAGAAGTCGTTCAGCAGTTCGTGAACGAGCATCGGGACTCAACTCCACGCAGACATAACGAGTAACATCAAACACCGAAGGTGAAAGTTTCTCAATCGTCTCAAGAACCCCTGCGGCAAAATGGCCATCGCCACCTCCTACTTCAACAATCGTAAATTCCCCGGGTCGATCTAGTTGCTCATATAGCCGAACGAAGTGCCTCGCAAATGTTGCCGCAAACAGATCGGTTCGCTCCGGGCTTGTACGATAGTCGCCTTCCCTTCCCCATCGTTTTAGATCTGTTCTGTTGTAATAACCTAAGGTTGGGTGATAGAGCGCCGCTTCCATCCACTCACGAAAAGTGATTGTGCCCATGCGACGAATTCGCGCGGACAATTCTTCAGCTAATGGCGAAGACAATGACTCTCCTGTTGTAGACGTGATCATCAAACAGAAGCCAAAACTACCTACTGATTTCCAGTTCGATCTTCTTTGTCCAACAGTCGCGTAGTGTTCTCGGTGACACTGGGAGGATTTGCAAGCTCGGCTGTTATGGGCCGACGCCAACCTGATGCTGACTGAGCTTGCGGTGGTGGTAATGCAGCATTATGTACCGGACCGCCGAACTGTGGAGTCGACATTGGCGGAGAGACGTAGGGCCTAACTCCGGGAGCATAAGGATTCGGAGCACCTTCCTCGAAGAGACCGGCGTAAAGCATCCGAAATGGCCCACCAATAAAGCAGATAATCGCAGCGAGGGCCACCAGGATTTCCGGAAAAGCTGCATTACTGTAACTGGCAAATACACCGAGGATTGGGCAAACAACGGCTCCTGAGAGTAACAACATCCCTCCCTGTCGTACTCCCTTCTTTCTCGGCGACATTTCTTTTGGTGCTTGAGGATCACGATAGACCGGCAACATCCCGCCATTGCCAAGTAACTGCAGTACGCCGTCAAGAGGAAAACCGCATCGTGAACAATACCTCACCGTTCCGGGTGCTTGTTGTTGTCCGCATTGAGGGCAATACATTCAGTTGTTCCTCACGAAAGGGGCTGATACGACGAACTAGATAATAAACCCGGGAGCGTGCACATCGGAAAGCAATTTGAGCGTTGCGGCCGCCCGGCCGCGATAATCGCATGACCGACTGATTGTCTTCAGCAACAGTTCCAGAATTGAGCAAGGTTTGCCGGAAGGAACGGCGATGTACTTCAATAACGTGTCATCATTCACGAAGCTGGAAAATGCTCGCAACCTCGTAGTCTCAACTTCCGAAAGATATTCAAGAATTAGATCCGGAGTAGAAAGTGTTTCCGGCAACGTCCATTCAAAAGGATCATCCCAAAGGTTGGCCGTTATTCCCCCAAATGTTTGTTCTACTGCGCCGGCACTTCTGAGTATGTTCTCTCCGATTGTGTGTGAAGGTGGTTGCCGGTACAACAAATCAACAGGAACAGATCTAGTGAGGGCATATAAGCTTTCATGGAACGAAACGAACTCTTGATCGAGAAGATTCACGACGGTTCTTTCAGTGCTATGTGGTTGCATGCTGCGAGATCGAGTTGGCGAGTTTCGTATCGGCTTCGCCGCCTGATGTAAGGCGCGGCTTTGCCTCGCCGTTCACGCTACCAAGGGATGCAGGGCACAGCCGCGCCTAGCATCGGTAGGTGACTCTTATGGTGGGGCGAAGCCACGCCTACATCAGGAGGCAAAGCCGATCGCAGACTCGTTACTTGATTTGCGAATTTCTGCGCTGCATGTACCGCCGAGAAACAATTCAATTACTGTCCAAACCACCCGATAGGGCGTCCTGACAGATCTACCCAAACACTCTTCACCTGTGTGTAGAGCTCCAGCGCGTGCTTGCCCATTTCACGGCCATAGCCTGACTGTTTGTATCCACCAAAAGGCGAGGCGGCATTGAACATGTTGTAGGTATTGATCCAGATCACCCCAGCCTTGATCTCCTTGGCGAAGCGATGAGCGCGCGTGATGTCTTGCGTCCAGATCCCGGCGGACAGACCATAGATGGTGTCGTTTGCCTGCTTGAGTAAATCGTCTTCATCTTTGAAGCTAATTACAGAAACGACAGGACCAAATATCTCCTCCTGCGCCACACGCATCTTGTTGTTCACATCGGCGAAGATTGTTGGACGGAAGAAGTAACCTTTTTGGAAAGCTCCTGACAGCTCCGGTCCTGCTCCACCCGTAACAACTGCTGCGCCTTCGTCTCGAGCAATATCAACGTAACCCTTGATTCTATTTAGTTGCTCCTCTGAAACCTGAGGGCCCATCTGGGTCGTCTTGTCCATTGGATCGCCGACTGTGATTCGTTCGGCACGTTCAGTCAGTTTTGATATGAACTCGTCTTTGACTTTCTCTTCCACAAACAAGCGCGAACCAGCGCAGCACACCTGACCCTGGTTGAAGAAAATCCCCATCATTGCTCCGGCAACAGCCTGATCGAGGTTGGAGTCTGCAAAAACGATATTCGGCGCTTTGCCACCGAGTTCGAGAGAAACTTTCGTCAGGTTTTCGGCGGCGGTCTTTGCTATCAATTTGCCAACTTCAGTCGAACCAGTGAAGGCAATCTTGTTGATGCCGGGGTGCGCTGCCAGGGACGCGCCCGCAGTTTCACCGTAACCGGGAACAACGTTCACCACGCCTTCCGGAAATCCCGCTTCCTGAATCAACTTGGCCAGTTCCATTGCGCCAACTGGAGTCTGTTCGGCTGGTTTGAGTACCACCGTATTGCCAGCGGCTAAGGCAGGAGCAAGTTTCCACGCGGCCATCAACAACGGAAAATTCCAGGGAATGATTTGACCGCACACTCCGATGGGTTCGCGCAAAGTGTAGTTGAACATCTTTCCCGGGACCGGGATTGTTTCGCCTTCAATCTTCGTGCACCAGCCCGCGAAGTATTCAAAGTTTTCCGCAACCTGCGGCAAGTCAACGTATAAAGATTCTTTGATTGGCTTACCGTTATCGGCCGTCTCGATTGCGGCAAGCTCAGCTGAGTGTTCTTCGATCAGTTGTGAGAGTTTGTAAAGTAGACGGCCGCGGTCACGCGCGCTCATCGTTGACCACTTGCCCTCATACGCGCGACGAGCGGCAGCTACAGCTTTATCGATGTCGGCTTTATCAGCCTCAGCAACTTCAGCGAGCGTTTCGCCGGTAGCTGGATTTGGTGTCGTGAATGTTTTTCCTGATTCAGCATCGACCCACTTGCCGTCGATGAAGAGTTGGTACTTCTGCGGGTTTTTGTTCTCAGCAGCTTGTGCAGATGACATATAACTCCTTTGTTCTAGTGGCGACAAACTTCCATGCTTGTCGGCCTGTCAAAATTCTAGAAATCAGTCGTTCCAGCGAGCAACTGCCGCAAGACAAATGGCAGAATCCCACCGTGTTTGTAGTAGTCAACCTCGATTGGCGTGTCTATTCTCAACGTCAACGTTGTCTCGTCTGCTTTACCATCGGCGCGATGAATTAATAATGTAAGATCCTGAAGCGGCCGAATCCCAGCCTCGATTCCAACTAGCTTAAACGTCTCACTCCCATCAAGATTCAGCGACGCTGCATTAGTGTCGTCCTTGAACTGACACGGCAGAACGCCCATACCAACCAGGTTGCTCCGATGGATTCGTTCAAAGCTCTGGGCGATGACCGCCTTCACGCCGAGAAGTCGTGTTCCTTTTGCAGCCCAATCTCGCGAGCTACCAGTTCCGTATTCCTGACCCGCCACAATCACAAGCGGAACTTTTTCTTCCTGATACTTCATAGCCGCGTCGTAGATACTCATTCGCTCGCCATCAGGTTGGTGAATCGTGACTCCGCCTTCCACTCCCGGAACCATCAGGTTCTTGATACGAACATTTGCAAACGTGCCACGGACCATAACTTCGTGGTTCCCACGACGAGCGCCGTAGCTGTTGAAGTCGCGAACGACGACACCTTGTTGTTGCAGGTAAAGACCTGCGGGGGATGAAGCCTTGATGGCTCCGGCGGGACTAATGTGATCAGTCGTTACTGAATCACCAAAGATAGCGAGTGCACGAGCGCCCTTGATGCTGGACACCGGTTCCAGACTACTCTTGAAGTTATCGAAATAGGGCGGCTCACGAATGTAGGTCGAATCTGGTTCCCACTGGTACAAACTGCCGGTGGTCATTGGTATTTCATTCCACAATGGATTTTGATCCGCGAAGTTGCTGTAAAGCCGTCGATAAGTCTCGGGATCGAATGCTGCACGCACTGCCTCGTTCACTTCCTGCATGCTCGGCCAAATATCCTTCAAGTAAACATCCTGGCCATTTGAGCCTGGCCCGAGTGGTTCTGATGAAATATCAAGATCGACTCGACCCGCCAACGCGAAAGCGACAACCAGTGGAGGACTCATCAGAAAATTTGCTTTGATGCTCTGATGGACACGCGCTTCGAAATTTCTGTTACCTGAAAGTACTGAAGCAGCGATCACATCACGTTCAGTCACCACCTGTTCAATCGATGGATCGAGCGGACCAGAGTTGCCAATGCATGTCGTGCAACCGTATCCAACAAGATTGAAGCCGAGCTCGTTCAAGTAAGGCTGCAAACCAGTCTTCTCCAAATACTCTGTGACTACCCGAGATCCTGGAGCCAGCGAATTCTTAACCTTTGGACTTACTGTCAATCCGTGCTCAACTGCTTTCTTAGCGAGCAAGCCCGCCGCAAGCATCACACTGGGATTTGAGGTATTTGTGCAGGAAGTGATAGCCGCGATCAATACGTCACCATGGCCAATAAGTTCATCGCCGGTTTTAAATTCGTCAGCCGGGATTTCAGCGACCAGGTCCGGCGTCGGCCGGTTGTTTACCATTTCTGTCTCTGTCCAGACACTTGTTCCTGTGGCTGTCACATGATCTACTGCTCCAGCCTCAGGAACAGTTTCCGATCTCTGTTCACCTCCGCCAGCGACAACTAGTTGTTTGTCCTCTCCAATCTTCACATGATAACGAGTCCAGAGTTCCTCTTCGGTCTTTCCGTAACCACCGTCCTTGAGTGGTTTGAGCATCAGCTTACTGAACTGCTCTTTCAGCTTCGGCAGTTCAATGCGATCCTGTGGGCGTTTAGGTCCGGCAACACTTGGACGAATTGAGTTCAAGTCCAGCTCAAACACTACGCTGTAGTCACATTCGCCTTTCCTCGGAATGCCGAACATGCCTTGTGCGCTGTAATAGCGCCGCACCAACTCAACATGTTCTTCGTCTCTTCCCGTAGCCAGCAGGTACTGACAAGTCTCTTCATCAATTGGGAAGAAACCCATCGTTGCTCCGTACTCGGGCGCCATATTTGCGATCGTCGCACGGTCAGTCACTGACAAACTTGCTGCACCGTCGCCGTGAAACTCTACAAACTTTCCTACAACCTTTGCCGCACGCATCATCTCAGTAACACGCAGCACAAGATCGGTGGCAGTCACACCTTCCGGTAACGAGCCACTCAAGTGAACACCAACCACATCCGGAGTCAGGAAGTAAACAGGTTGTCCAAGCATTGCAGCTTCTGCCTCGATACCACCCACTCCCCAACCGACAATACCCAGGCCATTAATCATCGTGGTGTGCGAATCGGTTCCCACCAGCGTATCAGGGAAGTAAACGTTCTTTTCCCAAACGTTCTTGGCCAGGTACTCGAGATTTACCTGGTGACAAATTCCGATGCCTGGAGGAATCACGCGAAAACCGTCAAACCCTTGAGTTCCCCATTTCAGGAATTGATAACGCGATCGGTTCCGCTTGAACTCCATCGCCATGTTCTTCTCGAAGGCATCTTTCGTACTCGAAAAATCAACTTGCACCGAGTGGTCAATCACCAGATCCACGGGAACGAGGGGTTCTATGATTTCAGTATTCTTTCCCAGGCGAGCGACCGCTGAGCGCATTGCCGCAAGATCCACCAACAATGGCACGCCAGTAAAGTCTTGCAAGAGAACACGGGCAACGACAAAGGGAATCTCATCCACTCGCTCGCCATTCGGCTGCCAGTTTGCGAGCGCTTTAACATTTTGCTCCGTTATTTTTTCTCCATCACAGTTACGAAGTACTGACTCGAGTACTATCCGAATACTGATTGGTAGGCGGGAGATAGGCCCAACTCCACTCTTTTCAAGTTGTGGGAGCGAGAAAAAACGACCTGCAGGACCCGAAGTAGTCTCAAATGTTTGCAAAGAATCGAACGGACCAGATGGCATAGGAATGGTCAAATCCTTTCCGGATAATTGAGACGATTCGAACTCGTCTCTTGAGATGAACTGTGGAGTGTTGTGTGGTTCAAATTGAAGTGTAAAGTTCGCATCATCAATCGTCAAGCACACCTTTTTCTGAAGCGTGTGCGCTTCATATTCATAGTTTAATAGCTGTATTCAATCGCATTTGCTATAGTTTCATTACCGAGCCCCCCGTAAAAATTAGCGACGATTTCAGGTCCTGGAAGTTTTGTAAAATGAACCTGAACAGATCTTATTATCGTCGCCAGTGACCTTGGCGTAAGGAGGCCTAGATGCCCAAGAAACACGCAGAGGATTTTGAATACCTCGCCAACAATCCCAATTATGTTCCCGATCCTGAAATCGAAGAGTTTATGGACGAAGAGATCTCTCGCGCACCAAAAGATCCTGATTTGCTTGCCCAGCGCCTGAGAAATAACACTTCGTCATCACCGCGCGACGCAGGTGGCGATCTCGATGCGAACTGGGAAGATGTTAACGAAAGCGGTTCTGAGTCTGTCGCTGGCGATAATCCAACGCCTGATCAGTCTCTTGTTGAGGAAAACGCTCGCGCTATGGGCGTTAGCTACGAAGACAATGAGGCACTCGAATTCATCGATAAGATTGAGAAACGAGATCGAGATCGATTTGAATTGGATGAAAGTTCAAAATCAACTGAGGATATGATCTGATTTAAAAAACCTTGCGACTGTCGAGCATCAATGTAACCGGTCCATCGTTGACAAGCTCGACGAGCATCATCTTACGAAAGCTTCCAGTCTCCACTCGTTCAATCAATTCCCTACACTTCTTGACGAAATACTCATAAAGCGGCTCTGCTACTTCAGGCGGAGCCGCATCACTCCACGAAGGTCGCAAACCTCGACGAACATCGCCGTAAAGTGTGAACTGCGAAACCACTAACAGCTCTCCTTCGACATCCTTTAACGAGAGATTCATGCGTCCTTCTGAATCGTCCAGGATTCTTAGAGCAGCGATTTTGTGCGCGAGATAGTCCGCATCTGCATTTGTATCGTCTGCCGCAACGCCTAATAAGACGGCGAGACCGTTTCCGATCTCGCCGACTATCTCATCATCGACTGTAACTTTAGCGCGGGTTACGCGCTGAACGATTGCTCGCATCTAAGGATCCGACTCACTTCATGATTTCTTCGGTGGCCTTGTCGGACGAATTTCGATTCGACTTGGAAGACTTCGCTCGGGATATGCCAGTAGATCCATCACGACTTGTGCGACGTCTTCGGGTTGTAACTGCCAACTTTTTTCATCACTGGCTGAATCGCCACCAAACTCCGTGTTGACCGATCCAGGCATGATGTAACTCACTTTGATTCCATCGTGTCTGACTTCCTGCATCAACGCTTCGCTGAATCCGTTTAGCCCAAACTTGGAAGCATTGTAGGCAGCCATACCTGCGTGCGCGTTGACACCGGCAAGTGAGGAGATATTAAAAATGTATCCACCACCGCCCTGCTTCATCAATGGGATTACTTCGTGGCAACAGTAATAGACACCAAACAGATTGGTTTCAAGGACTGCTCGGAAGTCTTCCGGTGACGTTTCCTCAACAGAGCCAAAAATTCCAATGCCGGCATTGTTGACGAGCACATCGATCCTGTGAAAAGTTTTGATTACGTTTTCAAACAGAACTCTAACTTCTGAGTGAACGCGAACGTCACAACTAAAACCAACCGCCCGACCGCGATCTATTGCATTTAATTCCGCGACGGCGTTTTCAAGCGCCGCAGCGTTACGTGCTGTAATGACGACGTTTGCGCCCTCGCGTATTAGCGACTCGGCGATCGCTCGTCCGATCCCCTTAGTGCCACCAGTTACGACTGCGGTTTTACCGTTGAGTTCCATATCGGCGCGTATTTCCGACAAGGCCAAAGAGCTTCTTGCAAAAGTCCACGAGTAACTCGCGGAGTAGTATTTACTCAAAGCTTTTGCTCTTCAGCAGTTCTTTCTTCACTCGGGAGGAGTGCGATGTTTATAGCTCGACGCGACTCAGCAACTCTGCTCTGTTCGGAACAGCGGCATTCGTTCGAACTTACGTGGAATCGCCCTGCCGCTCTTCCGAACAGAGCCGGAGGAGGATGGCTTGCTGGCTATATACATTGCACTCCTCCGGAGTGGGAGCTCTGACATTGTTTGCGTTTGCGTTCTTACTTTAGCAAGTGGCTCTTAACAAATCGGACATCAAATCGATTCAGTCAGCCCAGTAGTTTCGTTCGCAATCTTTCATTGACGAGTTTCGGATTAGCCTTACCTTTTGAAGCCTTAATTACCTGGCCAACGAAAAATCCAAACAACGATTCCTTGCCCGAACGATAACTCGCAAGCTGATCAGGATTCGCCGCAATGACCTCGTCAATCAGGCTGTCGATCGCGCCGGTGTCACTTAGCTGAACGAGTCCCCGTTCTTCGATTATTGCCTGTGCAGCTTTTCCGGTCTGGAACATCTCAACAAGAACATCCTTGCCCTGTTTACCGCTGATCTTTTCTTCGTCAATCAAACGTATTAAAGAAGCTAATTCACTTGCGACCACTGGTGACTCTGCTGCAGACAGGTTCTTCGCCTCAAGCTCACGAATTAGTTCGGAGCGAATCCAGTTAGCGGCAGCGCGTGGATTGTCGGACGCTTTCGCTGTTGCTTCGTAATAATCGGCCAGGGAGCGATCGGAGACTAACTGTGAAGCGTCAACAAACGTCAGCTCGTACTCTTCCATGAAACGGTTTCGTCTTACGTCTGGAAGTTCGGGCATTTCGCTCCGAACTCTTTCAATGAATTCATTGCTAACCTCGAGCGGCGCCAGGTCCGGCTCCGGGAAGTAACGGTAATCGTGCGCTTCTTCTTTCGAGCGCATCACACGTGTCTCGATCGCCTTGTCATCCCATAGACGCGTTTCCTGTGTGAGCCGGCCGCCAGACTCTAGTGTCTTGATGTGGCGAGCCACTTCAAACTCAATAGCTCTCTGCATGAAGCGAACGGAGTTCAGATTCTTGAGTTCAACCTTGGTCCCAAACTTCTGATCTCCAACGCGTCGTACAGACACGTTCGCCTCGCAACGAAGGTTGCCCTTTTCCATGTCAGCTTCGGACGCCCCCACCCACTGCAAGGCACGACGAACATGATTGACATAGTCGTACGCTTCCCATGACGAACGAAAGTCTGGCTCAGTCACAATCTCCGCAAGTGGCACACCCGCTCGATTCAAATCAATGTAGGAATAGCGATCGACGTTCGGCAGGCCTTCATGAACGTTCTTGCCTGCGTCTTCCTCGAGATGAAGACGAGTAATTTGGATCCTCTTTGGACGCCACTCAATCGGATGGCCCGCTTCATCGCGTTCGGCCGTCATGATTTCCAATTCTCCATTGGCGGAGAACGGTTGGTCGTATTGCGATATTTGGTACCCCTTCGGCAGATCCGGATAGAAGTAATTCTTGCGCGCAAAAATTGAGGTGGAGTTTATGTGCAGTCCAAGAGCCAGAGCCGCGCGCGCACCGAGTTCCACTGCCCTACGGTTTAGCACGGGTAGTGCGCCCGGCAGTCCAAGACACACAGGGCAAGTGTTAGCGTTTGGTTCGTCTCCAAAACGAGTCGCGCAGCCGCAAAAGACTTTGGAGTCAGTACTTAGTTGAGCGTGAATCTCAAGTCCGATAATTGTTTCCCA
>Ga0163163_10001671_pt1 | contig 18716 bp, 13 predicted proteins | sample S65metaG_FD_119766 | JGI IMG/M metagenome (GOLD analysis project Ga0163163, IMG submission 119766) | Switchgrass rhizosphere microbial communities from Kellogg Biological Station, Michigan, USA - S6-5 metaG | ecosystem: Host-associated > Plants > Roots > Rhizosphere > Soil | place: USA... | reverse complement strand
GGCCAGGCCGGCACGTCGTCGCGCATCGAGAACTACCTGGGATTCCCGGGCGGGCTTTCGGGCGATGACCTGAGTGGAAAGGCGCGCCAGCAGGCGCTCAAGTTCAACGCCGAGCTGCTGGTCGCCCGGTCCGTCGTGGCGATCGATCCCGGCGATGCGATCACGCCGGAGGATGCGGCGCACACCGTCGTGCTCGATGACGGCACGCGCCTAACGACGAAAGCGGTCATTCTCGCCAACGGCGTGCAGTGGCGCACGCTCGACACGCCCGGCGTCAACCGCCTGACCGGCCATGGCGTCTATTACGGCGCGGCCGGGACCGAGTCGTTCGCCGTCCGCGGCTGCCGCGTCTACCTCATCGGCGGCGGCAACTCGGCTGGTCAGGCGGCGATGCGCCTCTCGGACTACGCCGAGTCGGTGACGATGCTCGTGCGCGGCCCGTCGCTCGCGGCGAGCATGTCGCAGTACCTGATCAACCAGCTCGCCACGAAGGCGAACGTGACGATCGAGACGCACGCCGAGGTGCTCGCGGCCGAGGGGTCGAGCAGGTTGGAGGCGCTGCAGATCGCGACGGGGCCATCCCGCCGGCGCGAGCGTCGGGAGAGCGATGCGCTGTTCGTGTTCATCGGCGCGCACGCCGAGACGGCGTGGCTGCCGCTAAACCTGATTCGCGATCAGTGGGGCTACGTGTGCACGGGGCGCGACGTGATGGATCTCCTCGAGGAGCGCGATGCCGGGACATGGCCGCTCGAACGCGACCCGTACCTGCTCGAGACGAGCGTGCCGGGCATCTTCTCCGCCGGCGATGTCAGGCACGGGTCGATCAAGCGTGTGGCGTCGAGCGTCGGCGAGGGCAGCATGGCGATCGCGTTCGTGCACCAGTATCTGGCCGACATCAATGAGGCGAAGCTGGCGGATCGCGTGGCCGGCTGATTGGGGTCAGAGTCCTAACGCGTCAGAACTTTGCCTTGAGACCCGCGGTGACCGTCCGCCCGGGAACGATCGTCGCGTTATCAGGCTCGCCTCGCTGTTGACCGAGCAGGTTGTCGCCGGTCAGCATGAACGAAAGACCCCGGAAGAGATCACGCGAATAGCTGGCCCGGAGATGCGTGACGCCTGGGTACTCCCGCCAGTAGCTCCGGAGACGATCGCCCACGAGATCGCTCGGCGTGAGCCCTCCGCTCGTCAACGCCTGCGCGACGGCGACGCGATCGTAACCGGTCCAGTCGGATGCCCGCGCCAGCGTGAGTGACGAGAACCAGCCCTTGCCCTGCCACGAGCCGCTCAGGCTCGCGGTGCGGGCGGGCACCTCGAGCATCCGATCGCCCGGCTGCAGGTCTCCGGTGTACCCCGACGCCACTCGCTGCACGCGGCTGTCGACGAGCGAGAGCGAGCCGCCGAGCGACAGGCGCCCGAACTCGACGGTGTTCGTGATCTCCCAGCCTCGATTGGCGATCGCGCCGACGTTCTGCAACTCGTACGCGATGTAGGACTGCCCGTAGTCATCGAATCGGTTGCCACGCGACGAGGTACGCTCGGGGACCGAGATCGGCACCGACTGAATCAAGCCGGTGGCCTTCTGGTCGAAGCGCGTCACGTGGAAGCCTAACGTGCGCCCGACGAACAGGTCGGCGCCGGCTTCGGTGCCGGCCTGCTGTTCCGGCGTCACGTCGTACGCGACGAGCGTCGTCCGCCGGCCGCTCCACCCGAGCTCACGGATCGCACCCTGCACGGGACGCACGCCCTTGCCGTACGCCGCGCGCAGCTTGAGCGTCACGTCGCCGCGATCGCCGACCACTGCGCCACCCAGCATGGGGAGCGAGCTCACACGAGTCGAACCCAGCAGGGCATCGTCGCGCTCGAGACGCATTCCGGCGGTCAGGAACACGTGGTTGAGCATCGACGTGTTTGCCTGCGCGACCAGTCCGCTGTTTCCCCGCCAGCCGATGAGCTGTGCTTGCGAGCCGTTGGTGGGCTCGCGGGGACCCGGCATGTATTCGCCGCCCTGGCCCGACACGGAGAGGACCGCACTCTCCTCGCGCACGGCCGCATGCTCGGCGGTGAACGTGAGGACGGTGGCCGTCTTGTCAGCGGAACCGAAGTGTGCCGCGCTCGTGAGGCGAGCGGTGATGCGGTCGCCGCCACCGCGTGACGCCGCCCGGGCGGAGTCGGTCGCGCTCGGGATTGGACTGTTGTCCAGCGCCGGATTCGCGAGACGATAGCCATCGACGCCGAAGACGATGGTGTGCGTCCACCGGTCGTTAGGCGCCCAGACGAGATTGCCGCCGACCGTATACTGGCTCACGGACTGCGTCTTGCCCGTGTCGGACGGAAACGACGGGCCGTAGGTCTGCAGCGGCTCCCCCTGTCGGTGGTCGGTCCCCCATGCCGGGTAATCCGGGCCACCGGGCGACGATCCGTTACGCTGCGGCGTTGGGCCAGGCTGCGCGCCGCCGGTGAAGCCGCTCAGCAGTGGGTTCGCCGGCGACCCGGCGCGCTCCGTGAAGAGGCGTGCGCTGCCGCTGAACACCGTCTTCGCTCCGACCGCTCGCACGTTTCCATTCGCGGCGATCGTTCGCGCAAAGGCACCCGGCACGTACGCGCCTAACGTGTTGACGCTCAGGCCGAGCCCGGCCGACCGTTCGGGTGTCCCGGTGCGGAACGCGAGCGAATGCTGCTGCGTGAGCACACCCTGCGGCGCGAACTGGCTGCCTGTCATGCCCGCGGTGCTCGTGAGCTGGAGTCGCTGGCCGTCCGGCCCCGTGCCGTCGTGCCGCGTGATGATGTTGATCACGCCGCTATTGGCGTCAGCGCCGTACAGTGCCGAGCCTTGCGGCCCGCGAATGACCTCTACTCGCTCGATCGTGGACGGATCGAACTGCTGGACGATCAGCGGGTTCGCGACCGCGATCCCATCGATGTAGAGCTTCGGGTAGCTGACCCCGAACGAGCTCGCGCCACGGATGCTGCCGTACTGCGCCAGCAGCGTGGTCGGCGACTGCTGCCACATCCACACACCGGGTACGTTGCCATCGAGCAAGTGCGCCAGCGAACCGTTGTCCTCGTGCGCCAGCTTGTCTCTGCTCACGACATCCATCGAGATCGGCACGGAGCGCTGTGTGTTGTCCGACGCCGTGCCGACCACGACGACACGATCGAGCACGCTCGGTGGCCGCGCACTGGTCTCGTTGCTAGGGAGCTCGCTCGACGCCGTGCGACGTGACGGAGCAAGGACGACCTGATCGTCGCCCGCAACGACGGGTTCGAGCTCCGTTCCACGCAGCAGATCCGAGAGCACATCGCCTGCGGCCACCGACCGATAGGCCAGGCACAGCTGGCGGTCGAGCGGAAGGAGCTCCGCCACATACGAGAGTCGAACGCGAGCGGCCACGGCCAGCTGTGTGAGCCCATCGCGGAGCGTGATCTTGTCCCCCACGAGCGTGACTTCCCGGTCGAGCGGGGCGGGCCACTGACGTCCCGATGTCTTGCTCGCGGTGATCGAAACCGTGCACGCCGCCTGCGCGGCGGCTGATGCAGCGGGCGCGACGAGACCGAAGGCCGCTACGATCGACGCGATCCCTCCGCGCGTGACGATGGCACCCCGCAACGCGGAAGCGGCCCCCCGCGTCGTCATCGCGCGCGCGGTGACGCCGGCTTGATGAAGGCCGTGCTCCCCTGACGCTGAACCTCAGCGCCCAGGCTCAACGCGATCACCTGGAGAACGCGGTCAGCGCTCTCGCCGTCGAACGTCATGGACACATGCCGCGCGGCGAACGCCGAGTCGATCACGAGATCGATCCCGTACCACCGGCGCAGCTCCGAACGTACCGACGTTAGGGGCGCTTCGCGGAACACGAGGCGGCCGCTCGTCCAGGCGGTATCGGGCTCGGTAGTACCGCCGCGCTCCACAAGCGTGCGGCCGTCGGGCGCAAGCGTTCCGGCATCGCCGGGCCGCAGCACGATCGCATCGTTAGGTGACGCGGTTGTTGGTGCAAGCGACACCGATCCCGATGTCACGGCGACACGCACACCCTGATCGCCGCCGACCCGAACCGTAAACGTCGTCCCCAGATCGCGGATGTCGGCGCTGCCGGCATGCACGACGAACGGCCGTGCCGCGTCGTGTCGGACGTCGAAGTACGCCTCACCTGTAAGCTGGACTTCACGCACGGTGTTTCCGTATCCCGTCGCCACGGTCAAGCGACTCTCGGGAGCGAGCAGAACACGCGTCCCATCAGCAAGTCGTACCGAATCGCGCTGGCCGACGTTTGTTGCGAAGGTCTGCGCGGCAGAAGCGGGGGTATACCCTCCGGTTTGCCGAGAGTGCCACCAGAGCCCACCGCCGACGAGGACAACAGCGGCCGCGGCCGCACGAAGCGCAACGGACGGCCAGCGACGAGTAGCCACCGGGACTCGGGCCGGCGCGCGGCGCGCGGATCGCTGACTGTCGATCGGGATGATGTCTGCGGCGTCGCGGCGCGCGGAGACTCGCTTCAATGCCGCTTCGACGTCGAGATCCGCCGGAGTCGCGCTCGCGAGCAGCGCCGTCGCGTCGTTGAGCGAGCTCAGTGCTGCTGCCTCTGCCGGATGCGCCTCGAGCCACTGACGGACAGCAGCCGCCTCGTCGGGGGTGCATTCGCCGGCAAAGTACCGGGCGGTCACCTCCCAATCGGCGGAGTTGTCTCGAGGCTTCGGGGTTTCGTTGGGCATTGAGCTCGGGTCGGGCGAAAGATACGGCCGAGTGGCTGCACCCCTAAATACACTCGACTGCGACGGAACCCTTACGAAGGTCGGGAATCGAGAAGGCGTGTGCCGATCGCCGTCCGGGAAAGTAGCTTCCCTCGCTGAATTCGCGTTCCCCATCCCAACCCAACAACTCGTCTCCCGCTTCCCGTCTCCCGGCTTGTCCCCCACTCAAGCGAGCGACACTGAGCTACTGGAGCGTCTCCGGCGGGGGGACACATCGGCGTTTGACGCCATCTTCCGCACGTGGTACGGGCCGCTCGTCGGTACGGCGGAGAGAATGCTGCGCGATCGGGCAGTCGCGGAGGAGCTCGTGCAGGATGTGATGCTCGAGCTGTGGCGGCGACGGGAGACGTTGACCGGCGACGGGTCGGCGCAGGCCTACCTGTTTCAGGCGACGCGCAACCGTGTGCTGAACCATCTTCGCCACCTCAAGATCGAGCAGCGCAGCGAGCCGGAAGTACGCGGCGAAAGCTCGTCGACACCGCCGGCCGACGCCGCGCTCGTGCAGGAGGAGCTCAGCGTGGCGGTGCAGCGAGCGGTGCAGTCGTTGCCCGATCGATGCCGCGAGGTCTTCGAGCTGAGTCGCGTGCATGGTCTGAAATACGCCGAGATCGCGCACTCTCTCGGTATCTCGGTGAAGACGGTCGAGGCGCAGATGGGAAAGGCGCTCAGGACACTGCGCGAGCGCCTGGCGGGGTGGCTCCCCGACGACAGCGACTGAGCAATGATCAAAGGGGTCAGAGTCGTTTGAATGCTCGGAGCTCGACACATCTGAGATCTCGAATTCAAACGACTCCGACCCCTTTGATCGTTCAAGGGCTCTGACCCCTTGAAACCTCCTTGAAACGTCGATCCGCGAAAATCAGCTGCAGCTCAGCGGACCACGGGGCAGTGGACGCGTGCAGGTCCGGGTCGAGTCGTTCTCCGTGATCACGACCTTTGCCGTTGCACTGCCGTCGTACGTCACGACCTCGCGACGCGTGACCGTGATTGCCGCCTGGCCTTCATACGTCAGGCTCGCCTGGATCGCGCGAATCACCGTGCCGGCCGTGGGGTAGGTCTGGCTGTTGTCGATAGCGACCGGGATCACCAGCCCAGACGTCGTGTCACCCACGACGCGAGTTGCCGTGAACTGGCCTCGGCTCGACTCGCCGGTCGTTGATTCCTGGCCCATCGAGGTTCCGTTCACCGTGCGCTCGGTGCTGCCCTTCGCGAGGCCGGTCACCGTGCGATCACTCGCGTCGTTCACGCTCGTCGTGGCGCTCACGATCGTTGCCGTGTCTCCGAGGAGCAGACCACCCACGCCTCGACCATTGCCCCAGCACGCCCGCCCGCCACCAGATCCGCGATTGCCGCCGGACCCTCGGTTACCGCCACGGTCATCGCCGGCCTCGTTTTCTCCCGGCTCGTAAGTCACCGTGCCCGTCACGGTAGTCTGCGTGTTGACCGAGTTCGTCGTTGTCGAATCGAACGCCTGCTGAACGGCGCCGGATCCATCCTTGTACTGCGCCGACCGGCTGATCGTGAGACCGTTCCGGGTCTGAGCTACACAGATCACGCGGCCCAGGCCGGAGTCGAACGTACCGTCGCAGCCAACGCCGCCGCCGAACGGACCGCGATTACCGAACCCGCGGCCAAACCCCTCGCCCTCGCCGCTGTAGTTCGCGGCAAGCCCGCCACCCATGAGCGAGCCACGGTCCATGCGTCCCTCGCGGCCGCCGCCGAGCCAGAAGCCGGCCGACGGAACACCCGCGGCGGAGGTGCCGACAAAGCTGGTGGAGACGTCCCCGAATCCCACGGGGACCGTCGAGAAGGCAGCAGTCAGCGCGGCGGCCGACAGCGCCGATGAACGGGGTGAGTTCACCTCGGCGCATGCAGCGATGCCGAGGAGTGGCGTGATACAAGCGGCGCGGCGGTACCACGCGCGGATGTTGCTGCGCCTCATTGCTTTGCTCCGGGTATCTGGCCGGCGGGTCCCGCGAACCGTTCGCGGCATGCGCGCAGGCGTTGGCAGCGATTGACGCAACAGGAACACGCGACCGCGCACGTACCCTTATGCGCGTGCCGATCCGGCTCGCTCCGATGCCCCGACCCGACCCGGCGGCCGGCTGGTCGCTCGCCGTTTCCGGAGTCGTTAGGTCCGCTGTGCCGGCTCGTTGCGCCGCTCGAGCCGTTGCTCGATCCGCACCGCGACCTCGCGAAACATGCGCGTGATCGTGCCGGCCGGGTCGCTCGTGCTTCGCGCCGCCGCACCGCGGTCATCCCGCGTGCGATTCGCAATCCTTTCCGAGGCCAGCGTGCGCAGCTCATCCCGTACGCGCGCGAGGTCACTGTGCATGAAGGGCAGCGCTTCGCGGTGCTGGATGTCGTCCACGATGCGAACGGCGAGCGTATAGAGCCGAGCGGCACGGACCAGCGCTTCGGGGTCCTGCGTCTCCTCTCCGATGCGCTCGAGCTCTGACGCGCGCGTGGCGATCGACGACACGTGCGCGGGCGTGAATGGCAGATCTGCTGACATCGCGTACGTCCTCACTGCGGCTTACCGTTGCCTGGCGTACCATCGGTCGTTCGGCTGCCCGGCAAGATCAGAACCTTGCGCGCAACCCACCGGCGATAGTCCGGCCCGGAAGGACCGTGACGTTGTCGGGCTCGCCGAACTGATGGTTCAAAAGATTGTCGGCGGTGGCCACCAGTGACAACGCGCGGCGCAGGTCAAAGGAAACGTTTGCGCGCAGTCGGTTCACGCCCGGATACAGCCGCCAGAAGCTCCGCAACTGTTCGCCGACCAGGTCTCGCGGAGGTCGATCAGGGCGTTCGACGGCATCGGCGAGCGCGATCCGGTCATAGTTCACCCAGTCGAATGCGCGAGCGTCTGTCACCGAGGCCGACCACGGCCCGCGCGCATAGCTGGCCGTCGCACTCAACGTACGCTCCGGCACCTAACGCCTCCGGTCAGGAACAGCGCGTCGCGGAACGAGCCGTTCACCTGGCCGATGACGCCCGTGTTGCTTCGCGAGCGTGTCGTGCGCTCGGTCACCCCGTATTCGCCCGGTGGCGACTCCGGGCCAAACGTCGTGGGCAGGCGATTCGCCTCGCGAACCGCAGAATGTTCCAGCGCGAGCGTGGCTGCCCCGGCGAGACGATTCCACGTGCCAAGCTGCGCGACGCTGCTGAGGCGAGCGGTTCCGCGTACGGCGCTCCCTCGTGCTGCGCGAAGGGCGGAGTCCGCGGCAGAGGTGAACGGCGTTCCGAACGCCGACGCGTCGTTGAGACCGTAGCCGTCGACCCCAATCACCGCCGTGTGCGTCCATCGATCACCCCGGCGCACGGTGGCCGTGCCGCCTAACGTGTACTGGCGCACGGACTGGTGGACCGCGGAGTCGCCCGGCAACGGTGTAGCGAGCGAGTCGTCGCCCGCGACGTTCGCCAGCACGGGACTCGGAGGCGACGCGGCATCCTCAGCCAGGAATCTCGCGGTGCCTGACACAATCGCAATGCGGCCGACGTGTCGTCCTCTCCCGGTGACTGTGAAGCGGTGGTCGTACGCATCGGGAATGAAATCACCCAGCGTGGAGGCCGAGAGCCCAAGCGAAGCGGATCCGACACCGGAGCCGGCCCGCACCATCAATGAATGACGCTGCGTGAGCACGCCGCTCGGCGCATAGACGCTGCCGGCCATGCCGGCGGCTGTCTGCAGCTCGCCGCGTGGCGCGCCGCCGTCGATACCGTCGTGTCGCGTTACGATGTTGACCACGCCGCTGATGGCGTCGGCTCCGTAGAGCGCCGCACCCTGTGGCCCTCGGATGACCTCCACATGGTCGACTGACTCGACATCGAGCGTCGTGACGAGGAGCGAGTTCGCGACCTCGATGCCGTCGATGTACACCTTTGGATAGCTCAGGCCGAACGAGCTGGCGCCGCGGATGCTCGCGTAGCTCGCGAGCAGGCTGGTCGGCGATTGTTCCCAGAGCCAGATGCCGGGGACTGCTCCGTTGAGGGCGTTCGAGAGCGAGTGCACGTCGCGGCGCTGCAGCTCTCGACCATCAATGACGTCGAGCGCGACCGGGACGGCGCGTTGCGCCGAGCCGTTGACCGTACCGGTGACGACCACGCGCTCGAGAACGTCCGCTCGCTGGGTCAGTGTCGGCCCAGCCGCACTCGCCCTCGCCTTCGTCGCGGACGTCGGGACGAGCACCACGCGATCGCTGTCCGCGACGACGGGCTCGACTGCCACACCGTCAAGCAACTCGGTCAGCACCGTGCCGGCGGCGACGGACCGGTAGACCGCACACACTCGGCGGTCGAGCGGCAGTAGATCCGCCGAGTAGGCGAGGCGCAGGCGTGCAGCGGCCGCGAAACGATCGAGGGCATCGCGCAGCGACACCTCGCGCCCGTGCATGGTGATGACCCGATCGAGAGGCGCCGGCCATTGCCGAGCGGTCGCCGTCCCGCTGGTTGCTTCGGGGCAGCTCGCCTGCGCGCGGGCCAGTGATGGCTGCGCGGCGGCCCAGGCAAGCGACAGGAACAGCGAAGCAAGGCGGATGGAACGGGTCATCCCCCAGAGGTCAGCGACGAGAGGTCCGGCACGAAGGGCATCACGGCCACGGCCCATGATGAACAACACCACAGCGCGCCGGTACCCCTACGGCTCGAGGGACACAACCGCCAGCGGAATCTACACCGCGCCGCGACCGATGTTCCACGCGGGGCCTAACGAGTCGTCGTACTGACGAGCAATAGGGTACCGCGAATTTCGAGTGTTGTAGGAAATGACAGTCGCAGAGCCCTTCGCGACACGAGCAACACCGAGAAAGTGTAGAGCCCGATGGTTTCGCAAATCGCCGCTATTCGCGGCAGAACCACCATAGTGTGCACGCTGATCGTGACAGGCGCCGTCGCGTGCACGGATACGACAGCCCCGACCACGACGGCCACGGCAACACAGGTCTCGGACGCCAATTGCGGCGCCGTGACGTCGCTCTCCCCCGGACAGGTCGTCACGGGGCTCGGTGCGACATCGCTCTGTATCGCCGGGGGGACGAGCGGCGGTGAGTTCGCGCTCGTTCCATTCAACACGTCGCTGGATGGATCCTCCGGCACGTCCTTCACGGTGCAGGCGAATGGTGTGAGCGCGACGGCGGTCGCGAGCCTCATGCCGAACAACGGAACATTCAACGTGCTCGCCGGAACGTCGCGTGCGTCGACGATGCTGTCCTCGTTCGCACTCACGCGTGCGCTCGACGCGAAGCGCCGAGCGAGTGGGGCACGCGACCTTACTCCACGCATCGCCGGAGCACGCGCGTGGATGCGGTCGCGCCAACGGACGACGTCGGGGTCCGTGCCGGGGCTTTCATTGAGCGTCGTGCCGTCCACGGCGCAGGTCGGCCAGCTCGTCACCCTCAACGCGAATACGGAATCCGCGTGCGCGTCGCCGGATCTGCGAACCGGTCGCATCGCCGCAGTGGGCAACAAGGCCATCGTCATCGCAGACGTGAGCAACCCCGCGTCGGGCTACACGGACGCCGACTACGCGTCGATTGCCTCGACGTTCGACAACCTCGTCGATCCAACGGACACGAAGGCCTTCGGATCGCCGACCGATATCGATGGCAACGGCCACGTCGTGCTCTTTTTCACGCGCGCGGTGAACGAGCTCACGCCAGCGGCAAGCACGTCATACGTCGCGGGCTTCTTCTACGCACGCGACCTGTTCCCGTCGACCCAGACGCCCGACTTCGACGCGTGCCTGGGGAGCAACGGCGGCGAGATGTTCTACCTCATGGTCCCCGACCCGACCGGCATCGTCAACGGCAACAAGTTCGCGAAGGACGATGTCACGCGAGTCGTGATCGCGACGCTGGGTCACGAGTACCAGCATCTCATCAACGCGTCGCGACGCATGTACGTGAACATGGACGCGACCAACTTCGAGACGACGTGGCTCGATGAAGGGCTCTCGCACATCGCCGAGGAGCTGCTCTTCTACGCCGAGTCGGGCCTAACGCCACGCGGGAACATCGACGCCAACAAACTGCGGTCGTCGAGCGCGTACGTGGACGCGTTCAACAACGACGCCATCTCCAACTTCAGCCGTCTCGAGAGCTACCTCGGCTCGCCGTCGTCGAACTCGCCGTTCGCCGACAACGATGACCTCGCGACTCGCGGCGCCACCTGGTCGTTCCTCCGCTACGCTGCGGACCACACCGGTAGCGACGACGGAACGACCTGGTACCAGCTCGTGAATTCAAAGACGACCGGAATCGCCAACCTGCAGCAGGTATTCGGCACGGGGCTGACGGCGCTTGCTCGTGATTGGGCGACGTCGGTGTTCGCTGACGACGTTGCGTCCACCGATGCGCGCTACCAGCAACCCAGCTGGAACCTGCGATCGATCTTCGGCGCGTTGGAGAGCACCGGTGCCTACCCGCTCGCGACCGCTACGCTCGGAGCATCACCGATGACGCTGCGCATGGACGGTGGCAGCGCGGCGTATCTCCCCTTCGCCGTTTCGGCCGGTCAGACGGCGACCGTCCAGCTCAGCAACCTGCCGTCGAACGTACAGCTCACTCTCGTCCGCACGCGATAATCGCGGCGGCCAGTCCTCTTTGCCATGCGCACCCTTTCGCAATCTCCCTCGTCGCGCAGCGCCATCGTCGGCGATGCCGTTCGAATTCTTCTCGTTCTCGCGGCCATTGCAGTGGCGCTCGGCGGGTGTGCCACGCGGGCCAACGCGCAGTACTTCGGACGCAACAAGGTGCAGTACGATCACTTCACGTTCGAGATCCTGCGCACGCCGCATTTCGACGTCCACTACTACGCCGCCGAGAAGCCGGCGGCGGAGGATGCAGCGCGGATGCTGGAGCGCTGGAACGCGAGGTACGAAACGCTCTTCAACCATCCGCTCTCCGCGCGCAAGCCGATCATCCTCTACGCCGACCAGCCGGACTTCCAGCAGACCAACGTCGTCTCCGAGCAGCTCGACGAAGGCACGGGCGGAGTCACGGAGTCGATGCTCGACCGCATGGTGCTTCCGCTGACCGGCTCGTACGCCGAAAGCGACCACGTGCTCGGGCACGAGATGGTCCACGTGTTCCAGTACGACATTGCGCAGAGCAAGTCGTCCATCGGGGCGTCCCTCGATCGGCTGCCGCAGTGGCTCGTCGAAGGGATGGCCGAGTATTTGTCGTTAGGCGGTGAGGACTCGCACACCGCGATGTGGCTGCGCGACGCCGTGCTTCGCAACGACCTTCCCACTATCAAGCAGCTCACCGACGGCGGGAAGTACTTCCCCTACCGATACGGCGAGGCGCTCTGGGCGTACATCGGCGGCACGTGGGGCGACGAGACGGTTCCTCGACTGTTCCGGTCTGCGCTCGCGTCCGGCTTCGACAACGCGATCCAGAGCACCCTCGGCATGTCGACGGATTCGCTGTCGGACCGGTGGCGCGCGGCGATCCGCAAACAATACGGACCGCTCGTGCAGGGGCGGTCGCGTCCCGCGGAGACGGGCGACCAGATCATCCCGGGTTCCGGCCAGTACGGCGACTACAACATTGCCCCGGCAATCAGTCCCGATGGACGCCTGGTCGCGTTCTTCTCGTCCCGCGATCTGACCGGCATCAACCTGTATCTCGCCGATGCCGTGACGGGCAAGGTGAAATCGAAGATCGCGTCGCCTGGTGTCCTCTCCAAGTTCGACGCGCTCAGCTTCCTCTACTCGGCGGGCACCTGGTCGCCTGACGCGAAGCAGCTCGCGTTCGTGACGTACGCCAACGGCAACAACGCCATCGACGTCATCGATGTTCACTCGCATAGCATCCGCAGGCAGTTCAAGCCGAAGGACATAGGCGCCGTGACGACGCTCGCCTGGTCTCCCGACGGCCGACAGATCGTGTTCTCGGGTCAGAAAGGAGGCCTGAGCGACCTGTACCTGTGGGACCTGGCGAGCGGCTCGATGCGCCAGCTGACGAACGACCGATTTGCCGACCTCCAACCCGCGTGGTCGCCGGACGGCCGGTCCATCGCGTTCGCGACGGATCGCGCCGCCGGCCCCGATTCGGCCGGGTATGGCAGCGACTTCGAGCATCTCCGGTATTCCCAGCTGCGCGTCGCGATCCTCGACGTCGCGAGTGGGCGGATCCACGTCCTCCCCGGCGAGCCTAACGCCAAGCACATCGACCCGCAGTACTCTGCGGACGGCAAGTCACTCTACTACGTGTCCGACCGCGGCGGGTTCACGGACATCTATCGTGTCGTCATCGCGACCGGGGAGACGTTCCGCGTGACCCACGCCGCGACCGGCGTGAGCGGCGTGACGGCGTCATCGCCGGCGATCTCCGTTGCCCGTGACAACGGCCGGCTCGTGTTCTCCGTGTTCGACAAGGCGGGGTTCCGCATTGCGGCGCTTTCGGCGGAACGGGCGCAGGGCGATTCGGTTTCGGCGGACGACGCTCGCCGAGTCGTCGAGGGCTCGGACGGGAGCGCGCCGGACACTATCCCGGCGGGGAGCGCCGCGGACACCACGGCCGCGCCTCGTACGACGAAGTCGGCCGCCGTGCTGCCGTCGGATGGCCGCGGAGGGAAGAGTGCGGTGATCGCGTACCTCCATGACGCCGATGGCGGGCTTCCGTCTGACTCGGTGATCACCGAGCGGCCGTACCGCACGGCGTTTCGTCTCGCCGCGCTCGGGCAGCCGTCAGTCGGCATTGGACAGAGCAGTGTGTTCGGCACGCAGTTCTCCGGCGGGATGTCGGCACTCTTCAGCGACATGCTTGGCGACCAGAACATCGGTGTGGGCGTCGAGGCGAACGGCCAGCTGCGCGACATCGGTGGGCAGCTGTTGTACCTCAACACCGCGAGCCACTGGAATTGGGGCATGAACGTATCACGCACGCCGTACGTGTACGCGTATGGCGCCTACACCAATACAGGCGTGCAGTACGTGTACGAGCATCTCGCGATCAACAACGTGTCGGCGATTCTCCAGTACCCCTTCTCGCAGACGCGTCGACTCGAGCTCTCGGCCGGCTACACGCACTATGGGTACAGCGTGCAATCGGCAACACAGGATTATTTCGGCGGCACGACCGGGCTGACGAACCTCGCCGCGCCGCAACCGTTAGGCCTCACGTCGGCATCGATAGCCTACGTCGGTGACGCGTCGTCGATGGGCTTCACGTCGCCGATCTCCGGCTCGCGCTTTCGGTTCGAGGTGACGCCGACGATCGGCACGCTGGACTACAACACCGTATTGCTCGACTACCGGAAGTACTTCTTCATGAAGCCGTTCACCCTCGCGATGCGAGGCATGCACTACGGGCTGTACGGCAGGGATTCCGAGAGCAATCAGGTGGGCGCGCTCTTCCTCGGCGATGGTTCGCTCGTGCGCGGTTACTCCTATAACTCGTTCACGAATAACGATTGCGCGACACCCGGGAGCGGCTCGCTGGCCACCAGCTCGTGCCCGCAGTTCGATCGCCTGGTCGGCAGCCGGCTCGCCGTCGCGAACATGGAGCTCCGCATTCCGCTGTTCGGCACGAGTGGTTTCGGGCTGATCGCGAGTCCGCTGCCGCCCATCGAGATCGCGCCGTTCGTGGATGCGGGCGCGGCATGGACGAAGGAGAGCGGGGAGGTGTTGAACTTCGCTTCGAGCTCGGGTGATCGCACGCCGGTGGTGAGTACCGGGATCGCGTCGCGGATCAACCTGTTTGGGTTCGCGGTGTTCCAGGTGTACTACGCCCATCCGTTCGAGCGGGCCGGGCGAGGTGGGGTATGGGGCTTCCTGCTGCAGCCGGGGTGGTGACCGCGGCGCTTCCCGTCGAGCAACGATAACCAGATGCAATTCGAGCCTAACGTTTATGATGACCAACAGGATTGCCCGCTGTGCGGCGCTCGTTGTAGCGACCCAGGCCGGGCTTGCGTGCTCGCGCTTCGTCTTTCACGAGGACCCGTTCACCCCTGATCCAGCCCCCGCGAGCGAGACGCTCGTTGTCGGCGGCGATACCACGTATGTGCTGAAGGCGCCGTCGTACTACCTGCTCTCGAGCCAGCGCGACGCGTTGTGGAATCGGGAGGTCTTGGACGATGTCGCGTGGCGGTACCACGAGCTGTTCGGGGATGCGCCATTGCGCATCGCGGTCCGCGTGGACTCCACAGCCGTTGCCGACTCGAGCACTACGTGGCGTGGCGTCCCATTCGCCCGCGTTGCGCTCCGACGTCGTAGGGAACCCGCGCCGGAAGCACAGCACGCGAGCCATGGCCGAGGTGGCGAGGTCGATGACTCGGCGCGCGTGGAGATGCTCGCGAGGCCGATGCTGGCCGCGACCGCCGCGGAAACATGGCTGCGGGCGCGGTCACTCGATGCGTCACGCGTCGCCGACAGCCAGCCGGGCGGACCTGTCAGGACACCGGGTGGGGCGACGACTCTCCCGGTGTGGATCGAGACGGGGGCGCTGGCAATCCTCGGGGGCGGCGGCGCCCAGGAGCGTGCGAACGACGAGGTTCGCGCTGATCCGAAGCACGTGGTGCCGCTTGCCTCGCTCTTCGCGACGACGTCGTCGGCGCGGCCTAACGCGATGCAGGTCGTGCGGGCCGGGGCGAACCGGTTCGGCGTGGGCCAAGCGGGTCGTCGGCATGACGCGGCGTTGCGCACACAGGAGCTGCGCGACGACGCGCCGGGCGCGTCGCCGCTGTTCATATCCCAGTCAGTTTCCGTGTTGACCTTTCTCCATGACCGCGATCCCGGGATCGTACCCAGGCTCGCGGACGAGCTCGCGCGCGGAGGTTCGATTCCCGATGTCCTCGCGTCGAGCACGACCCTCCCGCATGACGTCGCCGCACTCGACGCCGCATGGCGTGACTGGGTGAAACACAGTCAGCGAAGCCACCGCTGAGCGTGCTTCGACGGTGTGGCGATCAAGTCTCCAGTAGCGAGGACCGATCGATGGTGTTGCAGCAATTGGTCGCGGCGTTCGAGCCGTGGAAGTCAGCATACAGTAATTCGAAGGTCATCCCGGCAGTGGTAACGAGTGTGCATCTCATCGCACTGCTGTTCGGGGGCGGCTTCGCGGTGGCCGCCGATCGCGCGACGCTGCGCGTGGGTCGACGCGGTGCCGCCGACGAGGCGACACAGCTCGCCGAGCTGCGGGCAGTGCACAAGCCGGTGTTGCTCGCGCTCGTGATCCTGTTTGCGAGCGGGGTCCTGCTCGCGGCGGCGGACCTCGAGACGTTCGCGACGTCGCCGGTCTTCTGGGTGAAGCTCGGCCTGGTGGCGCTGCTTCTGGTCAACGGTTTCGTCCTTGAGCGCACCGAGTCGCGTCTTCGCGGCTTGTCAGCGCGAGAGGTCGTGCCCGCCGGTCGAGTCCGGAGTTTGTGGCGCCGGCTGCGTACGAGTGCCGTGTTGAGCCTCGTGCTGTGGACCGCGACGCTCGTCGCGGGCACGCTGCTCGTAAATGCTTCCTGACGAATGCATAGGACACGACCATGACGGACTTCATCCATGCCGCCGCGCTGGCGGCTGACTCGAGGCACGACGGCGACTGTGCCGACTGTCCCATAGCGCCTAACGCTGTAGTGTCCCTTCCGGGCGAGCCGGGCCTGCTTGGTCGTCGCACGTTCCTGACGCGCGCAATGCTCAGTGCGGCCGCGCTGGCGCTCGCCGCGTGCGGAGCGGGCGGCGAGACGACGGCGCCGTTTACGGGAACGGATCCGTCAACATCAATGACTACCCGGCACTCGCGAACGTGGGCGGTGTAGCGCTCGTGACGCTCAATGGGTCACCGGTGGCGCTGGTGCGCAACTCCACGACGTCGGTGCTCGCGCTGTCGCGCGTGTGTCCGCATCAGGGCGGGACGATCAACACCGGCGGCGGCGGTTTTATTTGCACGCGCCACGGGGCCCAATTCAACCTTACAGGGCAGTGGGTAGGCGGCGAGCCCACATCCAACATGCGGTCGTACGCGACGACGTTCGATCCCGGCACCGGCGCTCTCACGGTTGGATAGAGCAGTCGTTAGGGCACAGAAATAGTCAGAGGCTGCGCCGACTGCGTCCATCCGTCATCTTGACACGCCACGCCAGAGGGCGGAAGCTATTCCGCGTTCGTCCCCCTGCGATTCGCTTCCAGGTCGACCATGGCGTCCAAGAATGGTTCCTCGCGCCGTCCAGCGCTCCGGCCGCGCTATCAGCGCGTGGCCGATGATCTCACGAAGCGGATCGAGGGCGGGCGGTATCCGGTCGGCGGGAACCTTCCGACGGAGATGGAGCTGTGTGAGCGCTATGGCATCAGCCGCCACACCGTGCGTGAGGCACTTCGCCAACTGCGCGATGCTGGTCTGATCTCACGGCGCCGCCGGGTCGGCACCGAGGTCGTGGCGCGCACCGCCAGGCCATCGTATCGGCAGCCGACGAACACGATCGGCGACCTCCTGCAATACGCCGGAGAGACGCAGCTCTGCCTGCTCGAGGCGAAGGAGATCGCGTGCGACGCGGCGCTGGCCGAACTGCTCGCGTGCCGGCAGGGGACGCGCTGGCTGCGCGTCGACACCCTGCGAGCCGTGCCAGGCGATTCTCGCCCAATGTGCATGACGACGGCGTACATCGACCTCCGCTTTCCGGACCTCGCGAAGCATGTCGAGGACCTGAGCGGCACGATCTCGGCGATGCTGGAGCGCGAGTACGGCGTTCGTATCGCGCGGATCGAGCAGAGCATCCAGGCGGTGCGGCTGGGAAAGCGCCACGCGAAGCTCCTGCGCGCGCTCGACGGCGGGCCGGCACTGCGTGCCGTTCGCCGTTACTACGATCACCGGGGCCGCCTCATCGAGCTCTCCACCACGATCCATCCGGGAGAGCGGTTCACGTACGTCACGAGCCTCGTTCGGCCGTGACACCTAACGACGGCCCGCCGTTTCGCCGCGACACGCTCCTCACCCACGTCGGCGGGTCGCCTACCGACCGGCACGGCGCGGTGAACCCGCCAGTCTATCGGGCATCGACGATCCTGTTCCCCACGGTGGCCGAATGGGAAGCGTCGCGTGTGCACGCGAACCGCTTCAAGGTCCTTCGCTACGGGCAGCTCGGCACACCGACGACCTTCGCCCTCGAGGAAGCGATCGCCACGCTGGAGAGTGGCTATCGCGCCATGCTGCTGCCCTCCGGGCTCGCCGCCGCGACCACCGCACTGCTCGCGTTGCTCAAGACCGGCGACCACGTGCTCGTGACCGACTCGGCCTACCAGCCGACACGTCATTTCGGCAAGGTGATTCTCGCGCGCTACGGGATTGACACGACGTTCTACGATCCCTGCATCGGAGCCGGCATCGAATCGCTCATGCGGCCGGAGACACGCGTCATCTTTCTCGAATCGCCCGGTTCGATCACGTTCGACGTGCAGGACCTGCCAGCGATCGCGAACGTCGCGCACGCTCACGGCGCACTCGTCGTGATCGACAACACCTGGGCGACGCCGTACTTCCTTCCCGCGATGCAGCTCGGAGCAGACGTGTCGATCATCGCGGCCACGAAATACATCGGTGGGCACTCCGATGTGCTGCTCGGCAGCATCACCACCACCGAACCGCTGTACGAGCGCGTTCGGTCGATGGTTGCGGAGCTTGGCTATAGCGTAAGCCCTGACGACGCGTACCTCGTGCTTCGTGGCCTCCGCACGTTAGGCGTTCGGCTCGAGCGGCACGAGAAGAACGCGTTGCAGGTCGCGCAGTGGTTGCAGGGCAGGACGGAAGTGAAGCAGGTGTTGTATCCGGCGCTGCCGACCGATCCGGGGCATGCCATCTGGAAGCGTGACTTCACCGGAGCGAGCGGGTTGTTCGGCGTCGTGTTGCACCCAGTGCCCAAGGCGGCCGTGGACGACATGCTCAACTCGCTGCGCCTGTTCGGCATGGGTGCGAGCTTCGGCGGCTTCGAGAGCCTCGCGATCCCCATGGACTCGACACGCCTCCGCCATCTTACCGGGT
>Ga0163163_10001666_pt1 | contig 18725 bp, 19 predicted proteins | sample S65metaG_FD_119766 | JGI IMG/M metagenome (GOLD analysis project Ga0163163, IMG submission 119766) | Switchgrass rhizosphere microbial communities from Kellogg Biological Station, Michigan, USA - S6-5 metaG | ecosystem: Host-associated > Plants > Roots > Rhizosphere > Soil | place: USA... | reverse complement strand
CTGTCCTTGCTCATTGGAAGATTTCACAATACGCGCAACGGTTTTAATCAATCATTTTTCTGCGATTTGTTTTAGCCGTTCGATTGATGCCGGCAGTGAGTTGATAGGTGGCACGCGCGAACATACCTTTTGCAGTCGGTCCCGCACGGCGCAGGCGCACACGTAGTACGTCGCCACGAACACGCGGGCCAGGCGGCGTCTGTTATCGAATCCCGTGGTCCGCAGGAATGCCTTCACAGTGGCTTCGCCGAGCACGTCTTGCAGCGCTGACGCGAGCCCAAGGACTAGCGCGTCGTCAGATTGTGACTCGCGCCAAGCGCGCACGACGTCAACGTCGACCATCATCGCACCGCCTCTCCCGCGGCGGCCGCGCTGCGCGACAGGGCAGCCTGTGCGGATCCAGCGGCGCAGTGTTCCTGGGCGAACCGCGAGTTCGCGAGATGCGGATGCGACGGTTTGCGGATCGGACAAGGTTATGACTCTATCGGCGGCTGAATCGCCGTTGCAGCGATTTGATTTCGCGGATCGTCGCGTTGCATTGGAGCATGTACCCGTTGCGCTCCGCTTCGAGTTGGCGCTTGCGTTTCAGCAGTGCGGCAATTTCCGCAGCGGCAGCATGGTTCGCTGTCGGCGATGCGTGAGCCTCACTGAGGAAGTCAGTCAGTTCGCGGACGTTCTGTCGCGATTCCTCGAGCTGGCCTTCAAGTGATTCCCGCAATGCAACCCGCGCAGCGACTTCAGCGCGGAGTTTGTTTGCGTGAGCCGTGAGTGTCATGCGGTTCTCCTGAATGCGATCGGTGCGCATTGCGGCCTTGGTTGCTCGACGCCACAGCGCCGGCGCCATAGCCAGGGCGGAATTACGATCAATTCGCAGTGCTTCGAAATCTGGACGCGCTGGGGCGGATATTCTCGAAAGTTCCAGCCCTGAGTTTTCAGCGCCAGCGCCAACAGAGATTCAAGATTGATGGACTGCATGCAACCTACCTGCTTGGTAAACTTATAGAAGGGAGTCCGGATTCCGGTACTAGGCGGCCCTGAATTTCCGTTCTGCTGTACCGCTTTCCGGTACTACAGCCCGCGAATTGGTCATTTCTTGCTCAACCCTAGTTCCGGATTCCGGTACTGCTAGTTCCGTATTCCGGACTGTCATTTTTTTAGCCCAGAGGTTCGAAGCGATCTTCTCCTCCGGATAGTCGTGCTTGCCGTTGCAGGCATTGATCGGCCACCAACTCACCGCGAACAAGTCAGGGCCCATGTGCAGGCCTCCGCGTCTTGTTCGAATCAGCCAGCCATGCTCGACGAGGTAGTTGATTGCGTACTGGCGCGTTGCTCGACTCGACCACTTGGCCGCGTTGTGTTGTCTGATATCGTCGAAGCTTATGTCGCCGTTATTCTTTCCACGATATTCGCGCGCCATGTCGATGAGCAGCTTGTGCGCGCTTCCGGGGATAGCTGCGTACTCCGGCGAATCGATTACATGCTTCAGGATTTGCAGGAATGGCGGTTGCCTTCCTTTGCCGGTTTGCTTCCAACGTTTGCCTTCGGATATTTGTCGCGACATGGCGATCTCAGGCCGCGACTCGTGGATTGCTGCTTTGCTCGACGTGCAGTGCCTGCCGCAGCTCGCGCAGGCTTCGCGCGACCGCATCGGCTTGGGCTACTACGGGTTCAAGCGCGGCGACGCTCGTGGGTTCGAGAGCGCGCCAGGAGCGCGTTCCGACTTCTAGGCACTCGATCCCCTCGCGAACACGCGCAACACGTTCGTGCGCGTTCATGCTGCCTCCTTGGTGTTCTGCGCTTCGATCCAGCGATCGAACGCGTCAACGTCGATGTAAACGCCGCGACCGACTCGCACGACGCCGCCGATCTTGCCGAGCCCGTTGCTCTCGGCATTGAAGATCCACCAGCGGAGTTGGTTCTCAGTGAATGGACCGTCAGCGACGAACGCTGCGACCCTCTTGAGATTCCGTTTCATCATTTGCCCTCACTAGATACCGCTATTGGCGGCGTGAAGGCAGACTAGAACGCGATTGCGCTGCTAATTACTTGCGGCGCAATTTCCGCGCTACGGTGACTCGCTTCTTGAACGCATCTTCGCCAATCGCGTCCGTGATCCAATCAGGCGCAACCGACCAGAGCCCAGGCGCTTTCGCACCGGAATCTTTGTCGAGCTGGGCGTTCAACCATTCGTCTATGTCGGGCCTGCGCGGCTTCCTAGTGCCCGCTTGACGCTTTGCATCGCGCGCCACCAATTTGGCTGGCCCTTCCAAGAGTTCCGCGCGGTTCGCGTATCGGAACGCTTCCAAGGAATACTCCGCTGCACCGCTCGCGTCGCCTTCCGCGATGCACCGAGTGCCCCATCGCGCCATGCTCAGTGCTTGTTTCCAGTCTGCGGCGGCCGCTCGGTCGGGGTCGGTATTGAGCTTCACTTGAGCCATAAGCTCAATGGTTCGGAGCGATGTGCGTTCTAGGATCCAGTAAGACGCCAACTTCAACACCGCCGGAGCGTCGGCGGTGTTCCCTTTCTGCGTGGCGCGCTTCGTTGCCATCAGTCGCGCGAGTGCACAAGTCGAAGCGGCGCGTACTTGGGGCGAATTTCGTTATACGCCGCGATCTGTTTGAGGATTGCAGGGTAGTTGCGTTCTTCAAAACGATCATCGCATAGCCAATGGCTTTCGCGCTCGCATCCGGTGCGCGGGCATGCTTCCTTGTGCCAGTCGCACCAGAGCACGTGCAGCTTATGTTCTTGAATGCGCCGCTCAACATTGTTGCGAGGTTGGCGAAAGTCGGGGAATGCTGATTTCGCCGCAGACACGAATTCAGCAATTGGCAGCTTGGGGACGTTTTGCGCAAAGCTCTTGTAGTCGACTTCGAGCTGTCGGCAAAGGTGGATCAAAGTGCAGTCAGCTATGCGGCCATATAAGTCTCGATCTGCGTCGAGGCCAGCGGCGCGAAGCGCTGGCCAGATTTCATCCTGCGCCGGTTCGAAGATCTGATTTTCCCAGGCAAGGCGACCGATATATTTCCGATCCCCTGGCTTTTCGTACCCGCACACAATCACGAGTCGGTCCCGCAAAGCGGCTCGCTCAACGGAGGTAAAGGTTGCGTCGAAGTACTTCGAGTGATCCCAAATTGTGGGAGGGCGCTCCACTTTGGGTTTTCGAGGCTTGCGAGTTCCGCTCATGGCCGCATCGCCCCTATCAGATTAGCGTCCGCGCGCGCACTACTGACTAGGTCTTGAATCGCCGTGAAGTAGTTCGCCTGGATAGTCTTCGCCATGCGGAGAAAGTCATCGTTTGTTGCAACAAGTAGCATCGCCTCTGCGGCATCCAGTCTCGCGATGAGCCGATCGTGGGCGCCGGTGTGCGATTCCTGCGGCCCGCGGCGGTAACCGGAATGTTCCGACAACGTGTCTGCGCAAAGGGCTGCTTCGCGCATTAGGCGCGTGCATCTTGTTTCTTCCTCGTCTGTTGCACGCTGTATACTTTTCTTAGCCATGATTGAAACCTCTCTGTTTCGATGTGGTTAGGCTTCCCGGCGTGCACCACCACGCCGAGGAGCCGTTTCGCGGACTACGCGCCGCGTGACGGTTGAAGCTCACTTCAAAAACTTCTCTGCCATGCGATCGACTGCCGCGGTCGTGTGCTGTTCGCTCAGGTGCGAATAACGCTTCACCATTGCCAGCGTCTTGTGCCCGAGGATCGCGGCGATATCCATCAGCGATGCACCTGACATCGCCAAGTAGGATGCAGCCGAGTGCCGCAGATCGTGAAAGCGTACGTCATGCAATCCAGCGTGATCCCGCGCGGCTTGCCACGCCTTGTCTAATGTCGCCTTCGGGATTGAGAAGACAGCACCGACAGGAAGCCGGCCATGACGCCAATCTTTCAGTATGGATACCGCGGCGCGTGCCAGAGGGACCGTTCTGGATTCGCCATTCTTTGTATCTATGAAGCGAGCAACGCGGCGATCAAGATCTACATGTATCCATTGCAACGACAACAATTCACCCTTGCGCGCTCCAGTTGCGAGCGCCAATTGCACAATAGGATGTAATGCAGCGCAATCTGACCGCGAGCACTCCCTGAGCAACCGCTCGCGTTCAACATCATTGAGGAAGCGCTCGCGCCCTTTGCTGTCCTCCAGCCGCGTCACGTTCGCGACCGGATTTTTCGCCAGCCATCCATATTCTTTGACCGCGACCGAGAGCACGGCGGATAACGCCGTGATTCGACGATTGATGGTCGAGCCCGAGAGCGCCTGGCCGCGGGATTCAGTGCGCGTGAGCTTGTCGCGGACTTCCGAGATCACCGCCGGCGTGATGTTTACCAGCGGCCGCGATCCTAGCTCCGCGCGCCACCAGTTCAGTAGCCGCGTCTGCTCGCTGGCGTTCTTCCTGTGCTTCGCGCGGGGCAGAGTGGCACTCAAGTAGCGCTCGATCGCATCGGCAAGCGTACGCTTGCGTGCTTCGCTTGACGGGACATGCTCACCAACATCGAGCTTGTGCTCGATGCTGCGCGCCCATTCCTCGGCGTCGATCTTGCGAGCGAAGGATCTGGTGAGCGCCGGCCCGCTCTGCTTGCGGACTCGCACGCGCCAGGTCGTCTTACCTGATTTGCCTACACGCTTTTCGAAGGTGGCCATTCAGTGTCCCAAAATGTCCCAACTGGAACATTCTGGACCACACTCACCAACAAATACAAGCTTGTAAGTCATTGAAACTGGCGGAAGCGGTGAGATTCGAACTCACGGTACTGTCGCCAGTACGCCGGTTTTCAAGACCGGTGCCTTAAACCACTCGGCCACGCTTCCACTGCTAGCATCGGGTCGCGAAGCATACTCGATCGAGCCAAGTAGGCGAAGAGTTCGACAAAATCGCCGGGAGCGATTTTGGACAGCGGAGCTGGCCCGGGCGCAGCGACGGCGAGTCTCAGGACGAGACAAGCAATCTCACCGCTTCCGCCACGTCTTCATCACACCACTTCCCGATCACGTCCCCACCACGCTGCTCCTGACCGCTTCGGGCAGCGTATCCGCCAGCCAGTCGATCAGTGCGCGTACCGCGGGCAGCACGCCGCGTCGCGACGGGAATACGCAGTGCACGATACCCTGCGGTGGACTCCATTCCGGCAGGATTACTTCAAGCGCACCGCTGCGCAGCGGCGCACATACCACGCTTTCCGGCAGCAGGGCGATGCCGAGCCCCTGTTCGGCGGCGGCGCGCACCAGTGGAAAATCGCCGCAGATCAGACGCGGCTTGTGCTCGAACAGATATTTGCGGCCGTTGCCATCGGTCAATTCCCAGGATTGGGATTCGAGTTCCGTAATGCTGATCGTGTCCAGACCGGCCAGGTCCTCCGGCTGCTGCGGCCGTCCGTATGTTTCCAGAAACGCGGGACTCGCCACGAGCAGTGAATGGCTGTTGCCGAACGTGCGCACGACCAGATCGGCGTCGGTGTCGAGCTTGACGCGCACGCGGATCGCTACATCGACGTTCTCGTTGATCAGGTCCACGCGTCTATTTGTGGACAACACTAAAAGCTTCACTTGTGGATATTTTTCCGCGAAACCCGGCAGCACGCTCGCCATGACGTTTTGTGTGATCGATACCGGGCAACTCATGCGTACGAGCCCGCGCGGTTCGCTGGTCAGTTGCGCGACGGCATCTTCGGCTGCCTGGGCTTCTGCGATCACCGCCTGACAATGGCGGTAAAACCGCTGACCGGCATCCGTCACAGCGAAGCGCCGCGTCGAGCGCTGCAACAGCCGCACGCCGAGTCGTTCCTCCAGCTGAGCGACGCGTCGGCTCAGGCGCGATTTCGGAATCCCCAGCGCGCGTCCGGCGGCGGCGAACCCGCTTTTCTCGACCACGATGGAAAAATAGAACAGATCGTTCAGGTCCTGCACGAGGTGCTCCCTATCGTTCTGAACTTGGGACTAATAGTCCGATTTTACCCTACTTATCGAGTCATCGTCCCAGATATAGATTACTCCCCACAAAGCGACGCCGTCGCGCCGCGCTGAGGAATGAGCCATGAAACTGCTGCACATCGATTCGAGCATCCTGGGACAGCAATCCGCAACGCGCGAACTGGGCGCGGCATGGGTGAACAACTGGCGCGGCTTGAATCCGCACGGTGAGGTCCAGTATCGCGATCTGGCGCGCGATCCGCTCGCGCACCTCAGCGGCGAAATTTTCGCAGCCCGTTCGGCGCAGGATGCATTACGCGAGCTGCGCGCGTCGAACGACATCGAGGCCGACCAATCTGCCCTCGCCGATTTTCTTGCCGCGGATGTGGTCGTGATCGGCGCGCCAATGTACAACTTCTCAATCCCCAGCCAGCTCAAGGCCTGGATCGATCGCATCGTGGTTCGCGGCAAGACATTCCACTACACCGCGAATGGTCCCGAAGGACTCGCCAATGGCAAGAAAGCCGTCATCGTGATTTCGAGGGGCGGAATCTACAGCGAAGGCCCGGCGGCAGCGATGGATTTCCAGGAAACCTACCTGCGCGGCGTGCTCGGTTTCATCGGCATCACCGACGTCGAAGTGATTCGCGCGGAAGGGTTGGCGATGAGCGCCGATCAACGCGCCACATCGATGGCGGCAGCGCACAGCCGCATCGCCCAGCCGGTGGCTTTGGCTGCTTGATCGCCGGCGGTCAGGCGATGCGCTCAGCGCCACCCATGTATGGCAGCAACGCTTTCGGAACGCCGATCGAGCCGTCGGCGTTCTGGTAATTCTCCATCACTGCGATCAGCGCGCGGCCGACGGCAACGCCTGAGCCATTCAAGGTGTGCACGAGTTCAGGCTTGCCGGTCTCGGGATTGCGCCAGCGTGCCTGCATGCGGCGCGCCTGGAAATCGGTGCAGTTCGAGCACGAGGAAATTTCGCGGTAGGTATTCTGGGACGGCAACCAGACTTCCAGATCGTAGGTCTTGGCTGCCGAGAATCCCATGTCGCCGGTGCACAGCAGCACGCGCCGATACGGCAGCTCGAGTTTTTCCAGCAGGGCTTCGGCGCAGCGCGTCATGCGCTCATGTTCGTCAAAGCTCTCTGTCGGTTTGGAAATCGTCACCAATTCGACTTTTTCGAATTGGTGCTGACGGATCATGCCGCGCGTGTCCTTGCCGTGCGACCCGGCTTCGGCACGGAAACATGGCGAATGCGCCGTCATGCGCAGCGGCACCTTCTCGGCATCGAGGATCTCGTTGGCGACGAGATTGGTCAGCGAGACCTCCGCAGTGGGGATCAGATAACGCTTCATTTCCCCGGCAGTCGCGAACAGGTCTTCCTCGAATTTCGGCAACTGACCTGTGCCCTGCATCGATTCGGAGTTGACCAGCAGCGGCACATTGCATTCGAGGTAGCCGTGTTCGCGCGTGTGCAAATCCAGCATGAACTGTGCGAGCGCTCGGTGCAGGCGCGCGAGATCGCCGCGCAGCACGGTGAAGCGTGCGCCGGACAGTTTCGCGCCCGCATCGCCATCGAGCCAACCGTGGCGGCTCCCAAGTTCGACGTGATCCTTGACCGCGAAGTCAAAACTCCGCGGCGTGCCCCACTTGTGGATTTCCTTATTCTGCGTTTCATCCGCGCCATGCGGCACCGACTCGTCGGCCAGATTCGGAATGCCGAGCGCAACTTTCGCGATTTCCGCTTGAATTTCCGCGAGCCGCTGCTCGTTCGCCTTGAGCTTGTCGGCGATGCCGGCCACTTCGGCCATCAGCGCGGCGGTATCTTCGCCTTTGCCTTTGGCCATCCCGATCGCTTTCGAGCGCGTGTTGCGCAGGTTCTGCAGTTCCTGCGTTTCGACCTGCACGGACTTGCGCTGCGCTTCCAGCGCTTCGATGGCCGCCTTGTCGAGTTCGTAGCCGCGTGTTTTCAAACGCTCGGCGACGCTGTCCAGTTGTCCGCGCAAAAGTGCCGGATCGAGCATGGCGATATCCTGAAAAACTTAAGGAAAGAGGCGAATTATCGTGGCTGTGCTGGGTCCGGCGCAAACTTCGCCGGTACGACCCAGAACAGCAGCAGCAACGCTGCAGCCAACGCACAGGCCGCGCCAAAATCGAATGCGGCGGCAGGCGCGATCGCGGACCAGATCCAGCCGAAGATCAGCGAGGCCGGCAGCAGAAAAATTCCGGAAACGAGGTTGTACCAGCCGAACGCGGTGCCGCTGCGTTCGCGTGGGACCAGATCGGCGACCAGCGCCTTCTCGGTGCCTTCGAGTGCGGCGGTGATGACGCCGTAACCTACGAATGTGAGCCACAACGCCCAATCCGCGGCAGGCATCCAGCCCATCGCGAGATACGCGCCGGCATACGCGAACCAGGCGATCGCGAGCACGCGCGAGCGACCCCAAGTATCCGACAGCGCCGACAGCGGTGTCGACAGCAACGCCGCCGTGAACGAGAACAGCGCCCACATCAGAGTGACGCGTGTCGCACTGGCACCGAGCTCGTTCGCGCGCAGCAGCAGGAACATGTTCGACGAGTTGCCGAGCGTGAACAACATAAGCACGATCAGATAGCGGCGGAACGCAGGCGGCAGACCGCTGAACGTCCAGCGCAACGGGCCTTTGCTCAAGCTAGCGGGCTGCTCCGGTTCCGGCACCGTGAACGCCAGCGCGAGCACGACCAGCGCCGGCACGATCGCGAGCAGGAAGATGTGGCGAATACTGACGCCGAAAGCGAGCAAGGCCGCGGCAGCAAGCGGACCGACCACCGCGCCCAGATTGTCCATCGCCCGGTGGAAACCAAACGCCAGACCACGTTGCGAGGGTTCGATGCTGAGGCTGATCAGTGCATCGCGCGGCGCCGAGCGCAGTCCCTTGCCGACGCGGTCGGCGAAGCGGCAGGCGAGCACGCCGAGCCAGCTCGTCGTAAGTCCGATCAGCGGGCGCGCGAATCCGGCGAGACCGTAGCCGGCGATCACCCACGCACGCACTTTGCCGCTGCGGTCGGCGAGTATGCCGGCAAACAGTTTCAGCAGACTCGACACCGCCTCGGCAATGCCCTCGATCAGGCCGAGCGCCTTCGGGCCGGCCATCAACACGCTGGTCAGATACAGCGGCACGAGCGGATAGATCATGTCGCTGGCGGCATCGTTGACCAGACTGATCACCGCCACCAGCCAGACCGTGCGTGGCAGGTTGCGGATTGCGGCGATCATCGGTTCCATACTGCTTGCGGCGTGCCGAGGAGACGGTTCACGCCGCCCTGCATTTGCGCTGACCTCTGTGGGAACTGGCGGGCGTTATGGGCCCTCGAACCCGTCGTGGAATATCCAGTCGATCACCTCGAAGCTCCGCTGCACCTGCGGAGCCGCGCTGATGGCGGTGTTGCCTGGTTGATCGGCGTTGATGGTGCAGGTTCCGAGAGCCACGAAGGTGAGCGCGCCGCCACTGGTAATCGTGCAAACACTCGTGGTGGCGGACGTGAAACTTACTATCAGGCCGGAAGAAGCCGTCGCGGACAGCGTGGGTGTCGTGCCGAACGTCTGCGCGCCGGGGTTGTTGAACGTAATGGTCTGGGTGCCCATCGGCGTGAAACTGTTGCTGGCCGCGGAGGCCGGACCGGTACCCGCGCCATTCGTTGCCGTCACTGTGCAGGTATAGGCGGTGCCATTGGCGAGGCCACTCACGGTCACGGGCGATGCGGATGACGGGGCATTGAAATTAGTCGTGCCGTCGGTGCAAGTAGCCGCGTAACTGGTAATTGCGTCGCCGCCATCGCTGGCGGGCAGGTCCCAACTCACATTCGCTTGCGCGTCGCCAGGAGTTGCGCTGACATTCAACGGCGCGCTGGGCACATCCGCTGCAATCGTGACGCCGTAGGCTTGCGAACCGCTGCAACCGCTGTTGTCAGAGACTGCCACAGTGAAATTGAAGGTGCCGGTGGCTGTGGGCGTGCCGGAAATGGCTCCGGCTGCGCTGAGCGTCAGCCCCGGGGGCAAGGCGCCTGCGGTAACCGCGTAACTGGGCGTGCCCAAGGCGCCGGTTTGTCCCAAGCTGACGTTATAGGGCTGGCCCCAGATGCCGTTGCCCGGCGTGCCCGACAACGTGATCGCAGGGCACACGTAGGGCGTGTACCCCACGTTGTCGATACCGATGTAGTCGGAATTGGTCCCGCTGAACCCTGCGCCGGTCACGAAATAGCGAAATGCCATGCGGCCGGAAGTGGGCGCTGGAAGCCCGGACATCGTGATGGTGTATTGCGTCCAGGTCGTCGGATAGACGCCAAGTACCAGGTTCGGATTGATGCTCAGCAGCAGCGTCGTGTAGTCACCCACGGTGGAACCCGACCCGACGTTCGTGCTCGCGCCATTCGTGCTCAAGCGAACCTCGAGCCGGTCGGCATAGGCGTCGGGACTTGCCTTTCTCGTGTAGAAGGTCAACACGTCGCCATTGCGCAGCGTCCGGTTCGGCTGCATCAGCCAATTGCTGATCGTGCCGACGCTTCCCGTATTGTTGTAGTTGGCCCCGATATAGGCATTCGCGGCGCCGTTGTACGCGTCGAATGGGCCTCCGGCGGAAACAGGGCTGCCCTGAAACCAGCCGGTCGATCCGACCGCAACGCTGGCGTTCGTCATGACCCAGCCATTGCCGGCGAGCGAAGTGATGTCATCAAAATTTTCCGTGAACGACTGGGCGCCAGCCAAACCCGGCAGCGCCAGGACGGACAAAATTATTGCGGCGATACGCAAGCACATCTTGCTCATGAAATTCCCCAGTTGGTCTGACATTCCCCATTCGGAGCCTGAGCAGCCATCGAGCGCTCATCACCCCAACTCGCAAGTAGACTTCATCCAATGTCTTTCCGTCTACACGGGAAATGTAAATTCCGACAGTTACCGATTCTTTTCTTTTTGCGCCGCAGCGCGGGCGCTGCGTATACCTTGCAGCTTCTCGCGAATTTTCGCTTCCAGCCCGCGTTCAGTCGGCTGATAGAACTCGCGACCGGCGAGTGCGTCGGGCAGACATTGCTGATCGAGCGCGACACCGCCCTCGACGTTGTGATCGTATTGATAATCCTTGCCGTAGCCGAGGCCCTTCATCAGCTTCGTCGGCGCGTTGCGCAGATGCAGCGGCACTTCTAGCGTTCCGGTTTCGGCTATCACGCCTTTCACTTCGCCGAAGGCTGCATAGGCAGCGTTGCTCTTGGCGGCAATCGCGAGATAAATCGCGACTTCGGCGAAGGCAAGTTCGCCCTCGGGTGAGCCGAGGCGATCGTAGGTGTCCCACGCTTCGAGCGCGAGGTTGAGCGCACGCGGATCGGCCAGGCCGATGTCCTCGATCGCCATGCGCGTGAGTCGCCGCGCGAGATAGGCCGGATCGACGCCACCGTCGAGCATGCGCGTGCACCAGTACAGCGCCGCGTCGGCATCGGAACTGCGCACGGATTTGTGCAAGGCCGAGATCTGGTCGTAGAACTGCTCGCCGCCTTTGTCGAAACGACGCGTACGGTCGGCGAGCACTTGCGTCAGCGTCGTTTCGTCGATCACGCCCTCCTGCGCGACGTCGGCGGCGATCTCGAGCAAGGTCAACGCGCGGCGCACATCGCCATCGGCCGCCCGCGCGATCAGCGCGAGCGAGTCATCGGCGATCTGCAACTTCGACGCGCCGAGTCCGTGCTCGGCGTCCTGCAGCGCACGCTGCAGCGCCTCGACGATGGCCTCGACGGAAACGGCATCCATCACATGCACGCGGCAGCGCGAAAGCAGCGCGGAGTTCAACTCGAACGAGGGATTCTCCGTCGTCGCGCCGACGAACAGGATCGTGCCCTTCTCGATATGCGGCAGAAACGCATCCTGCTGCGCCTTGTTGAAGCGATGTACCTCGTCGACGAACAAGACACTGCGGATGCCTTGGGTGAAATTCGTGGCCGCTTCGGCCAGCGCGTCGCGCACGTCGGCAATGCCGGAGAGTACGGCGGAGATCGCGCGGAAGCGCGCATTGGCGTAGCGCGCGAGCAGCAGCGCGAGCGTGGTCTTGCCGCAGCCCGGCGGCCCCCACAGGATCATCGAATGCACATGGCCGGCTTCGATGGAACGCCGCAACGGCGCGCCTGGACCAAGCAGACGCGTCTGGCCGACGATTTCATCGAGCGTACGCGGGCGCATGCGCTCGGCGAGCGGCTTCAGGCCTTCCGGCTCGGCAAACAGTTCGGGAGTTGCTGCAGATTTGCGTCGAGGCATGCGGCGATGATACGCAAATCCGCTATTCTTCTGCGCCATGCCCGCAATAACCGCAGTGCCCGTATGGCACCTCTACGTGCCCAAGCTCGTCACGATCCTGCGTCGCGGCTACAGCTTCGACGACTTTCGTCATGATGCGCTATCCGGGCTCACCGTAGCGATCGTCGCACTGCCGCTGGCGATGGCCTTGGCGATCGCGTCGGGAGCGGCGCCAGAAAAAGGCCTGCACACGGCGATCGTCGCCGGGTTTCTGATTTCCGCGCTCGGCGGTTCGCGCGTGCAGATCGGCGGCCCAACCGCGGCATTCATCCCCGTCGTGTTCAATGTGATCGACAAGTTCGGCTACGGTGGCTTGATCCTGTGCACGTTGCTTGCCGGGCTGATGCTGATTGCAGCTGGCGTACTGCGCATCGGCACGCTGATGAAATACATGCCGCAGCCGGTGATCACCGGCTTTACCGCGGGAATCGCCGTGAGCATTTTCCTGAGCCAGGTAAAAGACCTGCTCGGCCTGCGCATGGGCGCTGTACCGGCGGATTTCTTTGCGCGTTTGCAAGCGTATGCCGGGCACATGGGCGATTTCAGTTCCGCCGCCGTGATCATCGCGCTCGCCAGCCTCGCGCTCATCGTTGCGCTGCGCCGCTGGCGTCCGGCCTGGCCTGGATTCCTGATCGCGGTCATCGCGGGGACCGCGGGCTGCCTACTGTTCGGTCTTCCGGCGGAGACGATTGGTTCGCGTTTTGGCGGTATTCCAGCGCAATTGCCGCACTTCGCAATTCCGCATATTCCCTTCGAGCGCACGCGCGAGTTGCTCCAAAGTTCATTCACGATCGCGTTTCTCGCCGGCGTGGAATCGCTGTTGTCGGCCGTGGTCGCCGACGGCATGATCGGTGGACGTCATCGCAGCAACTGCGAACTGGTTGCGCAAGGCGTGGCGAATGTCGCGTCGGCGCTGTTCGGCGGGCTGCCGGCAACCGGCGCCCTTGCTCGGACAGCGACGAACGTGCGGGCGGGAGCACGCTCGCCGGTAGCCGGCATGCTGCACGCTCTGTTCCTGCTCGCATTCATGCTCGTGCTGGCGCCTTTGATGGGCTACGTGCCGCTCGCCACGCTCGCGGCCGTACTGCTGATCGTGGCCTGGAACATGGCCGAGATCGAAAGCTTCAAGCATCTGCTGCACGGTCCCTTCGGCGATCGCGTCGTGCTACTGCTGACCTTCGCGTTGACGGTAGCGTTCGATCTTACCGTGGCGATCGAAGTTGGCCTCGTGCTCGCCGCGTTCCTGTTCATGCATCGGATGAGCGAAGTCGTGGCGATCAAGTCCGACATGTCTTTGCTCGATGAAGATGCCGATGATTTCACGCAGACCGCCGAACCGAATCAGCGCGCCCAACTCGCTGAAGGCGTGGAGGCGTATCAGGTCTCCGGGCCATTGTTTTTCGCAGTCGCGAACCGGCTCGACGATGTGCTCAACCAGTTTCCGAAGCCGCCAAGGTTCTTCATCCTGCGCCTGCGTCAGGTGCCGTTGATCGACGCCAGTGGCGTGACGGCGGTGCGCCAGCTGATCAAGCGCTGCGCGCAGGGAAGCACCCGCGTAATTCTGTCGGGGTTGCGCGAACAGCCGCGCGCAATCCTGGCGCAAATGGGCGTAAGGCCGGACGGCACGAACCTGCAGTTCGCCGAGAATTTCGCCGAAGCCGTGAAACTCGCTGCGCTCTAATCCTTGACCGGGTGAACTTCCGCGGCGGGTGTCGGATCACCTACCACATCGACGCCTTTCGGCGGCGTGAATTTGAACGCATCCGTGGCGAGTTTCGGATTGCGCTGCCAGCGCGCGAAACGAATCTCGGTCTCGTTGCCGAGCGTATCCTTGAACGCCATCCGCGCCAAACCGCTCGCGTCGAAACCGAGATCGGCATGTTCGAATTGCGGTTCCTTGTCTTTCGACTTCAGGCGCAACCAGGACAAGCCATCGCGCTCGCCATGCTCGGTCGCGGTGAAGTCGCGATCGAGCTGCGACAAGTCCGTGAGAACGGTCAGCGGGCTGTGCGCTTCCTCGCTGCCCTGCGCGCGCACGGTGACCTGTTCCAAGTCCGGATCGTAGATCCATACCTTTTCGCCGTCGGCGACGATCAGTTGCTCGTGCGGCTTGGTCACCTGCCAGCGGAACTGACGCGGTGCCTTCAACGCAAGCGTACCCCGGCTGTCCTTGCCGCCGCCGTTCGGATCATGCACCTGTTGCTCGAAGTCGGCGGAAATCGCGCTGATGCCTTTGGCAAACGCATCGAGTTTCGCGCGCGCGGTGTCGGCCGCGTGGACGCAAGGGCAGGTAAGCAGAAGTACAACGCAGCTAAGCAGACGCATAGGAATCACTCGGAAGACTTTGGGGGTGAGTATCAGCGATCACCGCTGAACGCCGTTTCACAATTCCGGGGGCGGATTGGCCAGCACTTCGCGATTGCCGTTGTGTTGCGGGGCGCTGACGATGCCTTGGGCTTCCATCATTTCGACGAGGCGTGCGGCGCGGTTGTAACCGATTTTCAGGCGTCGCTGCACGCCGGAAATCGAGGCGCGCCGGCTTTCGGTGACGATTGCGACAGCCTTGTCGTAAAGCTCGTCGTAGTCGCCATCGCCTTCCGCGCCTTCGGCATCTTCCGGCAGTCCGGATTCGCCAATGACGCGGCCATCGCCAAGCGAGTGCACGTCGCCGAACACGTTTTCGATGTAGTCGGGCTTGCCCTGGTTACGCAGGTGCGCCACGACCTTGTGCACTTCCTCGTCGCTGACGAACGCGCCGTGCACGCGCTCGGGCGTTGCGGTGCCGGGCGGCAGGTACAGCATGTCGCCGTGGCCGAGCAGCGTTTCGGCGCCCGACTGGTCGAGAATCGTGCGCGAGTCGATCTTGCTCGAAACCTGAAACGCAATACGCGTCGGTATGTTGGCTTTGATAAGGCCGGTGATCACATCGACCGACGGCCGCTGCGTGGCAAGGATCAGGTGCACGCCGGCCGCGCGCGCCTTCTGCGCGAGCCGTGCGATCAGTTCCTCGACCTTCTTGCCGACGATCATCATCATGTCGGCGAATTCGTCGATGATGACGACGACATACGGCAACGGATCGAGCGTGGGAACAACGACGGGTTCGGTCGTGTTCTCTGGCGCCTTGAACAGCGGATCGGCAAGCGGCTTGCCCGCGTCGATCGCGTCCTTCACTTTCTTGTTGAAGCCGGCCAGGTTGCGCACGCCGACTGCGGCCATCAGTTTGTAGCGGCGTTCCATCTCGGCAACGCACCAGCGCAGCGCGTTCGCGGCCTCTTTCATGTCGGTGACGACTGGCGCAAGCAGATGCGGGATGCCCTCGTAGACCGAGAGTTCCAGCATCTTCGGATCGATCATGATCATGCGCACGTCGCGTGCGGTCGCCTTGTACAGCAGACTCAACACCATCGCATTGAGCGCTACCGACTTGCCCGAGCCGGTCGTACCGGCGACGAGCAGATGCGGCATCTTCTGCAGGTCGACGACGATCGGACGTCCGCCGATGTCCTTGCCGAGTGCAAGCGCGAGCGGCGACTTCACCGCGTCGTAGCGTTCCGAACGCAGGATTTCCGACAGATAAACGATCTCGCGGTTGCCATTCGGAATCTCCAGGCCGATGACCGACTTGCCCGGAATCACATCGACGACGCGCACGCTCGTCACTGACAGGCCGCGCGCGATGTCCTTGTCGAGATTGCTGATCTGGCTGCCCTTGATGCCGGCGGCCGGTTGCAGTTCGAAGCGGGTGATCACCGGGCCGGGGAACACGCCCACGACCTGCGCGTCGATGCGGAAATCCTTGAGTTTGAGCTCGACCTGGCGCGACAGCGCTTCGAGCGTTTCTTCCGAATAGCCTTTCGCCTGCTGCTGCGGCTCGTCGAGCAGCGACAGCGGCGGCAGATCCGAATCGGCGATGCCGGAGAACAGCGGAATCTGCTGCTCGCGTTCGGCGCGCAGGCTTTTCTCGACCGGTGCAATAACCGGCTCGATCTTGATCGGCTCGCGCTTGGACTGCTTGACGGTTTCCACCTTGCGCACGACCTCGCGCTCGCTGCGTGCGGCCCGCGCGACGCGCGAGGCTTCGGCCTTCTTCGCGCTCGCGCCGAGCCAGCCAAGCGCCGCGAACACGGCCTGGCCGATCGCATCCATGACTTTGAACCACGACAGGCCGGTGGCGAGCGTGAGCGCCACCAAAAACACGGCAAGCAGGAACAGGCTCGCGCCGACGCCGCCAAAACCATGCGTAAGCGGCCGCCCGATCACTTGGCCGATGACCCCGCCGGCTCCGGCCGGCAATGCCAGCGGGCCGGCGTGCAGAAAAGCCAACCCGGTGCCGCCGATGAAGAACGCGACGCCGCCGACCAGGCGCAATGTCGGTTCCAGCGGCGAGCTCTCGCTGGCCTCATTGCCGCGGAACAGCACCCAGCCAAACACGAGCAGCATCAGCGGAAACGCGTAGGCAAGATAGCCGAACAGGTAGAAGCTCAGATCCGCCGCCCACGCGCCGATCGTGCCGCCGAGATTGCGCAGGTGATCGGTTTGTCCGGCGTGGGACCAGCCCGGATCTTCCGGGCTGTAGGTGATTAGGCAAAGCAGCAGGTACACGGCGACCGGCACGAGCAGCAGGAACGCCGCTTCGCGCAGGCGCCGCTGCATCGCGGCACCGGTGTCATCGCTGGACTTTGCTTTAGGCTCGCGCGCCACCGCGTGAATCTACTTCAAATGTTGCTGACAGGCTATTGTTTTCAAGACAATTTCATGCCCTTCAATGCCGGGTGGACGAGTTTGCCGTTGTCGATGTTGATGCCCCCGGCCAACGGCGCGTACTTGCGCCAGTTCTTGTCGCCTGCCAGACGCTGCACATACGGCAGGATTGCGGCGCAGATCGCCTGCGACGAAGTCTGCGGCACCGCGCCGGGCATGTTCGTTACGCAGAAATGCATCACGCCATCGACAAGGTAGGTCGGGTCCGCATACGTGGTCGGTTTGGAGGTTTCGAAGCAGCCGCCCTGATCGATCGAGATGTCGACGAGCACGCTGCCCGGCTCCATCGATTTGACCATCGCGCGCGTGACCACGTGCGGCGCTTTCGCGCTCGGGATCAGCACGGCGCCGATGACGAGATCGGCATCGCGCACTTCGCGCGCGACGATTTCCTCGTACGGATACAGCGCGGTGATGTTCGGCGCGAGGTTCATCATCTCGCGCAGGCGATCCTGGCGCTTTTCGAACACGATGACGTTCGAGCCGCCAGCTGCGGCGAGTTCAGCAGAGTTACGTCCGGCCGCGCCCGCGCCGAGCACGACGACCTTGCCGCGCTCGGTCGATGGCAAACCGCCGAGCAGTTTGCCCTTGCCGCCGGCCGGCTGGTGCAACAGCGTCGTGCCGATCTGCACGGCGATGCGCCCGGCAATGATCGACATCGGCGCGAGCAGCGGCAGCGAACCGTCGGCTTCCTCGACGGACTCGAACGCGATGCCGCAGAGACCGATGTCGAGCAGTCGCTTGGTCAGCTTCGGCTCGGGCGCCAGATGCAGGTAACAGAACAGCAGGTGATCCTTGCGCAGCAGTTTCAGATCGCCGGCGATCGGCTCCTTGACCTTGACGATCAATTCGCCGACTTCATAAAGCTTTTTCGCGGTCGCCGCGATCTGCACGCCGACGCGACGGTACTCGTCATCGGAGAAGCCGCTCTTCTTGCCAGCGCCTTCCTGCACCCATACTTCATGGCCGCGGCGCACGAGATCTGCACAGGCAGCCGGAACGAGGGCCACGCGGCCTTCCAGCGTCTTGGTTTCCGAGGGCACGCCGATACGCATAACGTGTAGCTCCAAAGAGTGTTGGGAATGCAGACTTGATTCAGACACCGAGGCACCCCATGCTTCGGGTGCCCGAAAAACCATCGAATAACCGCAATGAAGCGGTTTATCGGACCTCCGCAATATGTTTGCCCGAAAGTCGATCCCAGGAGGTTCGATCAAACCGCTTCCAAGGACGAATTATACATGACGACTCCGAAGCATTCGCGCCTGATCATTCTCGGTTCCGGCCCGGCCGGCTACACCGCCGCGGTCTACGCGGCGCGCGCCAACCTGAAGCCGACGCTGATCACCGGCCTGCAGCAGGGCGGTCAACTGATGACGACGACCGACGTCGACAATTGGCCCGGCGACGTCGAAGGCCTGCAGGGGCCGGCCCTGATGGAGCGCATGCAGAAACATGCCGAGCGCTTCGCCACCGAATTGCTGTTCGACCACATCCATACCGCCGACCTGTCGCAGCGGCCGTTCCGGCTTGTCGGCGACAACGGCGCCTACAGCTGCGATGCGTTGGTCATCGCCACCGGCGCGACCGCGAAATACCTGGGCATTCCTTCGGAGGACAAATTCAAGGGTCAGGGCGTATCAGCGTGCGCCACATGCGACGGCTTCTTCTTCCGCGATCAGGACGTCGCCGTGATCGGCGGCGGCAACACGGCGGTCGAAGAAGCGCT
>Ga0163163_10001665_pt1 | contig 18727 bp, 19 predicted proteins | sample S65metaG_FD_119766 | JGI IMG/M metagenome (GOLD analysis project Ga0163163, IMG submission 119766) | Switchgrass rhizosphere microbial communities from Kellogg Biological Station, Michigan, USA - S6-5 metaG | ecosystem: Host-associated > Plants > Roots > Rhizosphere > Soil | place: USA... | reverse complement strand
TTTCCATTTTTGGTGAATCGCATGGCGAATCTGTTGGTATTGTCGTAGATGGTTGCCCGGCTGGTATGCCATTAACTACAGACGATTTTTTACCTGATCTTGAAAGAAGGAAAGGGGGTACTCAAAAAGGAACTACACCACGACAGGAAGAAGACCTGCCAATTTTCAAAAGTGGCCTGTTTAATAGTACGACGACCGGTGCACCCATTACGATCTTATTTGAAAACAAAAACGTCCGCAGCGGTGATTATGAAAAGCAGCGTGATGTCCCGAGGCCCGGGCACGCGGATTTTGTGGCCCATAGAAAATTTGCAGGCTTTGAAGATTATCGTGGCAGCGGCCATTTTAGCGGAAGATTGACTGTGGCATTGGTCGCAGCTGGGGTTATTGGAAAAAAGATTCTCGCACTATTCCCTTCTTCTGGGGGAGAGGGGATAGGGGTGACCTCCTCTATTCTTGAAATTGGCGGAGAAACGGACCTTGACAAAGGACTTCAAAAAGCCATAGACGCAAAGGATTCGATCGGTGGTATTATTGAATGCCGGGCCACCGGATTGCCAATCGGACTCGGGGAGCCCTTTTTTGACTCTGCAGAATCGCTTTTATCTCACATGGTATTCGCTATCCCCGCAGTTCGTGGCATTGAATTCGGAACCGGGTTTGCAGCTGCCAAAATGTTTGGCAGTGACCATAATGATGCGATCGAGACCCTAGAAGGAAAAACGAGGACTAATCATGCAGGGGGTATTGTCGGCGGATTGACCAATGGAAATGAACTCGTTTTTCGTATTGCCATTAAACCAACTTCATCAACTCCGAAGGAACAAAATACTTTGAACTGGGAAACAGGTAGGGTCGAGATTGCCTCAGTAAAGGGGCGTCATGACCTTTGTATTGCTCTTCGGGTCCCCGTCATTTTAGAAGCCGTCACTGCCATTGTCCTGGTCGATTTGATGATGCTGGAACAGAGAGTTCCAAGGATAAACAAAATCAATTAACCATTTCATCTCCTCTCTTTCTCCTGATTATTTCCTGCAGGAGTTCCACCTTTTCCTTAAGATCGCGAATAGTCACCCCACCTGCTTTTTTGTCCATAGATTCCAGTAAAAGGAGGGTATTTTCAACAAGCAGGTCACTGATTTCAGGCAGGGTTAGCTTTTCTAGAGTTTCCCTTTTCATAATCCGGGTGTTTAAGTTTATAAAAAGAAAAATTCACGAAAAAAAATCTCATAAATCCTGTACCAACGGCCGCTCAATGAAAAATTGACACGAGCAGATGGAAAAAATTTCCGGTCTTTAGCGATCTGGAATCACAATCCGGGATCTTCCTGAAATTTTTTCAGTTATCTCACCAAATGGCATATTATTCGCCTAACTTTGCCGTCCCAAAGCAAAAAGGCTTGTCACATTCTTAAAATCTCAAAAATCAATACAATTATGGCTAAGAAGTTAAATGTTACCCCGCTTCATGACAGGGTTATCGTGAAACCTGCTGCCGCTGAAGAAAAAACAGCCGGTGGTATTATTATTCCGGATACAGCAAAAGAGAAACCCCAGCGCGGCACCGTGATCGCTGCAGGTCCCGGTAAAAAAGACGAACCGGTAACCGTAAAAAATGGTGATACCGTTTTGTATGGTAAATATGCCGGAACCGAAATCCAGATCGAAGGCGAAGACTATTTGATCATGAGAGAAAGCGATATCCTCGCTATTGTCTAGCCAACATGAAACGGTAAAAAGGTCAAAGGACTTTCTTACCTGATATTTTTTTAAATTTTTAATTTTTACTTTTTAATTCTAAAACATATGGCAAAACAACTCTTCTTCGATGTTGAAGCGAGAAATAAAATGAAAAAAGGCGTTGATGTTTTATCCAACGCTGTTAAAGTAACTCTTGGCCCAAAAGGGCGCAATGTAGTACTTGAGAAGAAATTTGGTGCACCGGGTATTACAAAGGATGGTGTAACCGTGGCAAAAGAAATTGAATTGGAAGATCCCATTGAAAATATGGGTGCACAAATGGTAAAGGAAGTTGCTTCAAAAACGGCCGATATCGCCGGTGATGGTACCACTACCGCTACTGTTCTTGCTCAGTCAATTATTAGTGAAGGTTTGAAAAATGTTGCCGCCGGGGCCAATCCAATGGACCTGAAAAGAGGTATTGAAAAAGCAGTTGCAAAAGTGGTCGAGCATTTGAAAGGTCAATCACAAACTGTAGGGACTGACGCAAAGAAGATCCAGCAGGTTGCCGCTATCTCAGCGAACAATGACGAAAACATCGGTAAACTTATCGCGGAGGCTTTTGGTAAAGTAGGTAAAGACGGTGTGATCACTGTAGAAGAAGCAAAGGGTACTGAAACTGGAATTGAAGTAGTAGAAGGTATGCAATTCGACCGTGGCTACATCTCAGCTTACTTTGTTACCAATAGCGAAAAAATGGAGGCTGAACTTGACAAACCTTACATCCTGATCTATGACAAAAAGATCAGCAACATGAAGGACATTCTCCACATTCTTGAAAAAGTTGCTCAACAAGGTGCACAGCTTCTTATCATTTCGGAAGATCTGGAAGGTGAAGCACTTGCCACACTAGTGGTAAATAAATTACGCGGTACAATTAAGGTTGGGGCTGTTAAAGCGCCCGGCTTTGGCGATCGTCGTAAAGAAATGTTACAAGACATCGCCATTCTTACAAAGGGTATCGTGGTAAGCGAAGAACAGGGCTACAAACTTGAAAATGCGGACCTTTCTTATCTTGGTCGTGCCGAAAGAGTATCGATCGACAAAGACAACACAACGATTGTTGGTGGTAAGGGAAAGAAAGAAGATATTACCGCTCGTGTAAATCAGATCAAAGCGCAAATTGAAACGACAACTTCTGATTACGATAGAGAAAAATTACAGGAACGCCTTGCTAAATTAAGCGGTGGTGTTGCCGTGCTAAATATAGGTGCTGCCACGGAAATGGAAATGAAAGAGAAGAAGGACAGGGTAGATGACGCTTTGCATGCCACAAGAGCAGCAGTTGAAGAAGGTATCGTTCCTGGTGGTGGTGTTGCTTTCATTCGCGCCGTAGAAGCCCTGGATAAATTAAAAGGTGGAAACGAGGATGAAACGACAGGTATTGCAATCGTAAAAAGAGCGCTGGAAGAACCGCTTCGCCAGATCGTTGCGAATGCAGGGATCGAAGGTTCGATCGTGGTTCAGAAAGTAAAGGAAGGAAAAGGTGATTTTGGATTCAATGCTAAGGAAGAAGAATATGAGAATCTTTACAAGGCAGGTGTGATTGATCCTACAAAAGTGACACGTATTGCTTTGGAAAATGCGGCTTCGATCGCTGGTATGTTGTTAACCACTGAATGTGTAGTGGCTGACAAACCTAAGAAAGAAGAGCCTCATATGCATCCGGGTGGTGCTCCAGGCATGGGTGGAATGGATTATTAAATCCTCAGCCCGCAAGGGCCTTAGGAATACAGTTTTTAAAAAATCCCGTCGGAAGGCGGGATTTTTTATTTGCTATTTTCTGCACATCGGTTTATTATTTTATTTCCAGAAAGAAGAATAAGTGAGTATATTGGAAATAGCCAAAACTATTTTTTAACCTCCGAAGGAGTTCTTCGGACAAAATCAACTATTATGAATTCACAGAAATTCATCGTCGGCGGTATTGCCGGCGGTATTGTCAATTTCATTCTGGGCTGGTTAGTTTACGGTATGTTGCTAAGAGATTTTATGGCAAGCAACGCTTCGTCCGGCATTATGAGGGCTGATTCAGATATGATCTGGTGGGCATTGATAGTCGGAAACCTGTGCGTTGGATTTCTACTTGCGTACGTGATTGGCAAAGGCGGGGCCGCATCTGCCGCGAAAGGAGCGGCTGTAGGTTTCGTAGTAGGTTTGTTGGTTTCATTGGGCTACGATTTGATCATGTATGCCACCTCAACTGTGATGACCTCTTTAAAAGGAGTGGCCGCTGATGTAGCCGGATCTGCTGTCATATCTGCCATTACAGGAGCAGTCGTAGGCTGGGTTTTGGGAATGAGCAAAAAAACGGTTGTTGCTACCTGATTGGTAAAAATTCATTTGAAGGTCCCGCTCTTACTGATAAGGGCGGGACTACTTTTATAACCACTCTCAGGTATTTCTATTATTTTACAAACCAGAAACAATACGAACACCAGCAAGATGAAATTCTTTGTTGATCCGGACATCTCCAGGGCTAAGACAATTGACAGCAGCATTTATACCTCGACGCCATTATTTCATGAAATGAAGGAGAAGATCTTCTCTTTGTGCTGGCATTTTATTGGCAGTACTACATTGTTGAATGAAAGCACTAACTGCTATCCATTCACCTTACTTCGTGATTATTTAAACGAGCCTTTATTGCTAACAAAGGACGAAACCGGAAAAATACGTTGCCTATCGAATGTGTGCACACATCGCGGTAATCTTTTGATCTATGACGCCTGCAAATCAAACAATCTGCGTTGTAAATATCATGGAAGATTGTTCCAGTTAGATGGCAAATTCAAATCAATGCCGGAGTTTAAGGAGGTAAAGGACTTCCCTTCTGCAGATGATGATCTTGACTCTCTTCCCTTGTTTCACTGGAGTCAATTTTTATTTACCACAATTGCCTCCAGGTTTCCGCCACAACATTTTTTAAAAGATATGATGGACAGGGTGGCCTGGATGCCTTTGCATGAATTCGATTTTCGACCTGACCTTTCAAAAGAGTTTTTAATTAACGCCAATTGGGCGCTGTATTGTGAAAATTACCTGGAAGGCTTTCATATTCCATTCGTTCATGCCGGCCTCAATGCACTAATTGATTACAGTGACTATGAAACAGAACTTTTTTTTCCGTTTTCAGCCTTGCAGATCGGAGTCAGCAAGACCAACGAAGATTGTTTTGATCTTCCTTCAACATCGCCCGATCATGGGAAAAAGATCGCGGCTTATTATTTCTGGGTATTTCCGAATATGATGTTCAACTTCTATCCCTGGGGCCTATCCGTCAATGTTCTACAGCCTCTTTCGGTTGACAAAATGAAAGTGTCGTTTTTGAGTTATGTGTGGAAGGAAGAAAAAATAGACAAAGGTGCCGGTGGTAACCTTGACAAGGTAGAGATGGAAGACGAAGAAATCGTGCAAAAGGTTCAGAGGGGAGTAAGATCGAGATTTTATAAACACGGAAGATATTCTGTGACGAAAGAAAGAGGAACCCATCATTTTCACCGGCTGCTTGCTGAATTTTTAAACTCTGAATGAGCCAACTTCAAAAGACCATCGGACTTTGGTCCGCCACCACCATAGTAATCGGAAGCGTTATCGGCTCCAGCATTTTCATGAAGCCCGCTACAATGGCCGGTCAGTTAGGCTCGCCCTATTTATTAATTATAGTTTGGATCGTGGCAGGAGTTGTTTCGCTCTTTGGTGCCATGGCCTTTGCGGAACTGGGGACCATGTTTCCCGAAACGGGCGGCCAATATGTGTACCTCCGAAAAGCATATGGAGATTTTATAGCCTACCTGTATGGGTGGGGGAGTATCGCCGTTATCAATACCGCCGCCATTGCTGCTATTGCATTTGTGTGCGCAGCATATGCGGGAAACTTTATCCATCTGCCTAGTTTTGATAATGCAACTGAACATTCTATTGTTCTACGCATTCCTTTGATCGGCGATATCGTGCCATTGGAAAATTTCGGCGTGAAGATGCTTGCTGTCGCCATCATTGTTGTGGTTACGATTGCCAACTATCTAAGCGTAAAAGCAGGCAACTCTATTCAATTCGTATCAACGCTGTTAAAGGCATTCGCTTTGATCATTCTTGTGTTCGGCATTTTATTTTCTGGCAAAGGATCAACGGAAAATTTTTTCAAAAATTCCGACAATTTCCATTTAAGAGGTTGGTCACTGTTGGCACCCTTTATGGCTGCCGTTACAGGCGCGTTTTCGAGTTACGACGGATGGAATAACCTGGGCATGGTAGGCGGCGAACTAAAAAATCCAGAAAAGAATATCACTAAAAGTTTATTGATGGGACTATCTACTTGCATTATTATTTATGTTCTGGTGAGTATCGCTTATCTATACATGTTGCCTATTGATGAGATGGCAAGCTCTCAGCTCGTAGCAACCGATGCGGTGAAAAAAGTAATGGGTTCAGCAGGTGGATCTGTTATTTCCATTTTGATCATCGTTGCAACTTTTGGAGCAGTCTGCTCAAATCTATTGGCCAATGCAAGGGTTGTCTTTGCCATGTCTGAAGCAAAGAGTTTTTTCCCATGGGCAGGTTATGTCCATCCGAAATTCAAGACGCCCGGTAATTCAGTATTGGTTCTCGGAATGTGGAGTTGCCTTTTTGTTTTGAGTGGTTCGTTTGATATTCTCGCAGACATGTTTGTGTTTATGTCCTGGGTTTTTTATGGATTAGTGATCGCTGGAGTTTTTATACTCCGTAAAAAATTGCCTGACGCAGAAAGGCCATACAGAGTAAAAGGATACCCGGTCCTCCCGGCGATTTTTATTCTGTTTACGGGGTTTTATTTAGCCACTACAGTGTATAATGATATCCAAAACTACACAAGGGGAAAAGTCCCATTCATCAACTCTTTTTTGGGTATGTTATTGACAGCCATTGGTATTCCATTGTATTATTATTTTAAAAGAAAAAAGCCCGGTAATTAAAAGGAATTATTTCCTGGCGGCCTATTGACTGGAGTATTTCTTTTACCTACATTAGCGGCCAGAATCACACCACAAAAAATCCACTTCCTAAGGTACCTGTTAATTGCTATGGGAAAGACTTATGTATCCACGCCGTAGCATATGCTGATGCGATCAGTATTCGGGTTGACGCCACCCAGACACTTTATTTAATTTATTAACTCCGTTTTGTATCACGGAGTTTTTTTATTGTGTAAAAAACTTGGCGATCTCATTTGATATTCACTTCTCACATTCGACGTTTGTACAAGCGCTACATCATTTTTTTTATCAACCTTCCCAACATCATTAACCCATAATCAACATCTTCGCTCCAGCGTTTACCAAAACTTATGCGAATAAAGTTTGAATAATTGCAATTAGCTGAAAAAACTCTCCCGGGCACTACAGAAATTTTATAATTCATCGCTTCCGTGCGTAATTTGAAAGCATTTATTTTCTTATTCAGCTCCAGCCACAATACAAAGCCTCCGTGGGGCCTTGAAATTTTAGTATCAGCCGGAAAATATTCGATAATCGCCTGCATATAACGAAGGCATTGAGTATGCAGAGCTTTGCGCAGTGTTTTAAGATGATATTCATATCTCCCATTTTTTAGAAAATGAGCAACGGCTGCCTGTGTCAGAGTTGGGCTGCAAATGTTCAGCATTCGTTTTACCTGCTTTACCTGGTAAGTGAACTTTCCCGGGATGGCCCAACCGATCCGGTACCCTGGACACAATGATTTGGAGAGCGATGAACAATGCATTACCAAACCTTTTTTGTCGAAGTACTTGCAGGTTTTAGGCCTGCTTTTCCCGAAATATAATTCACCATAAATGTCGTCTTCGATAAGTGGAATGTTATGCCTGGTAATAAGATCTACTAATCTCCTTTTGTTTTCCTCGGGCATGCAACTACCCAACGGGTTATTGAAATTCGGAACAACAATGCAAGCTTTAATATCACAGCTGCTGATGACTTTTTGCAGGCAATCGAGATCAATGCCATCAGTAGAGCAGGTTGTGACCTCCACGACCTTTAAACCCAGGTTTTCAACTGCCTGGTAGATCCCAAAATAGGTGGGGCACTCAACAGCAACGGTATCGCCTGGCTTTGTAATCGCTTTCAAACAGATCGTAATGGCCTCGAGGCAGCCTCCGGTAACTATTACGTCCGCAGGTTTTACCTTGCCTCCCCAATTGAAAGAAAGTTTTGCTATTTGTTCCCTCAATTCAATATTTCCCTGCGTTTGTTCATAGGTGATACAACTGTCCTTCTCGTTGCGGAGCGAGTGGATAACAGACTTGTTTAATTTGGCTACAGGCAACAGCGAGCTGTCAGGAATGGCCATTGCAAAATTGATCACGTCATCGGATGTACTGTCAAAAAAAATCGAATTGATCATTTCATTTACGCTCACATCATGCGAAACGGGTTCAGGCCGAAATTGCTTTGGCATTTCGGGATAACGCCGGTGATTAAACCGGACATAGTAACCCGACTTGGGCCTCGATTCGATCAATCCCTTTCCTTCAAGGTGGTAATAGGCCTGGAAAGCCGTACCCATGCTGATGCCATACTCTTCACTCAACATTCTTACCGACGGAAGTTTGTCTCCGATCTTCAGCACATCATCTGCTATCATTTTTTCAATTCCAATGGCCACTTGCAGGTAAAGATGGTCGTCAGTAACCGTCATTGATTTCATAATTCATTTTTTGGGATTGGAAATAAAAGTTGATTGATTTTTTAAATTTTGTCACTTCTGCATTACCAATTGTTAAAAAATCTGATATAGTCAAAAATACAAAAACTGAATCTGTTTTTTATTAAAAAATTGAAAGATTTTTGTCTAGCGTCATTAAATAAGACCAACGAGATGAAAAACGAGTTAAGCAGGGCATATATAGCACTGGCCATCGTGAGTTTTTTTTGGGGCACTACTTATATCGCCTCCCGGATTGGAGCTCAGCACATGCCCGGACTTTTTATGGCTGGCATTCGTCAATTTTTATCCGGGTTGATTTTGGTAAGTTTCTTCCTGGCAAAAGGTTACTCGTTGCCGAATAAAGAAGTAATGAAGAAGATCTCCATACAGGGAATATTTCTCCTGTGTTTTGCCAATGGATTTCTGACATGGTCCCTGGAATATATCAGCAGCGGACTGGCAGCCATTATCGCTGCGCTGGTTCCATTATTTGTCACCGTTTTTTCAATATGGCTCTCAAAACGAACAAGAGTTTCGAGATTAATGATACTGGGGATGGTTATTGGTCTTGGCGGGGTCGTCACTATATTTTATGACTACCTCGGGCAAATACATAATAAGTCATTTGTTTTTGGAGTTGGACTTGCATTACTGTCGACATTGAGCTGGTCGTTTGGTACTGTGTATTCTTCAAAACAAAAATTGTCTATCGCCATTCTGTTTGCGGTGGGGTTGCAAATGTTGTTTGCAGGAGTTGTCATTCTCATTGTCTGCGGATTGACGGGCAAATATGTTAATCTCGCTGATACAGGCCAGGCTTCCTGGTTTGCCTTGCTCTATCTTATATTTTTTGGTTCTCTCCTCACGTATTCGGCGTATGCATTTGCCATCAGTAAACTACCGCCTGCGCAAGTTTCGATCTATGCGTATATCAATCCAATTGTCGCTGTGGGACTGGGTTGGCTATTGCTACAGGAAAAAATGAATGCAAATATGCTGTTGGGAACAATGATCACACTGGGAGGAGTATGGTTGGTGAATCGTGAATCAAAAAAATTGAAAACCAAAAGACATAACCTTTAAACCTTGTGCCATGAATTTAAAAGTCATCCGCGCCAATTCTTCACATGCTGAAACAATTGCATCAATTGGCAAGCTGTCTTTTCGTGATGCATTCGGCAATCTTTTTAACGATAAGAGTACACTTTTCGAATATCTTGAATACACCTACAGTATTGAAAAGGTCACAAAAAGTATCGAGAAGGAAAACAATGTATTCTTTATTGCTTTTGTAGAGAACGTACCCGTAGGTTTTGCAAAAGTGAAAAAGTCATCATTGAATGAACAGATCGAATCAATCGCGCAAATGGAACTTCAGAAGATTTATGTTCTCTCATATTATCATGGAAGTGGTGCCGGTGCCGCATTGATGCAGACTGTCCTGGAACTTGCTTATCAGATACAACCTGATTACCTGTGGCTTGATACACACACCACTAATGCAAAGGCTATCCGGTTCTATGAAAAAAATGGATTTGTAAAAGCGGGCAAAAACTATTTTACAATCGGCGCGCAAACCTTCGAATATTATGTGATGTGCCTGCCGATTGCAGTTGAGGAAGAAGCTTGTTGTGGCTGATATTTTGTTGATTCAATAATTGAAACCATGAAAGTAGCAATTGAGATAAATAAAAAACTGGAAATAAAGAACACCTCGTTAGCAGATGTGGATTCGATTTTGGCATTGTATGATGCAGCCATTGAATTGCAAACGAAAAAAAATATGGTAGTGTGGCCAAAGTTTGAAAGATCGTTTATTGAGAAAGAGATACAAGACAAAAGACAGTGGAAGATAATGATCGGAAATGAAATTGCCTGCAACTGGTCCATTACTTTTGAGGATAAGGAGATGTGGGGTGAGAAGGATGATAACAATTCGATCTATATTCATCGGCTTGCAGCCAACCCTGCTTTCAGGGGAAACAGGTTTATTGATATGATCGTTGCATGGGCAAAAGCTTATGCTTTGTCAAAAGGAAGAAAGTATATAAGGCTTGATACTTTGGGAAATAATAGCAGGCTGATAGAATATTATACATCTGCAGGCTTTAATTTCCTGGGGATTTTCAAATTAACGAACACTCAAAATTTAGCAGCACATTACAAAAGAGAGCCAAATTGCTGCTATTTTGAGATGACGATCGACAATTAAATAATAGTCATATGGAACTAACAACAGAGATCAGGATTAGAAAAGTATCCCACTCAAGAATCGAGGAAGTAGATTTTGAACATCTTGAATTTGGTAAACAGATATCAGATCACATGCTGGTCTGTGATTACTTTAATGAGCAATGGCATGAAGCCCAAATTGTTCCTTTTGCTAATCTCTCACTGAGTCCTGCGACCCTGGCTTTTCATTATGGACAAACGGTGTTTGAGGGTATGAAAGCATTTCGTATGCAGGATGGCACCGCCAATATTTTTAGAATTGATAAGCATTATGATCGTTTTGTACGATCACTCGAAAGAATGTGCATGGCTGTTCCATCGAAGGAGATTTTCACGGAGGGGCTGAAACAGTTGGTTAGTCTTGACAGAAATTGGATACCTGCGCAGGAAAACTGCGCGCTGTACATTCGCCCCTTTGTTATCGCAACAGAGAAGTTCCTCGGCGTAAGGGTCTCGAGTGACTATAGATTTATCGTTATTACTTCACCGGTGACTTCCACTTTCGCAAGGCCCATTCGATTGAAAGTGGAAACGGACTATATCCGCGCGGCCCCTGGTGGTACCGGCTTTGCAAAATGTGGTGGAAATTATGGCGGTGCTTTTTATCCAACTCAGTTGGCAAAACAGCAGGGATACGACCAGGTATTATGGACCGACGCCAGGGAAAATAAATTCATTGAAGAGTCAGGAATGATGAACATCATCTTCGTGATCGATGATACGTTGATCACGCCTCCGTTGTCTGACACGATTTTGGATGGTGTAACAAGAGATAGCCTGTTGGCAATCGCAAAAACCCTGGGATATAAAACCGAAGAACGACCGATAAGCCTTGATGAATTAGAGACGGCATTTCACAACAATGCTATTTCTGAAGCATTCGGTGCTGGTACTGCAGCGATCGTTGCTCCCGTAAAAACCATTCATATTCGTGGTACTGATTTTCATTTACCCGAGTATAGCCATGAAAATTTATCGGCAAAATTGAAGCAAAATCTTGAATACGTACGAACAGGCCGGGCAGAGGACATGTATGGTTGGAACTGCATAATTTAGAATTACCATAAGTAGGTATTAAAACGGATCAGCTATTCTTAGCCGATCCTTTTTCTATGATGCGCAGATGGCCGTTACTGCGTATCCGTTGTGTCTCCGAAGGAGTCCTTTGGACACTCCCTTCTGTGTGCGGTAATTCTTTTCAGCTTTTCGTGAAACATCATACTTAAACCGTCAAAAGTAAAACGGTTAAGAATAGGGACCAAACTCATTGTTCATTACTCATCACTCATTTCCCACTCACGTCTCACGACATCACCACTCCCACTTGCCATTCACCAGATGTTCTTAACTTCAAATCTTAATTGTGAGCCATGCAGACAGTCATTATCACCGGCGTATCGGGAAATCTCGGGCAAGCCGTAGCAAAAAAATTTTTAGCTGGGAATTTTAAGGTTATTGGAACCATTGTTCCCAATGATCCTGTTCAATTAACAATTTCACACTCTAATTTTGAAACCGCAGTTGTCGATCTGATGAATGAAGATGATTCTGAAAAATTTGTGCGATCTGTAGTAGAAAAAAATAAAACCATTGACGTGGCTGTGTTGACGGTGGGAGGTTTTGCTATGGGATCAATTGTAGAAACAAAAATGGCTGACATTTTAAAACAGCATAAGCTGAATTTTCAAACAACTTATCACGTGGCTCGACCTGTATTTGCACAGATGCTGGAACAGGCTAGTGGACGTATTTTTCTTACCGGTGCAAGAACAGGTATCGACATGAAATTTAGCAAGGGCACAACTGCATATGGGCTTTCAAAATCTCTTGTTTTTCGTTTGGCCGAACTAATGAATGAAGAAGCAAAAGGAAAAAATGTTCTCACTTCTGTTATCGCTCCAAGTATAATTGACACACCACAAAACCGGCAGTCGATGCCAAAGGCTAATCCATCGGATTGGGTAAAGGCCGAGGAAATTGCTAATATCGTTTATTTCTATTCCACTAGTGAAGCATCGGTCTTAAGAGAAACGGTGCTGAAGGTTTACAATAATGCTTAAGATATAAGTGATGAGTGCTTAGTGATGAGTCAATTAAGCTCATCTCTGGTAATTCGTAACTGTAATACTTATTGCATCACCGAGATTTTAACAAGTGTAAGTGGCGCAAGATGAATGTTTATTGGCATGACATTGGTATATTTGCGACCGCTATCGAAATAATTTTCTTAACCCTAAAAAAAGCGATATGAGAAATAAGTTTCTTTTAGTTGTTCTATTTACTTTGACCATTTCTTATTCTGCATTCTCGCAGCAATCAAGAGCTATTTTAAAAGCTGGTGTAAATCTCGCCAATGTCTCCATTACCGATAATGGCAACATAGACGATGCGAATATGCTGACCAGTTTCCAGGTTGGGTTGGTTGGAGACATTCATGTAACCAGCCTTCTTTACTTTCAACCAGGCCTGGTATTTACCGGAAAGGGCTCAAAGATCGAAATAGGCAGACCTTCAGAAAATCTGTACATGAAACAAACCTCCAATCCCTTTTATATTGAACTGCCGGCCAATTTTGTCATCAAGTTGCCTTTTAACAACGAAAGCCATTTCTTTGTTGGAGCCGGACCTTATGGAGCAATCGGGATTGCTGGCAAAGCAAAATCCGATGCAAACGTTTTAGGATTTACCTCTAGCTCGGAACACAATATTGAGTTTTCAAATGACGATCCTTCTACTTTTGGCGCAGAAGAAGGTGCAGGCTTAGGTGTACTTAAACGGTTTGACTATGGATTAAACGGGATCATTGGCATAGAAGGTAAAAAACTTGTATTAAGTGCGGGTTATGGATTAGGTCTGGCCAAATTACAATCCGGTAGCAATAGCGGGGAAGATAATAATAATAAACACCGGGTTTTGAGTTTTACGGTGGGAGTTAAGCTGTAACTAAGAAATGAATAATGAGTAATGAGTTTTAAGTCAGGTCACTCATCACTGATTACTCATTACTCATTATCGTTGTTCATCATTCCGCTAACTTCGCTTGATGAAATGGGTTGGAGCACTTGCAGCAGCCGCATTGATCATTGCCTGCTTTTTTCCCTGGGTTTTTATTGAATCAAAAAGTATGACAGTTACCGGCATTGAATCGTCGGGAACAAATTTTGGTAAACCTGGCTATTTTCACTTCTTTCTTGCGGCGGTCTACCTATTATTTACTTTTATTCCGAAAGTATGGGCAAAACGATGGAATTTACTGATCGTCGCAATGAACATTGCCTGGGCAGCAAGAAATTATTTTATCATATCGGCGTGTTCAGGAGGGGAGTGTCCACAGAAAAGAACAGCGTTATATGTTGTGTTGATCTCTTCGCTACTCATGTTACTGGCCGCTTTGTTTCCGAAAATGGAAGTGCCACCTGATAAAACGAGTAATTAATATTACTTCAGCTTGCATTTTTGCATGAAATTAAAGGTAACCTTTCGGAGGCTAAACAATGTCACGTTATGATCTTGTTGAAAAAATGTTCCTAACGGTAACACCTTATTACCTTATCAAAAAAGTATGATCGAAATAAATGTAATAAGGCTAACTAATTAATCGATAAGTATTACTAAGGTAATAAGGTTCTATACCTGATTGTCATGTCTATTGCGCCCTTGCCTGAAAGGTCAGCTCTCAAACAATTTAGCTACTCCGAAAGCCGCAGCCGCAGCTACTGCGCCGATTAGCGTCACACGCAATGCGCCACCCCAGGGCTTAACGCCTGTGACCTTGCTTTTGAACCAGCCAAAAATAAAAAGGCAAAGAAGAGTAAGTGCGGCTGAAATTTTTAAGCCGGTCACAGGCTGATCAACAAAAAAGTATGGACTAAGAGGTACAAGTCCACCGACCACGTATGAGATGCCAATATTTAATGCGGACTTTGTTGCCCGTTTTGGATCGGGTTTATCAAGGCCTAATTCATACTTCATCATAAAATCAACCCACTGTTTTTTATCCGTTGCCACTTCCTTCGTCGCTTTTTCCTGCAACTCTTCACTTAATCCAATGCCTGCAAAAAACTCTTTTGTTTCAGCTATTTCCCTGTCGCGTAGATTCTCTACTTCATAATACTCTCTTTTTACTTCAGCTGAATAATGATCCTGTTCCGTTTTGCCCGCGAGATATCCGCCGAGTCCCATGGCAATGGAGCCGGCGCAGATCTCTGCAATGCCCGCAATCACGATAATACTTGTTGATGATACCGCACCGCTAAGACCTGCAGCGAGTGCAAATGGAACGGTCAATCCATCACTCATTCCAATTACAACATCCGTAAGAAGATCACTACTCTTTAGATGTTGTTCTTCATGGTGCAAATGTGTATCCATGTTGTTACTTTGATAAATGCCGGATTAGGCCCGGCATGACATCTCTTTTATGTTGTCAGCCTTGATCCGGGGTTTAACTGGCTGTCATTTTCTGGTTCTTGTCCAGTGTGCCTTGAATCTTGAACCTTGTATCTGAACCTTATACCTTAATCCAAACAAGATAGAGATTTTTTTATGATGGCCACGCATTCTAATATTTGATCTCCGGTAATTACAAGTGGAGGTGCAAACCTAATCTTATCACCGTGTGTTGGTTTTGCCAGCAAACCATTTTCTTTTAATTCCAGGCAAAGTCTCCATGCAGCATCTTTTTCGGTATGGTCAATGACAATTGCATTCAGCAACCCTTTACCTCGAACAATACTGATATGGTTTGAGCGAAGAGCAGTTAATTCCTTACGCAGCAATTGCCCCATCACATGGGCATTCACCGCTAAGTTTTCTTCCTGCAAGATCTTCAAAGCTGTAATAGCTATCCTGCTTGCTAAAGGGTTGCCACCATAAGTTGAACCATGTTCGCCCGGTTTTAATGTCAACATTACTTCATCGTCGGCTAAAACGGCACTCACCGGCATCATGCCACCACTCAGTGCTTTTCCAAGGATCAAAATATCGGGTCTGATGCTCTCGTGGTCACAGGCCAGCATTTTGCCTGTTCGCGCCAAGCCCGTTTGGATCTCGTCGGCTATAAAGAGAACATTTGCGTCCTGACATATTTTTTTTGTCTTTGACAGATATCCATCATCCGGAACAACAACACCCGCCTCTCCCTGGATGGGCTCAACCAGGAATCCGCCTACATTTTTATTTTGAAGAACCTTTTCAAGTGCATTTGCATCGTTATATGGAATGGATATAAATCCCGGCATAAATGGGCCGAAATTATTTCTTGCGTCGGGGTCACTGCTGAATGAGATTACTCCGGTCGTCCTTCCATGAAAATTCTCTTCACATACAACAATAATGGCTTTTTCTTTTTCAATTCCCTTTACCTCATATGCCCATTTACGACAGAGCTTGATTGCTGTTTCTACCGCTTCCACACCTGTATTCATAGGCAGTACTTTATCGTAACCAAAAAATTCGGTGATGAACTTTGCAAACTCTCCGAACCAGTTATTGTGAAATGCTCGACTGGTCAATGTTAATGTTTGTGCCTGCTCGGTAAAGACCTTAACAATTTCAGGATGGCAATGGCCGTGATTGAGCGCGGAATAACCACTTAAAAAATCATAATAGCGTTTGCCTTCCACATCCCACACATAAACACCTTCACCGCGATTCAGCACAACGGGAATGGGATGATAATTATGAGCACTGTGTTTTTCTTCGAGCTCAAGAAAGGATTGTGTCATTGAGGACATAGACAGAGTTGTTTGCATAAAAACTGATTAAGAAATAAAATGATAGAATACAAGAACACAGAATCAAAGTGTTCGGCAAAGAGTCATCCTCGATGATTGAGAAAGTCCAGGTTGAAAGAGAGGAAGTTTGGTATATAAGCTTTTTGATTCATTTTCTGCAAGATACAATTTATTAGGCAAGTGATGAAACGACACTCTTAATTTTGTTGTCAAATTCAGTTCATGGATTACAAAATACCCACGCAAACAAAAATTGGTCACGTTCATTTAAAGGTGGCCGATCTTGAAAGAGCGTTAAAATTTTATCGCGATATCCTTGGCTTTGAGGTAATGCAGTATTATGGCAATAGTGCCGTGTTTATTTCGGCCGGTGGTTACCATCATCACATTGGATTGAATACGTGGTATAGCAAGAATAGTTCTCCGCCTCCGCCGCACTCGACAGGTTTGTTTCATACCGCTATACTTTATCCAACAAGGAAAGATCTTGCCATTGCTTTAAAACGATTGATCAATTCAAAGTATCCTTTGACAGGCGCATCCGATCATGGGGTATCCCAGGCGATCTATTTGGATGATCCCGATGGCAATGGAGTGGAGCTTTATTGGGACCGACCAAAGGAAGAATGGCCGATCGGCGAAAAAGGGGAGCTTTTAATGGTTACTGAGCCATTGGATATGAAAAGCCTGTTACAACTAGCTGACTAATTCCCTTACAAAATAGCTTTCTGGAAAGTCAAAAGTTAATTCTGTTTGCTTCCCGAACATTCCGTAAACCGCGCTCCCGCTGCCGGTCATCGAAGCATAGACGGCGCCTAACTCGTACAGTCTCGCCTTGATAGCTTCTATTGCAGGCCATTTCTTAAAAACCATGTCTTCAAACTCATTTTTCAGTTCTGTTTTCCAGGTATCGACAGGTTGTTGAGTAATCTCTTTAATTGATTTTGAATGCAGTGAGAGTTTTAATAAAGAAAAAGCTTCGGAAGTGGCAATATGAATTCCGGGATTGACGATCACAAATTTGTACTGTGATAGGTCGACAGAAACGGGCTCCAAAAACTCGCCCCGACCCGATCCAAAACACGGTTTGTTGATTATAAAAAAGGGGCAATCACTTCCTAATTGCAAAGCATAGTCAAGCAATTGCTCCCTTGAAAATTTAAGATCAAATTTTCGATCTAACAGTTTTAGCATAGCGGCACCATCAGCTGAACCACCTCCAAGTCCGCTTCCGGCAGGAATGGTTTTATGTAAGTGTATCTTTATCGCCGTTAGCTGAGGAAAATCTTTTTTAACCAGGTTATATGCTTTGAAGCAAAGATTGTCTTCAGTTTTTCCATTTATCGGGATACCGCTAAATGAAATACTGACTTCTTCTTTCGTGTTACTTTTAATAATCTCAACCGCATCCTGTAAAGGTATGGGATAAAAAAGAGTTTCGAGGTCATGGTAGCCGTCACTTCGCTTGCGAATGATATTAAGTCCAAGATTGATTTTAGCGTTTGGGAAAAGGACCACTGATTAAGATGATTAAGCTGAGAAAGGATTTATAAAAATGTTGAATCGAGTTACCGGACGCTGCAGTGAGTGACACAAAGAAAGTTGCTAAGAGATAGAACGCTGGTACAATAATTATCAAAAACTCATTAAATCAGTCAATCAGCGGTTCTTTTTCCGGCTGTTGATCTCGTCCCTGATAGCAATAGCGCGGATATAATCTTCGCTCTCAAGCACGTCATTCAGCAGGGTGTTTAATTCTTCGATACTCATTGCCTTCAGGTCTTCACTTCCTGTTCTTACATCTTCCACTGCTTCACCCTGTGCTTTTTTCTTTTTACCCGAAGTTTCCTCCATCATAATGCCTGCGCTTTCTAAAATATTTTCGTAAGTATAGATGGGGCATCCGAAGCGGACAGCCAGCGCCAACGCATCTGAAGTTCTTGAGTCAATCTCCACCGTATCATTTTCTGTAGAACAGACCAATTTAGAAAAGAAAATTCCTTCCTGGAGATCGTTAATAATGATCTCGTTTAGCTCGACACCGAACGCATTCATGAAATTTTTCATCAGGTCGTGGGTGAGGGGACGGCTGGGTTGCATTTTTTCTAATGCTACTGCAATCGCTTGTGCCTCAAAACCACCGATCACAATAGGAAGGCGGCGGAGACCATTCACTTCTCCGAGCACAACGGCGTATGAATGAGTTTGGGTAATGCTATGCGAAAGTGCAACTATTTCCAATTCTATCTTCTTCATAAAATATCATGCGAAACTAGGCAATTTTACCTAAAAAAATATGGCTGGAAAATCAGCCATATCTTTTATATTTCAGAGGA